>Ga0255405_1078_pt1 | contig 9921 bp, 5 predicted proteins | sample ANMaggSSYBR01C11_FD_182127 | JGI IMG/M metagenome (GOLD analysis project Ga0255405, IMG submission 182127) | Sediment cell enrichment communities from methane seep in Santa Monica Basin, California, United Staets - ANME aggregate JGI... | ecosystem: Environmental > Aquatic > Marine > Cold seeps >... | reverse complement strand
TGGAGAAGGCAGGACATTTCCCCAGGCGGATAGAGCAAACCGCTCACCCCATCAGTAATCAATTCACAGATCTGACCCTGGGCCGAAGCTAAAACCGGTTTTCCCATAGCCATTGCCTCAAAAATCTTCAAAGGGGAGAAGTAAAAAGGTTCAATTCGAGGATAGGGCGCTATAAAGATATCGACGGCCGCAAGGTATGTGGGCATGTCGTCGTAGGAAACGTATCCCGTTGTCACTGTATAACCCCCTAGTATGTCTGGCATAACAAAATGGGGGCCAGCTTTTCCAATAAGGAGCAGAGCGATATCATTTCTCTTATCCTGACGATTATGGATGAACTTTGCTACTGTTTCTAAAAGAAACTCCACTCCATGCCAAGGGGCAAAGGTTCCGGAAAACCCCAATACTGTTTTTCCAGCCAATCCAAGTTTTTCCCTGAGCTTTTCTCCATCCACATCTGGACTAAATTTTTCTGCATCAACACCGTTTGGAATAGTCGTCATTTTTCCCGGAGGAATGCCACGGCCAATATAGTATTGCCTGAGCGGTTCAGAGACTACTGTTACATGGCTGGGTAGTCTCAGAAAAATATATTTCTCCATCCACTCCCAAAAAAGCAGTCCTCTCACAGGGTGTTTTACCAAACGAAATTCAAGAACGGGTCCATTGACTTCCAATATTGTGGGTATTTTCCATAGTCGACATAGAATAATGCTTGAAAAATATCTGCCTACCCTCAGAATGACCACATTCGGATGCAAGTTCCTTAACTGTCGACCTTCGGCAAAAAGTTTTCTCGTAAATGTGCTGGCCAGCATCCGTAACCCACTAAAGAGTCTCGAATTCCTCTGAGATTTGTGGATGCCTTGATTACTACTAGTTTGAGCTCCCACTGTCAGTGGCGGACAGATCATCATGTCACTGTGGAGTGCCTTGAAGGCGGAAGAAAACTGTTCAGTATGGACCCGCCCACCGGAACCACGTTTAGCATAACTGATATAAACAATTCTCATATTCCGGCCTTCATTGAGTTGTCACACGCTTGGTCTACAAATATCGAAATAGGAAATATCAACTTAGTTATCCAAAAGGATTGCTTATTTTATCTCGATGTCCATGGAAGCCATATATTCTCCCAAATCAGGTTTATCCCATTTACATATCACAGGTAGCCCTTTGAGTGAAGGTAAAGGACAAGAAATTTGCTTCGGAATTATGAGAGTTGACAAACAGCCGGAAGGAGATCCTGGAGTGAGAAAAAGCTTCTTCCCTTTCCGGGAAAAGACAAGGCATTCTTCCATGACCTGATATTTTGTCTCACCTTGAAGCAAAATCGGTTCGACTATTTCCATGGCGCTATATGCACAATGCAGTGTGATATGGTAATTCTTTACAAGTTTATCTGGAGAAAAAATGTACTCTATTCTGTAATGCGACTTAAGTTCTTCGCCTTTTCCCTCTAAAGAAAAGAAGTGACCCCAAACCTGAACTACGGTTATTTCTTGATCTTGAGTATAGCTTATCTTTGTTTTCCTGGTATAAGCACTATTTGCCATTCCAGACTCGGATTGAAGAATGATTCTTGGAGTAAGACTTTGTGTGTCCCTTGTCATCTTGGGAACATGAAGAAGCTCTACCTGCTGATATTCAAGCTGAGTCGCTACCTGTATAGCCCCCCAATCCTCATGAAAAAAGATAGGTTAAAGAACCACCGCCAGGGACATAATATATCATTTGTCCCTTTGGTGTGGGATAGCGTGTCACATTATCGTAGCCCGAAATCGTGGCCATCCACGGTTTTCTTTTCAAAATAAGGCTGTGTAAGCTGGAAAATTTCTTGACCCATAATGGCTTATCAGAAGGAATTAAATCTTGCGCCATCTCAGTTTCGGGAAAATATTTCAGCGCAAATGCGAAGTTGCAAGCCTTCGTTATGGTTGGATAAAGACAATAGGTGTTCGTATTAGAATCCACGTAAGGACCATTTTTCAGCAGACCTTTTTTCACATAACCTCGCAAGCATTCAGTGGTTAATTTCAAAGCCCGTTTCATCTGCGGATATTGCAATGCACCATATGCCAAAGCCATCTGACTCCCGTGAGTTGTTTTGCTTCCATATATGGTCCATTTGTAACCTCGACTCCCGAGGGAGTTATCCAGACTGCCATCTGGATAGACAAAAAAGATATGAGATTGTAGGGCTTCATGGAATACAGATAATACTTTTGCGTCTTCAACAAGTGCGAGATATAAAGCCAATGATGAAAGGGTCATCTCTAGACCATATCCAATATCAATACCCCTTGGTTTGATATAAATCTTTTTTACAATTCTTCTGCCCCGGCCCTCTCCTTCTATCAAACCATCCCTGTTGATTCTTCCTGCCGCAAGGTGAGCCAGCCGCCTGGCCCCTTTATCCCATCCTTTGCCTGGAAAGATCTTATTGACAAGGGCTAATCCAGCAGCACCCGAGGCAATATAGTTGGTCGTCACGCGACGCATATTGATATACTTTTCTACCCAATCCGCGGCTTTTTCAATGGCCATTTCATACAATGCGTACCTTCCCCTCAAAAGATCCGGGCCACATACATCAACAACGCCTGCCAGAGCCATAAGCTGAAAAACTGTTGTGCCTTTCCAAGTCCCGGGGCTTTCGTCCCAACTACCATCTTGATTCTGGCGGGTTAACAACCAGTCTGCCAGCGCTAACCCCCTTTCAGTTGTGACATCCTGCCCATTTACTGACCCTAAGTAGACAAAAGGAAATGCGGCTTCTCCCCCCCGTGTATGATGATCTTGATGGTACGGACAGAATATTGAACCTTTTTCGCCCGTACGGTCATTCACTTCTAAATACCTCGACAAACCACCTAAAAGATCTTCCAATAAAGCCAGCATTAAAATGAATCCCTTTTTCTAACAAAAAACATATTGACCAACTCCTTCAACTCATCCAATTTCACAATACCCAGCAATAATAATAATGGACATAAAAATATCCCAAGGCAGAAAAGTTGCACCCAAACACCAAAATTAACCGTAAAATAGAGAAAAGCGATTACGCAAGAGCATATCACGCTGTATCGCAGGAAATACCCTACGTTACAAACTGGGCCGATATACCGCCAAATAAGAACGGCATAAGCAATAATCACGAAAAGCTCCGTTAACACTGTGGTCCAAGCAGCACCTATGAGTGAAAAACGTGGGATAAAAATCAGATTCAGCACAATATTTAGTGCTGCGCCAACACCTGTTACCCAAGCACTGACGACCTGCTTATCGATCGCTCTAATGGTAGTTCCCAATATTGTACTCGGCATTATGATGGCAACACTGAAAACAAGAATGGATAAAACCACGGAAGATTGTTGATATTTTATTCCATATGCAACCGCAATTATTTCATCAGAGAAAAAGGCAATAACCACAGCAATTATGGACGCAAACACCAAAGCCTTTTGGAATCCGAGGGAAACAATACTTTTCAACTGTTGTTTGTCTTTAACAAAGAGCTTGGATGCAGCAGGAAATATAGCTGTAGTAAATGCTGCGACTAAGAAAAGTGGGGCTTCTAATAAGCGGTATGCTGCATTATAGTATCCAACTACATCGTTTCCAGAATAGGCTGAAAGAATTATCGTATCAATATAGTAATATATGGTAACAAATATTGTTACCAAAGAGAAAGGGATTCCATTTTTTAGTAAGTTCCTGCAAAAACCGAAATCAATTTCCCAATGAGGCGCTCCGTACATTCTAATGCACCACCAACTCACGAGAATGAGACGCAAAAAGCCCCCCAAAAGATAGATAACACTAAATAGAAGCACACTTGGTAAAAAATACAGGAGCACAAATCCCATCACCGACATGACAATATTGCTGATACTGACGAGAATAGCCTGATAGCTCATACGTTCTACAGCCTGAAAGACAGACGTAAAGGTCATTGTCAGGCTATCCAATGCGACATAGCTTGCAAGGATAATCAAGATTGACATAGTTTCCATATTCTGTCGCATAATCAGGCCTGCACTCATTATTAGCACTACCCCGCAACAAATTAAAATAGCTTTAATTATTAAACTTCCACCCATAAAGACCGGAATTTTGGTGTGGTCTCTGCTTAATTGTTGAACGCTGTAACGGGATATGCCCAAATCCATACTCACGGCAAAAAGGCTTACAAGGGCAAAAGCATAGGAAAATACGCCATATTTTTCTACTCCCAGAACCCTCGCTGCATAGATCAATAAGAAGAACAGGAAAATCCGACTGATTAGTCTCCCAAGGATAAGAGAAGCGGCATTTCTTAATATTCTGATATGGACTGGGGTAGCCATTAAGCGAGTCCTGCTCGAGGAGTGTTTGGTTTAGCCTTAGGGGTGCTTTTGACTTCTGGCGGCAAGCCTTTTGTAGCAATTTGAGCCGTAGCCAGAAGCAACCCGAGATTAAACCAAAAAGCAGAGGAAAGAAGTATATACTGGTAGTCTATTAATTGGTGGATGGTCCAACCTGTCCAGGCACCAAAAAAACCCACACCTAGATACGAAATGATAGGGTCAGCCCTGGATTTCGCCGTTCGTAATATATTAATAAACATGTACCCTATTATGATCAGGAAAAACCCTAAGGCCGGGATTCCCAGTTCAGCAGCTATCAAAAGAAATTCATTATGTACGGGTGCCGGAAAAGAATAACTGACTCCTTCCCGGGTTGCATCATATTCATGGGCTACCGCAGTAAAACTTCCCATGCCCACACCCAGAAGGGGATTGTCCTGGATCATGTTCAAGGCCACTTTAGCCAACGGAATTCTTATGCGCGCTGTACCGTAATCGTCCTCGAATAGTCTCTTTTTGACCGGATCGACCAGTGTCGCGACGGAGAAGAAACCAAGGGCTAGAATCGCAGTTATCAAAAAACCGGACAATATTTTGCTCCCAGTTCTTTTTGCTACGCACCAATAGAGGGTGATACTCGCCCCTATACTTAGACTTAACCAGGCCCCGCGCGAAAATGTCAATATGTCTGCAATCGATATCAGAATAAATGAGGGTATGAGCATGCACTTGAAGCGTATTGGGATTGGGGCAAGGATTAAAGCTAAATTTACTGGCAGCACTATTCCAAAAAACATTCCCAGCTTGTTAGGATGGCCTAAAGTACCGGCTACACGGTTTATTACGGTGGCAGCACCTGCTTTCATGGTAAAGTATCCTTTTTCTGTTTCTCCGAATAGGTCAAGGCCTAGTGTCCCACCGGTTGCATACTGGGCCATTGCAAGAAAGGACTGCATGACTCCAGAAATGAGAAAAAGTGATACTACGATGAGAACGGTCCTTCGATCTCTGATATTGTTGGCAATGTAAAGAAAAATAAGCCAGTTTTGTAAGGCATACCACAAATAGGAGGTTTTGATGACTATGGGTATCGGAGAAGAAACGGAAGAAAACAACGAAATCATCAACAAGAGTCCAAATGGAATGGAGACATAGGGATAGAGGTGGATTTGTATCCGCCTCTCATTTGCAAGACGAACTATCCAGGATATCAACAGAAAAAAGAAAAAAAGGTCAAAAGCGGTAACACGGAAGCCACTAATGGGGAGAGAATAAGGAAGCCATTTAAGATGTACTAAATAGAAATCAAACGAAATAGGTAATACAAGAACAGATACATAAAGAATAAATCTCTCCCTTTCTTGTATGATGGGACTTACAGAAAGGCAGATTAATGCCAAAACAATAGAAATGAACCACTTGGGCGCTAGGCCCGAAGTAAAGGCTACAACCATCCCAAAGGTAGTTCCTAAAATCAGAAATATGATTACATCATACCTATAATTCCGGTGCTGCGTTAACGAAAAAGGTTTCATTGCTCATGTTTCATTGCTCAAGTAATGATGATTTTAAAAAGTTTAAAATTTTTGATACCACAGGCCCAGTTCATATTTTAGATCTCAATGAATTGAATTTATTTTTTTACTTACAGTCTCTTGTACAACCACTCGGGAATGGGGTGCTTTACCCAGTTGAGAATAACACCACCAATAGCACAATCATTTTCCTGGAGAAATTGCTTAGCCTTCTTGGCGACCTCTGCACGAGTCCGGTGTGTATCTGTGATCAAGAAAGTTACATCTGAACTTACTGCAACGAAGAGTGCATCAGCAGAAGTGAGTAGAGGAGAAGAATCAACGAAGATACAATCATACTCAGATTTAATCTCAGAAATGACTTCGTGAAAGATGTTTTGCTCTGCATCTGTCAATGAATTGCGTCGGGGGCCACCACTTGGCATTAGATAGAAGTTGTTCGGCTTAATTTCACGAATTGCTTCAGAGCATGAGCATGTTTCACATAACACCTCTGCTAAACCCATTTTTTGCGTATGGTTGAATCCAGCATGTAATACAGGATGATGGAGATTAGCATCGATGAGTAAAATCTTACTCCTATCCTCCCGGTGAAGCATGTAGTTGACTAAATTGATGACAATTGTGGATACTCCTTCCCCTTCTCGACTGCTTACAAAATTAAACACCTTGGAATTTTTTCTTAGATTGGCAATTTTCCGGCATAGTTCTTCCGTCTGTTTGATATCTCCGAAATCGAGAAAACGCCAATCGGGTGGCGGTGAATGTAATAAATCATCGCCAGAAGACTCAGACTTTATCATTGCCTCGTATGTCTTTGCCACTATCTATATCCCCATATGCCTTTTCAAGACCGCATTTCAGGAAAAGAACAAATAACCGGCAGATCTAATTGTTCTTCTGCATCCTTAGCGGTTTTTAACCTTCCGTCTAATGCCTCTAGCAGAAAAGGCATTCCAAGAGCTGCAAAGAATCCAACGAAAATGGAAATAACAAGTATTAAAAACCTCTTTGGAAAGACAGGCTCTACCGGGACATTTGCCCTATTGACTATGCTGACATTTGCCAAATCTCGTTTTTGGCTCTCACCATAAATACGTGTGTCCTCGGTCTTGGAAGCGTAAAGCATATAATTTTTTCTATATAGTTCGATCTCTCTTTCCAACTCCCCCAGGCCCACCTTTTTTTGTGCCATAGAACTTGCTTTTTTCTGGAGAGTATCGATTTTCTCTTCAAGCGACTTCTGTTTTACTCGCAAGCTATTGAGCTCCAATTCATCAGTCTTAAGAGCCTTTTTGATTTCATTTTTTATTTCTGCCCAAACTATTTCGATCTGGCTGTTGATATCGCGGTATTCTCTGCTCGATGGAGTATATCTCTTCAAGATCTCACTGCGCTTAATCAAGAGAGGAACCATGCCTTTTTCCAATTCAACAATTACAGGAATAGTGCGCATTTCCTTTGCTATAACCATTTCATTACTATTACCTTTTAATGCCTTTTTCAACAAACCTATCTTATTTTCGATTTCATCATACGATATCTCCATTAGCTTTAATTCTTGGTCAAGATTAGCGATGAGTTCAAGACTTGTCTCGTTCTGTTTTTCTATGTTGATAATGTTCCATGTTTTTTTAAACTCCTTCAGCTTTTTTTCTGCACCAAGGAGTTTTTTTCGATAGCTTGTTGTCTGGTCTTGAAAGAACGCAATACCTTCTGTTTTGGTAAAAGCCTTATCATGATGTTTTTTATAAACTTCCAGCAACCGATTTAATATTACAGAAGATGCCTTTGGACTATCAGCACGTAATCTCGCAACAACAATATTTGAAAGGACAACAGGTTCAACTTCAAGGGAGTTTTCGAGGAGTTTTACATTTGAATCAAAGCCGGATAAACGCTCCTTTAGGCCAAGGAAAATAAGAGCCTCATTAAGTTGTTTCATGATAAAACCAACTATTTTCTTATGCCAACCTCTCGGCTGTACCCGAAGATCCAGTGATCCATTTCCGAAAGAACGCACTGTGTCTTTAATAACGGCATCACTTGTCAATAATTCAATTTCGGTAATTATATCTTCCCTGGAAACTGGCGCTATACGTTTCTGGTCACTCCCTGCCGTGATTATCAAACCTTCACTAGTTCTGGGAAGAATCAATATTTTTGCAGTGCTCTCATATTTTGGGGTTATAATATACGAGAACAGTACCGCGATTCCCACAATCATCAAAAAAGTCAAAACAGCCTGGGGCTTCCAAAAAAACCAAACCCTGAAAAAATCCCTTGTCGATCCTAACCTTGTCAGGGCCACTTTAACCCCCCATTTTGATAGTTCGAATTATACATTATAATTTAGAACTTAAGAATTGAGGAATTCAGAAAACACTCAATTCCAAGTTACATTAACCCAATTTCAATCGTTGGAGCATCCCAAAATCTTTAGCTGGAGCACTATCTTGGTGATGTTATTAGCCTTTCAAATCATTAACCAGAAGTATTTATTCGTGTACATCATAACCAAAAACCAGACTTGTCCTGAAAAAGTTGGGGACTATCTTGTTCATGTATTGATCCACAAACAGATTCACATTTGCAATTGTAGATCTTGGAACATATACCACATCATACTGTCTGAGCAACAAGTCGTTTCCGATATTGCCCTCTCCTATAATTTTGTCTAAGTCGACCAGCTTTCCAACAGGTTCTCTTTCCTTATTCCGGCTCAGGACTAAAATACTGCTGGTTCCTGCTGTGCCTAACAGACCCCCTGCTCTTGACAGGATTTGAGTCAGGGTTGTGGGGGTATCCATCTGATAGTAGTCTGGTTTCCTAACTTCACCCATCACGTATACCAAATTGCTTTTGGATGTTTCCAGGATCAATGACAGGGCGAGATTGTCCACAATCTTACTATATCCCTCTGTGATAACAGCTTTGAGCTGAGGGAGGGTCAATCCTGATGCCCTGATATCTTTAGGAAGTAGCGGGAAGGTGATCAGGCCGTCAGGACGGATTGCCGAAAGTTTACTCTGTCCACGAGACGAAGTGGTGATAGCTTCTTTCAACTGGTTAATGGCCTGGTTATATTCAATTAGAGTGATCGTGATAGATGGCTCTTTAAAGATATCGCTGTAAATCTGTGTAAGCTTTTCGGTCAGCTGGGAAGGCGTAAGCCCGCTGACATCGATTTCGCCTTTGAGGGGCAGGGAGATCTTTCCGTCAGGCAAAATGGAGACCCTCCTGTCGATATTTGGATGATAAGAGAATTCAACACCTATGACATCTCCGACGGCAAGGATGTATTCCTTTTCACTCGGTTTGAGTATGATGTGGTATATTATCTCTATCACATCCCCAGGGCCGAGATAGTATTCGTCCGGAAATTCAGCAATAGGTTTGTCGTAAACGGTGTCTTTTTCGATAGTGATATTCGGGCCTGCGCACGATATGCAAAACAACCACAAAAACAAGACCCAATGGATTCTGTACCGACTCAACATTTTTGTGACCTCATATATCGGATATACAAAACCTGATTACAGACATGTTATAGGCCGTTAGCATAATTGAATATAGAAAGACAGTTACACAGTTACCTAATTAAATCATTTTTTAATTTATTTAGCAAGAAAATAAAAATATTCTAATTCGAGCGTGTCCAAAGTCTTCTTAGCTTCATCACTGTTCTTGAACATGCCCAAGTAGACCCGATACACCAGGTTATCACCCTGCCGGGTGGAAAGCATAGAGGCCTCTTTACCTTCCTTGATCAAATTTTGAATACAGAGCATGGCATCTCCTCGACGATAAAATGATCCATAATGGATATGGTATATCCCTTTCTCATCTTTGACAATCAGGTCTTTTCTTCCGATATGAGGCAGAGTTATCTCCTGCCCGGGATATATCAGATTTACGTTCCTGATGCCGGGGTTTGCCATCTGTATCACGTCGATAATGCTTATATTTCCAATTCCATATTCCCTACGTGCCAGATCGTACAGGCATTCATTGAGCCTCACTTTTCTGCGATTGTT
>Ga0255405_1032_pt2 | contig 10158 bp, 5 predicted proteins | sample ANMaggSSYBR01C11_FD_182127 | JGI IMG/M metagenome (GOLD analysis project Ga0255405, IMG submission 182127) | Sediment cell enrichment communities from methane seep in Santa Monica Basin, California, United Staets - ANME aggregate JGI... | ecosystem: Environmental > Aquatic > Marine > Cold seeps >... | reverse complement strand
TATCAGGCATGGTATCATTGTCAGGTTTGTTGTCAGTGATTGTTGGGAGATCAGTCCCAGCTTGCTGCTGAACGGCATTTTGGTGAGATTAAGTATCCAGAAGAACCAAGCTGCGGTACCGACGAATTCTTTTTTTTCCGCTTTCATTGCCAGCAGATAGATAATCATCACCGGCCCTGCCGCGTTGGCCATCATACTGGTGCTCCCTGCCAGAATACCTGTTCCGCCTGCGAACCACCAGTATGTCGGGACATTTTTTTGATCGGGTTTTCTATTGCGCCACCAGGTTACTGTGATAAGGGCCAGGACAATTACGCCGATTATCGGCATAAGTTGTTCGTTGGTAATTTTTCCCATAATCAGGTAGCCGACAATCACTCCCACCATCGTCCAGGGCAGCAGTCGTAACAGGTTTGCCCAGGCCACATGTCGTCGCCAGTAGATGATAGCCATAATGTCTGCCACTGCCAGCATAGGCAGTACGAAGCCGGTGGACTCTTTGGCCGGCATCACCATTGCCATCAGTGGCGCCACCAGAATCCCTGCACCGGGGATACCGGTTTTGGAAAAGCCGATCATCACGGCACAGGCTATCACAACCGCCCAGCTTATACTGCTAAGTTCCGGCATACGTTCTTTACCTTGTATGAATATTTTGTTATGTTGATGTCGAGGTATTGGATTGTAACGGATAATTTTCAGTTTGTCCAATCATGCTGAACCGGTACGATAGGAGATAATGTTTTGATATGCAACAGTTTAAAAGAGAAACAATTATAATGATGTTTGTTTTTTTGGGGGGACTATCGTTGGTTTTAACAATACTGATCGCTTTAATTTTATGGATAGCTAACTTTTTTTCGTAACCGTTCACGGTTTTTTCCCTATTAGACCTCGAAGGGGTCATAACAATAATAGCCGCGGGTGAAGGCCGCAGGCCGCAGGCCGAAACCCGTGGTAAAGTCTTCTCTTCTATTTTCTTTAATTTCTCATTGTTTATTTTATATTGAGTTTGCGATGGGTGGCAGCCACCGAGTTTTCGAGGTGGATGGTTTATCGGATGGCATGTTTACGCGTAGCTTATGCAAAGCATAAGAAAAGCTGAATAAACCTGTTTTTTTCTTGACACGGAACTTGCTGTTGTTTACCATGGTAAGAACTGGTGATTCATATTGCCGACGGCGTATTGAATCAACTTAAAATTCGATATCTGTGGGTTGTTATTTATCCTTTATGTGGATTCATAGATTCGTCATTCGAATTTCGTTATTGATTCCTCATTCTGGTTTCTTAATTCGTCGTTATTCTTGTAGAGTAGTGTTTCTGCGTTTTGTTTCAGGTTTGTATTTCTATTATTTTTAGGAGACGGGAAAATGAAAACGAAAATTGATTATGTAAAGTTATTGCTGGTCGTGTTGGTATCGGGTATGTCGATGCCGGTTTCAGGCGAGCCGTTACCAAGTGAGTCGCTTGGCGTCAGAACGGTCATCGAAATAGGAATCGACCTTGGTTATGACAATTCTTTGTATAACCCGAGGTCGTTTAATGGAAAAAACTATATAGCCCAGATTAACTCGGGCACAAAAGGGCTTGGCTGTTATCCGGTCGATTCATCTGTCCCTGAGGCCCTGGCTCGCATTGTAAATGACCCCGGCACTCGCATGGCTGGCCCGTTCCCCACTGCCGACTACATACTGGCCGCGGGTGATTATGGTAACGACCTGTTTTCAAGGTTTGACCCGGACCTTTCTCTCAGCTCGCGGGTTTTTGCGACTAATGTGAATGTAAGGCCAAGTTCTTACGACTGGGTTGACGAGAACACGATCATCCATAACAGCTATCTGAGTGGACTGAGACAGAGGCTGTATTTGACTGATGTTAACGCCGAGCCGTTTCAGGTTACCGCCAACACAACCTGGAATGCCAATGGTTATGTAACCACCCCCGCCACCGTGCGGATTCGGAACGTCAGGGTGGGGGATGTGTACAGTGGTTATGCTTACTATGGTGACGCCGCTGTTAATACTGCGGGATTTTGGGCGATCAATCTTGCTACTGGTGTTTCCACCCGGTTAGGAACAGTTGAGATAACCGGTAGCGGCAGTTGGGGACTCTGGACCGTTAAGGAATTGGACGGCTATCTGTATGTCCACACGACAGACAACGGTATCTATATTTACAATATGATTGATGCGACCACCTTGGGAACCTTGCATACCAGATACACAAAAGATGTACTTGACGCACTGACTGAGAGTACCGACCAGAACAATGGTTTTGACGTCGTGGCTGATGGCAAAAGAATGTTGATCACTGCCGGCCGCGGCAGAGCCGTAGAATTCGGTCTGCCGAGAATGGACCCCGCCAACGGCGCCCAACTCGTACCGGTGGATACCAATCTGCAATGGGGACCGCCGCCTGTTTTTACTCCGGACAAGTACGACCTGCGATACAAGGTCGGAGACCCCAACTTAGCGACGGGGACTGTAACCGAGGTTTTCGATATAGCTCGCACCGACCCCTGCAATATATATGATCCGCCGGCGGACTTTGCCAGCGATACAACAGTGTACTGGCGGGTTGATTCTTATTGGCCTGGTGCGTCCGATCCTTGTATAGGTGACGTTTGGAGCTTCACCACGGTTCCGGCGGAGCCTGTGGTTACGAAAGACCCTGTTTCCCTGACGGTAGCGGTCGGTGGTGCGGCGGTGTTCACTGTGGAGGATATAGGTGGTGAGACTTATGTCTGGAAGAGACAAAGTAACAACGTGACAGTCGGCGGCAATTCGTCCACACTGACACTTACCGATGTGCAGAAGGACCCCTGTGAGGATTCCTATTATTGCATAGTGTCGAATACCTACGGTTCAGCCCCTCCGTCGGCCGCGGCCACTTTGTGGACCGAACGCCTGATAGCTCGCTGGGAATTTGAGAACAATCTGTTGGATGCCGAAGCGGATAACTGGGACGGCGTCTATACCGACCCCAATACGGCTAATGAGCCGCCGACGCCTGTCTTTGTATCGGGTATTGTGGGACAGGCTCTGCAATTAACCACTGATGAGTTACATGTGCGGATTACCGACAGTGAGGATTTCTTCAACTTCTATCCCATGGGTTATTCCGTCAACCTCTGGGTCAGGACCGAATTGTCCGGGTCCTGGGGCGCTATGGCCTCCAAGCAACTCAGAATTGATTACCCCGATTGGGACGGTTGGGTGCTCAGTTGTAATAACGAGGACAAGGCAAGCACTGCTTTGCGTCAGGTCTTTGGTGATGCCTCCGGTAGAGCTATTGTCGGCACCTCCAATATTGTCGATAACCAGTGGCACATGGTAACCGGCACGTATGATGCCGAGACCGGGACAGGCTCGATCTATGTGGACGGTAAGCTGGAAAATCAGCTTGTTGATACGGAGAGAAAGGCGGCCACGAATGACTATCCGGTGGTCATTGGTTCTGAGACCGTTCTTGGTGAGTTTTCCTACGAGGGTCTTCTTGACAAGATGAGCATTTACAGTTACGGCCTGAGTCCGACGGAAATAGCGGTGCTCTACACTGATGTAGCAGGAGGAGAGATTTGCCTGGAACAGCCCGAACACGATTTTAATGGTGACTGCCGGGTTAATCTGCTGGATTTCGCCATGTTTTCCACAGGTTGGCTGGAATGCAACCTGGTGCCGGAATGTATGCCATAGGGTGAGCAGTCATAATCGGAAAGTAAGTATATTCAGAATACAGGCTCGTATCGTTTTTCGGTACGGGCCTGTTTTTTGCGCCGGATGATGCTCTTTCTCACCACTCACAACCCACAACTCTCCCAATTATTACCCTTGCAGCAACATCACAAAAGGGGATAATACCAACTGTACATTAATGTTTGAATCAACGATATTACCGTTTGTATGTATAATGAAGGATTGGATGTATGGAAAAAAAAGTAAATAGACGCGATTTTATAAGAACTTTAGGCGCGGGGGCGGTATCGCTGACACTGCCAGGATGCCTGAACGTACCACGGAAGGATCGACGTAAGGGACCACTACCAAATATAGTGTTCATCCTGATTGACGATTTAGGCTGGAAAGATGCGGGGTTCATGGGCAGCCGATATTACGAGACGCCCAATATCGACAAGTTGGCCCAAGAGGGGATGGTTTTTACCAATGCCTATGCCAATGCCCCTAACTGCGCTCCGACACGGGCGTGTCTGATGTCGGGACAATACTCGCCCCGTCATGGAGTTTATACGGTGGACCCCCCCGAACGTGGACCTGCTGAATTACGCAAACTTATCCCGAGCCCGAACAAGACAGAACTCGAACCCGGAAATGTTATCATTGCCGAGGCGCTTAAATCCGTTGGCTACACAAGTGCCTGTATCGGCAAGTGGCATCTCGGTAATAAGATAAATCATAGTGATCCGGTGAGTCAGGGGTTTGATGTTGAATTCCACAGAACCCACAAAACCCACAGGAGGGGTCATTTCAGTCCCACAGGAGAATACCTGACCGACCGGCTCACTGATGAGGCAATCGGGTTCATTGAGGCCAATAAAAACAATCCTTTCTTCCTCTATTTGTCGCATTATGCGGTCCATACACCAATTCAGGCCAAACAGGACCTGACCGAAAAGTATAAAAAGAAACAATCAACCACGGAGCATAACAATCCCAAATATGCCGCCATGATCCAGAGCGTTGATGAGGGTGTGGGGCGGATCATGAGTAAGCTTGATGAATCAGGACTGGCAGACAACACCATTGTTATATTTTTCTCGGATAATGGTGGGTTCGGGCGGGTAACCTCGATGGCCCCGTTACGGGGGATGAAAGGAACACTCTACGAGGGCGGTATCCGGGTACCGATGATAGTACGCTTCACGGACAAGGTCAAACCGGGTAGTAAATGTAACGTGCCGGTGATCGGTATCGATTTCTATCCGACATTACTGGAATTAACCGGCGCGCCCTCCCCGGCCGGTCAAATCCTCGATGGTGAAAGCCTTATGCCCTTGATCAAGCAAAGCGGGACCCTCAAACGACAGTCGCTCTTCTGGCATTTCCCGGCTTATCTGGAGGCCTATCGGGGCGGAAAGAGTAAAGGCCCATGGCGTACTACCCCGGTGGGAGCGGTTCGACAGGGGAATTGGAAGCTGATGGAATTCTTCGAAGATGGACGACTCGAACTGTATAATCTCAAGGATGATATAGGTGAACGGAATAATCTGGTGGAGAAGATGCCGGCGAAAGCTGATGAATTGTATCGGATAATGGTTAACTGGCGTAAGAGGGTCAAGGCTCCGGTGCCGACTGAAAAGAATCCCTTATATGATCCCAATGCCAAAACGGCTTAGCAGGCGTAGCCCGGACAAAAAGTAGTCCGGGCCGTGCCCGCCATTTGAGTAAGAGTGCGTAGTTTTTGTAGCATGGGCTTCAGCCCATGCGGTCTGACTAGCCCCCGATGTAAAATCGGGGGACTCTTTTCTTTATTCGCCCTGAAAGGGCAAAATAGAATAGCCCAGGGCAACTGCCTTGGGTAGCAAAAACAATATATATTCTCATTGTCAAATTATCCAAGCTACTTCTATTGAGGGCAAACAAAGAATTTATTTGACCTGAGGGAGACTTCTGCAATAATACTTTTTTGTCTAAAATGTCTGTTTTTGTCTGTTAGGAAAAAAGAATAGGAGCCGTCTTATGAATTGCCAAACCTGCAATCAAGAAATGGTAAATAATCTGGTGCAAATGAAAAACAAACAGATTTCTTACGATATTTGTGAATCTTGTGGAAGTCTATGGTTGGATGCCGGCGAATTAGATAAGATGGCATTTCAAGTGGATGGAAGTATCGAATATTGTTCAACAAATAAAGCGGAAGATATTTCTGAAAAAGCAAGAAGTTGCCCACGATGTGAGGGGGTGGAATTAGATAAAGTGTTTTTCCTTGAGTATAGTGGTATCGTGCTTGATTATTGTAGGAATTGCGGTGGTTTTTGGTTGGATGGCAGGGAATTGGATTTAATCAATAAAGAATTGACCGATATAATGTCTGTTAAAGGGAAAGGATTTTCGGAATTTATAAACGATGTACATTTGCCGTATTGGCATAAGCGAATAAAAAGAAAAAGTAGCGAAACCGATTTTAAAGTAGATGTCCCTCCAATTAAAGGAGCCGAATTAAGATCAGAAACTGAAGATGTATGTCCTGCATGCAGCGCAAGCCTGAACCTTTATAAAATTTTTGGTATTGAGATTGAGGCTTGCCCCAAATGCAAAGGCCTCTTTTTGGACAAGGACGAATTAAGATCATTGAAGGATAAAAGCACAAAAGGTACATGGTTGACGTTAAGATGGATGGATGATGAAGTTGAAGCAATTGAGAAATCGAAAGCCATGCTCTCGAAACGTTTGTGTCCGAGGTGCTCAAAAGTTAAATTTATTTCAGCCCACTTCGGTGAATCCAACACCATTCTTGATTGGTGTCCCCATTGCCACGGAGTGTGGTTAGATAGGGGAGAATTCCAGGAAATACTGCAATATATGGTTGGCAAGCTAAACAACCTTACTTCTGATGAGATGAAAAGCAAGGTTTATGAAGAGATTAAAGAAATTTGGAATGGCCCTGAGAATAAACTTTCTGAAGTATTGGATGCCAAAGCGGCAATATCTGCTTTGATTAATATCAAAATATTTGAACATCCTAAATTATTCAACTGGCTCACCGATTTTAGTAATAGGATTCCTATACGGTAGCTATCCAACCATCAAATATAGAAGGAGAAAAGGGGACAGGTGAATTAAAGGTGTCCGGTACTTTTTCCAGCAGGTGTAGCCCGGACAAAAAGTAGCTCGGGCCGTGCCCGCCATTTGGGGTTGATTGCGATTTTTCTGTATTCAATATTTCTTTAATTCGACGTTGAACGTTGAGCGTTGAATGTTGGACGTTCAACTCTTCCTCTATTCTCTTCTCTCTTTCTCACCACCCACCACTAATTTTACGCCCTTTCTTAAATCAGCGTAATCTGCGCAATTAGCGTCAAAGTATTCAATCTTGCCATTGTCCATGTTCGTCCATCCCCCTCATCCCGTCCTTCGATATTCAACTCTTTTTTTATTCAATATTTCTTTGATTTCCGCCATAGGCGGATTGGACGTTGAATGTTGGACGTTCAGCTCTTCTACCTTGTCAAGTCCTGATTATAAGTTGTCACTTTACTAATTCATTTCTTCTTGGTTTTCCAGAAATTGCCGCTGTGGAGGGAACCCGAAATTTATAGGGGGACAGCCACTGGGTTTTTATCGCAAAACATGGTTGACTGTCCCCAGGTTTCCCGGGTTCGAAAAAACAGGCTCGTACCAAAGAATGATACGAGCCTGCATTCTGAATATACTTACTTACTGATTATGCTCAAAGCTGAAGTTCTCAGCAGTGATAGCATTTTCTTCGCTAAAAGGGAAACTCGCAGCTAGTGTCCTGCGGATTGTTGCAGCGAAGCCAATTGCCGGCAAAGGCCGAGAAATCGTACAGGTTAACACGGCAGTCCGGAGTCCCTTCAGGCCCGGATATGTCGCCAATCATCAGCAACCCATCATCAATAACGTCCTGACAGGTCGGATTCTCGACCTCAATGGTTACCTCGTCATAGATGGCCGCCATAGTGTCATCGGCTGTCAGACGCAGGACATAAGTTCCGACCTCTGAGAACGTCGCTGTCGGATTCACAATGCCGGTATCGGAGAATGTTACCGTACCAGGACCGCTTTCCTGTGTCCATTCGAGCGTCGCGGCGACTGGGTTGCCGTCATCCGTAACCGTGCCGTCAAGCTGGACAAAGTCATTCTGCATCGAGAATACCTGGTCCTCGCCTGCATCGACTATCGGAATCAGTGAACCCATTGCCGCAAGGTCCGCGACCTGGGCTGCGCTCAGGCCATAACTATAGACACGGACATCGTCGATATTACCGCTAAAGTAACGAGTGCCCGGATACTCCGAGTTTCCGTTAATCCAAACCTCAGCGGTGGTTGTCGCAATAGGACCGGAGGCTGCCGCGGAAGTGTCCAGGACGCCGTCCACATACAAGGACACCGTTACCCCGTTATGAACAGCAGCTACGTGATGCCAATGGCTGTCTTTTACGCTTATGCTTCCACCGACATACCCAGCCGTTGGGGCATAAAAAGAGAGGCTGTCATTAGAGCTATTTCTGATAAGTGACCAGCCGCCGTTGCCGCCCGCGCCACCGTCACCCTTGGTAACTATTCCGTTCCAGCTCGGCGAGAGCCAACTGTCAACCTTAAGCCATGCGGCAACTGTAATCTCATTTACCTGTGAGTCAAGGTTTGGATCTGCCGTCGGGTCAACCGTGATATTTACATAAGAGTTGTCTGAGCACTCGAGCGCCCAGTCACCTACCCAGCCGGGAACCCAGTTCGGTTCACCAACGAACGTACCTATGTTATTGTAGGCTGAGCTATCGCCGACGGTCAAGTCGTTGCCTTCCTCGAAGGCCCAGTGTGCGATCGGGTTATCGTCCGGCCTGACATAAACAGCTACTACGTCGCAGGCGTCTTTTTCGCCGTCAGTTGCGCTGAGTTGCAGTTCATACATACCCCCCACTGAGAATGTCGCGGTGGGGTCTTCAATACCGGCATCGGAGAATTCTACCGTTCCCGGACCGCTGAGTTTCGACCAGGTAATGGTTACCATACAGGGGTCCGCGGGTTTGCCGTCGTCGCTGACGGTGGCGTCCAGTTGAGCCGAATTGACCGGCCACAAAATCGACTGATACTCGCCGGCGTCAACCTGTGGCGCAAAGTTGAAATCGGGATCAGGAGCCGCCAACTGCTGGATATCGCTCAAGCCCAAGACTCGGTTATAAACCCGCACATCGTCGAGACGTCCATCAAAACTTCTTGTGCCAACGTTGCTTACTCCGATATAGAATGTCGAATCCTCATCCGTACCTATTGAAAAAGGCTGTGGGCCTGTGCCATCCGGCTCACCATTAATATAGAGAGTCAGATCGGATCCGTCGAATGTAAAGGCCAGGTGGACCCATTCATCCGCGGGCATAAGGCTGAAAGGTTTCGAGCCGGCGGTTGTGTATGACATTCCCACTCTATCTGTGTAATCAGAATTGAGGTGTTCGCTCCAAACCTCCCACTGCCACATTGAGCTATAACCACCCTTGGTCAGAAAATGCTGGGTATCATAAGTTCCTATTCCTGCGGGACCATTCCAATATGCCCACAGCGCCAGGGTGAATACCCCCGTTCCATCTGAGGGGTTGCACGTTCCACATTCAATGCCATCGCTTTGGCCGCTGGCGCGGAACTGAATAGCGCTGCCAAAGCCTTCCGGACCTTCCACCCATTCCGGATGGCCCAAAAATGTGCCGTTGTAGCCGTTGCCGGTAACGTCCGCGGTTGTAGTTCCTTCGCCTTCCTCAAATGGCCAGTAGCCTTGCAGACCTGTCGTGATATCCTGCGCTTGAGCGATACTTGCCGTCAGGGCAACAGCCAATACCAAACCAATTAAAATTCTCATTTTCTTTTCCATTTCTTTCTTCTCCTAAAAATTAGTGTTCAATAAATTTACTTTGTAAGCCGTTTTAATCACAAGCCGGTAGCTTGTGCTACATCAGGCTAAAATGTTACTTTACCTTAATACGGGAAATCACAGGCGGGGTCTTGCGGATCGTTGCACCTGAGCCAATAGTCGGCAAAGGCCGCAAAATCATACAGGTCAATATAGCAATCCGGAATCCCATCAGGACCGGAGAAATCGCCCGCTATCAGCAAACTATTATCGATGACGTCCTGACAGGTCGGATTCTCGGCTGTGATTGTTACCTCGTCATAGATGGCCGCCATAGTGTCATCGGCTGTCAGACGCAGGACATAAGTTCCGACCTCTGAGAACGTCGCTGTCGGATTCACAATGCCGGTATCGGAGAATGTTACCGTACCAGGACCGCTTTCCTGTGTCCATTCGAGCGTCGCGGCGACTGGGTTGCCGTCATCCGTAACCGTGCCGTCAAGCTGGACAAAGTCATTCTGCATCGAGAATACCTGGTCCTCGCCTGCATCGACTATCGGAATCAGTGAACCCATTGCCGCAAGGTCCGCGACCTGGGCTGCGCTCAGGCCATAA
>Ga0255405_1074_pt1 | contig 10489 bp, 9 predicted proteins | sample ANMaggSSYBR01C11_FD_182127 | JGI IMG/M metagenome (GOLD analysis project Ga0255405, IMG submission 182127) | Sediment cell enrichment communities from methane seep in Santa Monica Basin, California, United Staets - ANME aggregate JGI... | ecosystem: Environmental > Aquatic > Marine > Cold seeps >... | reverse complement strand
GGGTAATTAAAAATCCAAAAGATGGGGAAAAATTGGTTGACATGGGGCGAAAATATATTGAAGGCAATCTAACGTGGAATAATGCTATAAAGCAGGTGGGAGATGTTTATGAGAATTGCGTTCATTACGTTTGAATATCCCCCATTTATTCGTGGTGGTGCCGGAATATATGCAATAAATGTTACCCGAGAATTGGCAGAACTTGGACATGAAGTGACAGTATTTACTCCACAAATTGAATCAGATAAATCCTCGGAAGAAACTGGAAATTTAAACATTTGTAGAGTTCCTTTGAATAATAATCTACCCTTCAAAGCCTTTCAATTTTGGTTAAAGCTTCCTAAAACGATAATGAAAGCAGAATCAGATAATAAGTTTGATATAATTCATTTTAATGGAATATCTTACTGGTTTGTAAAAAATAAATTATCTAATGCACCCCATATAATTACTATTCATCATTTAATAACAGATGCTATAAAAAGCAATAACTTGAGTCGAATTTCAAGATTTCTTGACATCACTGGAGAGAATGGTTGTTTTATACCGTTAATAGAAAAAAGATGCGTCAAATGTGCTGATAAATTTATTTCCGTGAGCAAAATCACAAAAAAACAGATTGTTGAGACATATGAAATAAGTCCTGAAAAAATTAATGTGATTTATAATGGAATCGATTTAAAACAACGAAAATTTAGCGAGGAAGAATTAGAAGAATTAAAGAAACAATTTAGTATAACTCAAAAGCCTGTAATTCTTTTTGTCGGACGAGTTGATGACCATAGGAAGGGTTTAGACATACTATTAAAGTCTTTCAAGAATGTTTTAGATAAAACCGATTGTACATTGCTTGTTGTTGGCAAAGGTGATCAAAACAAAGCAAGAACACTAGCAATATCTATGGGAATTCTGGATAATGTTTTTTTCACAGGGTTTGTGGATGAAACTACTTTAAAAAAATGTTATGCATTATGTGACGTTTATGTGGTACCTTCGAGATTGGAGGGATTTGGATTAACAGTTTTAGAAGCAATGGCTGCCAGTAAACCTGTTGTTGCAACAAATGTTGGTGCGATACCTGAAATAATGAAGGATAAAGAGAATGGAATTTTAGTTGAACCAAACGATATTAATAGCATGTCAAATGCGATTTATACGATTTTGCAGAGTTGGATGCTGGCAAAGAATGTTGGAGAAGATAATATACATTTTATGAAAGATAAATTCAATTGGGAAAAGAATGCGAAAGAAACTGATAAATTATACATGCAATTAGCAGGTAAATAAATGTCATCCATACGACTGAAGGTTATCGCAATCGTTACATATTTACTATTAGCATTGCTTGCCATTTATTTCAAACAAATTCCAACAATTATAAACACAACGATTTCTAATTCATTCATATTCATGTTAGTTTTTGCTTTAACATTACTTTTAGTTTACGGGACATTTTTAATAAAAAAAACCAATGATATCTATTTTCTACTGCCACAGTCCCTGATCTTTACTTTTATCGCAAGGGCAGTACCTAATCTGAGACTATCATATCCGCCACTCCATGATCCATATTTTCATTTTGTTAGTACTTTAAATGTCATTGAGTATGGGACATTAAGACCAATATTGGGTTGGTGGTATAGCGGTATCGATACACAATTACACTGGCCTGATATGCATTTAATCACCACTGCATTGGTAGAAATAACTAACATTGATGTCATGCAGTTTTTTAGATTTCAAGAACCCTTTCTGGGAATAATATTTTTCATGGCTGTTTTTTTGCTAACTAAAACTGTGACGAATAATATTAGTGTGGCATTATTGGCCGGATTATTTGCGTCTATCAATGATATTATCATTTTCTATCAGTCAGAGTATCATCCACAGGGGATTTCAATTATTTATTTTGTATTGCTATTGTATGCTTTCTTAAAATCCAGACAAGTGATTGATATACGCTATCGCTATATATCTCTAATTTTTGGGGCGGTTTTTATAACATCACATTATTTCACACCACTTTTTTTAGCATTGATTTTTTCTTCATATATTGCAGTAATGTTAATGGCACGAATATTTTGTTTTTCTAATGCTATATGGGATAAATATGGCAATATGTTTGAAGATGTAAGACTAGATTATGCATATTTTTTAATTGTAATTATTGCATCACTTTCTTATCATTTTTTTGTTTATTATGGGCCATTGAAAACATTCATTGAAATGGCGTCTGGACCTGCTTTAGAGACACATTTAATATCTATTGGACAAACAAATGTTCCATTACTCACTTCCATCCTGACTTCTTCTAAATGGGGACTATTCGTATTAGCAATTATATCAATATTGATGATAATTAAAACAAAAAATACAAATGAATTTCGTTTGGGTGTTATTACAGTTTGTATTGTTTTTGCAGGATTTTTTGGGAATTATGTTATTGCTTCACCTTTGGATCGGATAATAGGATTCTATGTGCCTTTTGCAGCTATTTTTGCATCCTTGACTTTGTATAGATTTAAAGATATTTGGTTCAGGGGGGTTCAAAAAAATAGAAAAGTAGTGGTAGCTGTGTTAATTGCTTCAATAATTATGACTGCTGGATTTTTTAATTCGCAAACTCCTGCTTATTTCTTTAAAGATTCTTGTGTGGATACTTATTATTGGTATTCTAATAGATTACCGTCTATGGATGAATATAAAGTAGTGGCAGAATGGGTAAATAAAGCTACACATTATATGCCGTATATCACAAAATATGGGGTAGAATTTGATAATCGTGCTACTCTCTTTTATTTTGGAAAAATTGTTTACGATGATGTAATATTTAGATATTACCATTTCCCCGATTATTCAAATGATTATATACTGATTAATACTGAAATTCCATATGAGAATGAGCATGGGAATAAAATTTTAAATAAATCAGATATATATAAAAATATTAATAAAATATATACTAATTCTGAAGTGATAATATACTTAAACAATAGAAAAATGGAGACGATTAAATGAGATATAAAAAGATATTATTTTGTATACCACCAATTACTGAAAACCTTCGCAATCCATTCACAGGGATAGGATATTTATCAACATATCTTCTTAATTGTGGAATTTCTAATGATCTCATAGATATGAATTTAGGCTATAATCTAAGTGATTTATTTAAAAAAATAAAATCATATAACCCTGATTTAATCGGAATATTCTTGATGACACATAATTATAATAATTCTTATAAAATAGTAAATAATATTACAAAAAAATTTAATCTACCTATTGTACTAGGGGGCCCTCATGTATCTACACTAAGAAGTGAAGTTCTTGAGCAATGCCTTGCTGATTTTGCAATAAAATTGGAAGGAGAATATACATTAAAAGAATTAATGATGGGGGGAAAACTCGAAAATATTGATGGGCTTATATATAGGAATGGTTATAAAATCATTGAAAATAAAGATCGTAGATTTATAGAAAATCTTGATGAAATACCATTCCCCACATATGACAAATTTGAGCTTGATAAATACAAAGGTAATTCAATTCCAATAATTTCGTCTAGAGGTTGTCCATATAATTGTATCTTTTGTCCCGTAGAGGCTGCAATTGGAAGACAGTTTAGGTGTAGAAGTCCTGAAAGTATCATCGCAGAGATTGACTATTGGTATAGCAAAGGATACAGAGTATTTGAATTTATGGATGATAATTTTAACTTAATAAGGAGTAGAGTTATAAAAATATGCAAGCTAATCAAAGAAAGAAATTATGGAAATATTATTTTGAATTGCCCAAATGGGATACGTGCTGACACTGTAGATCGAGAAATTCTTCAATTGATGAAAGACGTTGGTTTTAAATCTATTGCATTTGGTGTCGAAAGTGGAAACAATAAAATACTAAAAAATTTGAAAAAAGGTGAAACTATAGAGGCAATCGAAAACGCAATCGAAGGAGCATGTGATGTTGGATTGGATGTCACACTGTTTTTTGTTATAGGTTCACCTGGGGAAACTAAAGCAGACATAGAGGATTCGATAAGGTTGGCTCAGAAATATCCAATAGCAGATGTTTTTTTCTATAGTATGATTCCATATCCTAAAACTGAATTATATGACTGGGTAAATAAAAATAATTACTTTGTAAAAAATCCAAATGCATATTTGTCAGATGCTTCGGCTAATCAGTCTGATGTTTTTTTTGCAACTCCTGAGTTTCCAGTAGAAGATAGAAAAAAAATGTTAGAATATTCAAAAGTAATAAAAAATAATATTTTGAAAAAATCAATTGCACGTAGATACTTTAAAAATAGATTCCTTGGAAAAATCGTAGCTGAAATTTCATGCACAAATTTTGCTAAAAAACATATATTGAATCAAAAAATATTCTGGAAATTGTATAATAAATACATAATCAAACGTTCCAATGTAACACTTCAAAAACGGAGTGACTAACAGATTATGGATATCATTTAAGTTTAATTAAATTAATTTATTAAGTTTTATATAATAAAATGTTTTGTGATCGAAATACCGGAGTTTTATGGAGTTCGTACTTATTATTTATTATGAAAAGAATCCATTTTACATTGAATTCTTTTATTAGCTCTTCTATTTTCCCTTCGTTAACTTTTTTTAGCAAAATAGATCGATTAAATAGCACTCCTTTCCCCTCTCCTCCACTCATTTGAAGCACTTTCAAACCAGTAAAATAAATAACAGCATAAAAAATATCAAATGGTAAACATAAAACAACATCATCTTTTCGACCATTTTTTTTTAGATAATTGAACGCATCAATCATCTCTTTTGATATAATTGAATATGATTTCACATCATTTTCTAAACGATAAAATTTTATTAAAATAAAACAAAATGAAATAATAATTATAAATATAAAAAAATGATATGCTGTATTGTTCAATATCCATAAAGATACGATGATACTAAAAGGAGGAATTGCATTATATATGTGTCTATATCCTTCACCATAAACCCATATGATAGAAAGAATAACTATAGACAAACCCCAAATAACGAAATATTTCGTAATAATATTGTCATAAAACAAAGAAAAGACAGGCAATGCTAATAAAATTGGCATATTAAAAACGAATTGAATCGGATTGGGTAAAATATTTGGTGTAATTAATCTAGTTTTTCTATCTTGAAAACCTTTTGCCATGCATTTGATGAAGTTGATATGGCCTTTTGCTGATTTTACGTAATAACCCTTTGAAAAAATTATTGCTAATATTATACCTATAAGTATAATAACCAGTGGAGTGATCGATTTAAATCCAAAACTCATTGATACTAATACAAATAATAAACTTTGAGTTGTTAGTCTATGCGTTAGAAGCACAAAAGCAGTAAAAATCGCTGCAAGAATGGCAAAAATTACTATTTGTGTATTAAAAAAATAAAAAAGAGAAAAAAGGGCAGCAACCATATACATATTGGCGATAGATCTAGGACCTAAAGTGAATGAGTTATCTATTGATATCGGTGTTATTAAATACAACGTCGTCGAAAATATCGCAATCCATATATTAAAAGTGTGCATCACCATAATAAAAATTAGAATGCCTGTAACAATATCAAAAATTATGCTCAGAAATTGTAATTTTTGGTGGTACTTTTCTTTAAATAACGAGAGAAATACATGGAGAAAGGGGGGATAATTATATTTTTCGGGGAAAATAAAATAATTGACTGTTTCAGGCAATTTCTTATTTTTTCTAATTTCCTTGGCAATCAAAAGATGATAAAATACATCTTTTCCAACCCAATTATATTTTAATAATAGATATGAACGAAGTAGAATTGATATTGCAATTAATACAGCTACAATAATTCCCATATTTAGTGAATCAACGTTCATTCTATACTCCATATTTTTGTATGCGATTTTTTTTAACATACATAGAAATCAAGATAATCAAACACATTATAGTATTGCCAATAAGCCAACTATATCCAATTCCAATTAATCCATATTTTACAATAGCAAAATATCCCGTAATGATTGTAAAACTTCCAATAAATAAGTTAATTAATATAATATTTTGTAATTTTTCATTTATTCGCTCTAAAATTATATATAATTCATTAATCGAAGCGGGTATGCAGGATATGCTTAAAATTTTTAATAAACTCAATGCATTATTGGAGTAACTTTCATTGAATACTAATAGTATTTCACGACCAATTGAAAAAGTTATTAAAATGCCAATGATTGACAAAACAAGAATTGTACTTAATGTTTTTAATAAATTATTATACATATTGGCTTTGTCATGAGAACATTCAACAAAGAATGAAGTTGTCACTGAACTATTGACCATAATTAATATTCCTGCAATCATCCATGCGATATAAAAATAAGCCGTCATTTCTTCGTTTAAAACATTAATAATAAGTATTGGAATTATTAATCCAGGTGCACTCCCTAAAAAACGGGAAGTGTGGTTTCCGATTGAAAACCTGAGAATATATTTTATTTTGTTTGATGCTATGAACTTAAATTTATAATTGGGCAAAGTGAGTTTGCATAAATATATGCCAACGACTAAAGCAATCGCCATTGCCACTCCCCACGAAGAAAAAAGACCCAGTAATCCAAAACTGACAAAAAATATCGCAAAAAATATTTTTAATATTCCCCATGTGGAGTTATGAAGAAGTGATAATTTAGCCACCCTCAATGAAATATATATACTATTTTGTACAGATATAAACGAATACAATGCTACACTTGAGATAAACAATAATATAAAATATATATTTTCATGCAATAAACTAAATGATGGCATTGATACAAAAGTTAGTGAAATAAAAGTTATTGATAGTACAATTGCAGCAATTGTTGAAATTGTTAAACATGCGTTAATAATTTTGGCTTTATTATCACTATCTGGTAAATATCTTATCAAACCAATATCAAAACCAAGCTTAGATAATGATGCAAGCAATGCCATAGCAGAAAATATTGCACTTGCCATTCCCACATCAGAAGTAGAATATAACCTAGCAGCAACTATCCAAAAAATAAAACCTGTAACTGCACCTATAGTAGCATCCGTACTTAAGAAAATCGAATTTTTAATTAGCGGATTGCGTAAATGGCCTATTACATTATTTTTTATTCTATTACTTTTTAACATCATAATCAAAATCGCATACTATTTTTTCAAAGATTGTGGAATGTTCTGCAAAAATCACTGCCCCATGAATGCATTGGCTCACTTTGTATTAACCAACTTTTCTTAATATCCATCAACCTTATCCACATGCCACCCATACACACCCTCAACCCCTTCCCTCAACGACACCTCAGCCTTCCACCCCACCCCAGCCATCCTCTCCACACCAAGCAGTTTCCGAGGTGTGCCGTCCGGTTTTGATATATCATATCTGTTCTCACCCTCAAACCCGACAACATCCTTAATCAATTCTGCCAATCGTGATATCCTCATCCCAGCCCTCAACAAACTCCTAAACGTCCCCGCATCGCGGAAGACACCCATCCAGCACCTTATATCCCATGCGCCCCTGGTCGATATAATAATTATTCACATCCGTGCTCCCAGGCTCACCACGCCCTAAAAACTTTAATTTCTCACCATATAACCGCACTCGTCCACAATATTCAATTTGATGATTCATAGTTTTTCAACTCAATCTCTCTTTGAACCTATTCCTCTGAAGATAAATCCATACCTGCTTATCTCTTCGCGATCAAACACCCGCCTCCCATCTATCATCACCGCTGTGCGCATCCCCTCCTTCACCCTCCGCAGATCAATCTCCCTGAACTCCCTGGCCCAGTCATCAGCACAACCGCATCCGCGCCCTCAATCGCCTTATAAACATCCTTCTCCACTTCTCCATACTTATCCAGATACCCATCCTCAATATAAGGATCAACTATACACACACGAGCCCCCTTCTTTCTCAACTTCTCCACAAAAACCTCAACAGGACTCTCCCTCGGATCTCCCACATTCTCCTTATAAGAAAACCCCAGCACAACAACCTTAGCCCCCTTCACAGCCATCTCGCACTCATTCATCACATCTACCAGCAACTCAAACACATGCAGCGGCATATAATCATTAACAGCCCTGCCCGCCGTAATAACCTTCGAATGATACCCCAGCTCTTCAGCCTTCGTCACCAGATAATAAGGATCAACAGGCAAACAGTGCCCGCCCACACCCGCACCCGGATAGTACACATTAAAATTCCATTTGGTAGCAGCCGCCTCGATCACATCCATAACATCAATGTCCATCCTGCCGAATATCCTGTCTGAAGTTTTCATTTTATTGTATAAAATTAATTTGCTTGTATCTGGATGATAGTAAATCATGGGTTTATCGTGGAACTGGAGGAAGTGTATATTTGTGACTTTGGTCTGGGGGTAGAGGCGTGAGCCAGTGCCGCCTGCGCGGGTTATGCTTTTCATGGTTGGATTGGTCCTGATAAACGTAGAAATAAAGTGTTGATTTTGGTGATAAGTTAGTTTAGTATCGGTAATAAATATTGCATTAGTTACTTAACTGTTATTATTTGATTTTTTCTAACATTCTTTGTTTTGGGGAGCGTGTGAGGCGCAGCCGATGGCTTTAAAAACATATAATTAAAGTGATATTGTACCGCAAAGAACGCAAAGGACGCAAAGTTAAGGTAACAATGTCTTTGCGCTCTTTGCGAACTTTGCGGTGAGTGCTTTTCATACTAAAACTACACTTTAGCTGCACTTCACCTGCGCCCCCCTGTGTACCTGACCAGCAGCCAGTCCTGTGGTTTCGAGTAGCCTGGGTGTGGAGAATAGTTATTCGATATGCTAGCCCTGCACCCGCTGCCTGTAAGGGCGGCAGGGTGCAGCCAGCCGTGGTGGTTTCGTATGGCTCGGGTCCGGATAACTAAGACTGCTAGTGTCAAGTCAACCTTCAAGTGTCAGATTATGAAGGGCATAGGGTACAATTCTAAAATCAAATTATTCAATAATTGCACGAGACGCAGATGCAACCTTAAATCTGCGTTAATCAGCGTTAATCTGCGTCTTGAAAATAACTGGGAAATGAAACAGTGTTAGATCATATATCGAAAGAATTTTACGACGGGTGAGTGGGTGAGTATGTCTGCTGGTTTTGGGCTGGGGAGCGTGGTAGTCGCAGCCAGTGACTATAGAAATATATAATTTAAGTGATATCATATCGACAAATTAAGCAGTGAATAGTGCTGCAGTATTTTTTGCTATTCTCTGGATGGTGTTCATTTACTCAATCCAAATTAAAGTATCATATGCAAAATCCACATCTACTCCGCCCCAACCCCTCTATACTCAAACCCAAGCCTCCTCACCCCATCCCGATCAAACACCCGCCTCCCATCTATCATCACCGCCGTGCGCATTCCCTCCCTCACCCTCCGCAGATCAATCTCCCTGAACTCCCTGTGAGCAGTCATCAACACAATCGCATCCGCACCCTCAATAGCCCTATAAACATCCGTCCCAACTTCCCCATACCTCTCCAGATCCCCATCCTCAATATAAGGATCAACTATACACACACAAGCCCCCTTCTTTCTCAATTCCTCAACAAAAACCTCAACCGGACTCTCCCTCGCATCCCCCACATTCTCCTTATACGAAAACCCCAGCACAACAATCTTCGAATTCTTCACAGCCCTCTCACACTCATTCAGCGCATCCACCAGCAGCTCAAACACATGCAGCGGCATATAATCATTAACAGCCCTGCCCGCCGTAATAACCTTCGAATGATACCCCAGCTCTTCAGCCTTCGTCACCAGATAATAAGGATCAACAGGCAAACAGTGCCCGCCCACACCCGCACCCGGATAGTACACATTAAAATTCCATTTGGTAGCAGCCGCCTCGATCACATCCATGATATCGATGTTCATCCTCCCGAAGATCAGGGCCAGTTCATTCATCAATGCAATATTCAGGTCCCTCTGGATGTTCTCAATCACCTTGGCAGCTTCAGCAGTCCGGATATCCCTGGCTTTAAAGACAGTAGTGATCAGATCATAAAGCTCTGCCAGCACCTCTGTTATCTCTTCATCCATCCCTGAGACTATCTTCGTGATATTACTGATCCCGTGTGCTTCATCCCCTGGATTTATCCGCTCAGGAGAATACCCGATCTTGAAGTCAACTCCGCAATTCATACCAGAACTTTTCACAAATAATGGCATAACGATCTCCTCAGTAACACCAGGATAAACCGTAGATTCAAGCACCACCACAGCCCCTTTCTTAAGATTCCGCCCCACCGTTTCTACTGATGATCTTACACAGAACAGGTCCGGTTCCTTTGATTCAGTGACAGGTGTAGGTACTGCGATCAGTATAAAATCAGCTTTTTTGATCTCAGCCGGATGAAGAGATAACAGAGGTGCTGGCAGAGCTTTATGATCTGATCACTACTGTCTTTAAAGCCAGGGATATC
>Ga0255405_1073_pt1 | contig 10493 bp, 9 predicted proteins | sample ANMaggSSYBR01C11_FD_182127 | JGI IMG/M metagenome (GOLD analysis project Ga0255405, IMG submission 182127) | Sediment cell enrichment communities from methane seep in Santa Monica Basin, California, United Staets - ANME aggregate JGI... | ecosystem: Environmental > Aquatic > Marine > Cold seeps >... | reverse complement strand
CTCCATACCCCGCCCGCCAAGCACATACGAGGGACGGACGATAAGTGGATAGCCTATTCGCCCGGCAACATCCAGTGCTTCTTTTAGTGATCTGGCAGTACCGGGTTCCGGCATGGGTATCTCCAGATTCCTGATAATGTCTGCAAACCGCTCTCGGTCTTCTGCCAGGTCAATGCTCTTGACCGACGTTCCCAGGATGTTCACGCCTGCCGCTTCAAGTTCTGCGGCAATGTTCAATGGTGTCTGGCCGCCGAACTGCACGATTGCACCGATTGGTTTCTCCTTGTCATAGATGCTCAGTACATCCTCTACGGTAACAGGTTCAAAGTACAGCTTATCCGAAGTATCGTAGTCGGTAGACACTGTTTCGGGGTTACAGTTGACCATAATGGACTCATAACCAAGTTCGCGCAGCGTGAAAGCGGCGTGCACGCAGGTATAGTCGAACTCGATACCCTGTCCTATTCGGTTGGGCCCGCCGCCGATGATCATGATCTTCTTCCTGTCAGATACAGGCACCTCATCGTTGGCATTGTAGGTGGAGTAGTAATAGGCTGCATCCTCTGCTCCACTCACTGGCACGATGTTCCATGCCTGGCGCAAGCCAAGGGATAAGCGCTGCTCGCGTATCTGTTGTTCTGGTACACCCAATATCTGGCCCAGGTACTTATCAGAAAAACCATATTTCTTGGCCTGGATGAGTAGTTCATCCGGCAGCTTGCTGCCTTTGTACTTCAGGACATGCTCTTCCAGTTCCACCAGTTCCTTCATTTGCTCTAAGAACCAGTGCTTGATATGCGTTATCCTGAACAATTCATCAATAGACATCCCTTTTCTAAGTGCTTCATAAATGATGAACTGACGTTCGGATGAAGGCTCTACCAGTAGTTTTCGCAACTCATCCAGTGATAGGTCGTTGAAGTTTTTGGCAAATCCCAGTCCGTAGCGCCCGGTCTCAAGGGAGCGGATGGCTTTTTGGAATGCTTCTTTGTAATTCTTGCCAATGCTCATGGCCTCGCCAACAGCACGCATCTGTGTACCAAGCTGGTCAATGGAGCCAGGGAATTTCTCAAAGGCCCAGCGTGCGAACTTTATAACCACATATTCACCTGACGGTGTGTACCTGTCCAGTGTGCCGTCGCGCCAGTATGGAATATCTTCCAGCAGCAAGCCGCCTGCCAGTTTTGCAGACACCAGTGCGATCGGGAACCCTGTGGCTTTGGAAGCCAGGGCAGATGAGCGTGATGTACGTGGATTGATCTCGATCACGACTATGCGGCCGGTCTCGGGGTCGTGGGCGAACTGGACATTGGTGCCGCCTGTCACTCCGATCGCATCCACAATGCGGTACGAATAGTCCTGCAGCCGCTTCTGTAATGCTTCATCGATGGTGAGCATGGGTGCAGAGCAGAAGCTGTCGCCCGTATGCACGCCCATGGCATCGATGTTCTCAATAAAACAGACAGTTATTTTGTTACCTTTTGCATCCCTTACTACTTCAAGTTCAAGTTCCTCCCAGCCCAGTACAGATTCTTCCACAAGTATCTGCCCGATGAGGCTGGCCGATATACCCCTGGCACCAATAGTGCGCAGTTCATCTACGTTATAGGCGAACCCCCCACCTGTCCCGCCCATGGTATAAGCAGGCCGGATGACCACAGGATATCCGATATCTTTCGCTATCTTTTCAGCTCCTTCTATGCTGAAGGTAGTGTCACTGCGCGCAGTCTCCACACCAATACTGTCCATGGTCTCTTTGAAAATAGTACGGTCCTCACCACGCCTGATGGCGTCGGCCTGTACCCCTATGAGTTCGATGCCATATTTTTCCAGGATGCCTTCTTCATAAAGTTCAAAGGACAGGTTCAGCCCTTTCTGCCCGCCCAGGTTGGGCAGCAGGGCATCAGGGCGCTCCTTGTCTATGATCTTCTCCAGGGTTTCAATGTTCAACGGCTCGATATAAGTAATATCAGCCATGCCGGGATCGGTCATGATAGTAGCAGGATTGGAATTAACGAGCACGATCTTAAACCCAAGCTGGCGCAGTGCTTTACAGGCCTGGGTGCCGGAATAGTCAAATTCAGCGGCCTGGCCGATCAGAATCGGGCCTGACCCTATAATTAGTACTTTGTGGATGTCCTCTCTTTTGGGCATATCTTCACCTTCTCCGGAAGGGACATAATGACATAATACTCTTTTGTATTACACCGATATACTTTTTATTTCAAAGGTTAGTATTTACACAATGATTATCCAAATAATGGGCGGGTCGGTCAATATCACAGACCTGGATAGATTTCTCAAACAACTCTCAGACATCGGAAGCACTCACAATGTAACGGTACAGGCATTGAACGCTGAGTTGGTATCAGGCAGCCGGCACTTGATGTTCGCAGTAGGGAAGGCAATAAGGTCATTTGGATCGGGCAGGAACACTGCAAATAACCTTGGAATGGAGATAATGCTGTATGCTTCGGGTAACCTCCAGATAGGGCGGGCACTGGGCATGGGTGTAAAAACAGGGGATAACCGTGTAGCTGTGGTGGTGGCAGGTAACAACGGTGTGGATAGTGCTATTAGTGAAGTAAATGAAGTGCTGGATACCGTTGACCATGCAGTGTTGGAATATTCAAAGGCCAAACAGGACAGCTTACTGGAATTCTTCAATATAACTCGCGATGAACTGGATGCTGTAGGTGAGGGCAAGATACCTGAACTGGTGCTGGAAAGGGTAGCCCTGGTTGATGTGATCAAATAGAGTGGGTATTGATCGGATACAGATTTTGTATGTATGATTGAATATGGATTTTGTATATATTGATTAGATACAAAATTTGTGATTGGCTACGGCTTGACAGCAACTACACTTTATAAGTCATACGATCTGCTGGAAGGCATAGTTAATTTTGTCTGGAGTACAATGTAGAACTCACAAAGATCATCTCCCCTCCCGATTGTCTTTTTGGATTTTATCACTGCATCGCCCTTGAATACGTAGTCAGTGGCACCTTTTAGCAAACCATGAGTAATATTACATAGGTGAATATTGAATTTTCCATGAGGGTGTACGAACTGACATTTGGTGACTACATAATGCATCACATTAGGGTCGATCAGTTCCAGGTCTGATTCACGGCCAAGTTTTAAATCAATATCAGAGAATGCTGTTTTAAACGTCTCCAGATTCCAGTCACTAATATTAAATTCCCTTTCATATTCCTTAATTATCTGTTCACCCATTCGTATTCCCAGTTTTTCAACTGTAGTATATATCTCCTTTTTATCCTTTATTCCGTCAAGGAAAATTAAAAAGGCCATCAGTTCATTGCTAAAACCGCCTCTTGAACTCATAAGGCTGTCCACCAGTTCAGAAATTCTTCCTTCAATCTCCCGCTTATGCTGCAGGACTATTAAACTTGAAACTTCAACAGGTTCATAATGATAACCATTCATTTTCAGTATGTTCACCAGTGTTTCGGTTATGGATTCGATGACCTCCTTATTTGAGTATGAATGGAATATCGTGAGCTGGTCCTGGTTAATATCGATCCTGTCAACAATCCGTGAGGTTTCAAATACGGATTTTATCATTGGCAGAAGTGCCTGCAGGTTAATGTCCCGCCTGGGCAGTCCAGTATAGATCAAGAACAGGTCAGTATCATCAGTCGCCTGGCCGGACATCATCTTCTCGTAATTCTTCCTGTGGATCGTCACCATCTGGTAGTTAGTATTAATGTGAGTGCCGACCAGAGTTTTCCAGAATTCTTGTTTTGTTCGGATCTCTTTGATGGTTATGCCCAGATCACCAAGATGTACCAGGCAGTCCCTGTAAGCCTCACTGGCGTTGTTTCTTTCAATGAACCTGATGCTGGTCTCAGAATACCGGTTGGAAATATGTTCAATACCGATATTATAATCCGCTATGAACAGGCAGATCAATTTCAGGATGAGCGCTCGCTGCCCCTCGCTCCCACCTGAAAGGATATATGTTGAAGATGGCTCGAACCTTGTTTTTGTCCTCCACCCCAACCTGATACACAGGTCATTGACCTGTTCCACGAGATTATCAATATATGGGTAAGGTACTGGCTCAAAAAGCCCCTTAACAATGCCCTTTTCCGGAAGTATCCCCTGGCTGTTACCAAGTAACCACTGCCAGACAAGTTTGTCCACTAAAACCCGCTGGTTCTCTATCTTCTCACTTGATACTGCATCATCGATGGCGTTCTCAAGGCTGCCATGGCTTTTGATCATCATGTCTGCGAACTCGATGATCTCCCTGATGCTTGCACTTATGTTCCCCTCGTTCTTTTCAAGGAGGGAAGATAGAATATCCAGATGCTTTTTCTCAAGCGTGATATTGCGCCGTTCCATTTATACCAGAATTATGTATTTGAACTGCTTCCTTATTAATGCTACGAAAGTAAACGTTAATGTTCACTCGGGTTTTTTATAATGACATTAGATTGATTTATCTAAATATAATTAATAGTGATAAATTCCAGATAGGTGATATTGAAATGAATAGCGAAAAAACCGCATCAGAGATCGCAGAGGCTGTAATAGATGGAAGTTCGGCTAATGCCCCTGGTTACCTGAATGGCAACCCAAGGCGAAAAGAAGCTGAAAAAGAGCGCCAGGAACTGAAAAAGAAAAAATTAGAGCAGGAGGCAGCATTTTTCGATGACCTCATTGACAATTTGCTGATCCCAAAAGGATTGGTGACTGAAAAGGAGAAAAGTTTTGTATTTGTACAAGAAAATGCTGCTGCTTCAAAAAAGTTCTGGGAAGTATGGCTTGCAAACTATAATAAGTTGCAAGACATGGATGGTAAAATCCCATTAAAATCATATATAAATCATGAATTTGATGTGAAACCATCAATTCTATTAAAGGAAAAGATGTGCTCTGTACCTGATAATATCTTTGAGATGGATTTTTACTTTGAACGGCTTGCACGGTTTGCTGCTGATTTCCAGACAGAATGGAAAACACCTCATTTCTATATGAAAAAGAATCAGTCAGGGGCAAATGTCCTGAAAGAAGAATACGAAACCCCGAGAAATATTGAAGCTGAACAAATCGTCTTGAAGATTTGGGATTTGATAAATGACTTCGACACTGTTAACACTTTGGTTATGGATTATTACAGTAAGGTGCTTAATGAATTGCCTGGAAAAACCATTGATACAGAAAATTCTAAACAAATATATATGGATATTTTCGGAAATGCCAGAACGGCAAAAGTATTTGAACAAAATAGGTTCGGATTGTTGAAAGAATATGGCACGGTACTATTCCTGGTAAAGGATAACTGGGAAAAGCGACTGGAAAGGAAGTACGACAATTTCACCTGTATCGAAGACGTTAGCGATACTATTGATACAATCCTGGAAAATAGACTCCAACAGATAGATTCTATGTTTTCATAGTAAACTTATCAGTCAAGCAGTCCACAGAGTTACGCAGTCCGCAGAATTCATATTTTGGGATGATCGTAGAATCAATCCGGGGCCAGGATAAATAACCCACATACACTTTCATAGGGGTCGATCCAGTAATGGATCTCACACATATCCTCAGCAGGATCGTAACATAAGCATTCCACACATTTGTAATCCATAAGTTCATCCATAATAATCACCAATGGGCAATTTATAACGAATAATACTTATGTTATATTAGGTTTTCGAAAGCTACTTCCTGCGCTTATTCAGGCGCAGAATATAAATATCCGGTCTCGGCCGTTTGCCTGATGTTGATGCAAAATCAGAATAGCAGCGCGGACACAGGTTGCGCACATTCACTGAAGCAATTTCCTGTGTGCCCGGAATTATCCTGGCAAATACAAAATCTGAAGGAGAACCTACAGCTTCGGAGGTACTTTCCAGCAGTTTCAGGATATGTTCTTCGAATACCTCAAGGTCGTCCACCTGGAACCCCCTCAAATTAGCGGTATATCCAGAACAACCGCATGGCAAGGCAAAAATATCAAGTTCGATCACCATTACTGCGCGGCCGATCAGCCGCTTGATGCCATCCTCCAGGTCGGCACGTGTCTTTAAAAGTTCTTCCGGCTTCATCAGGTCTCAATTCCTTTGTTTGTTATAGTGTTCCACTGTACCAGTTTCTCATCAATAGTGCCCTTATGGTCATACACTTGCGCAATCTCTGATATCTTGCGCTGGCAGTACCCGCATGTATGGCAGACCGTGCTGTGCTTTTTCCATTGCTCGATGGCCCCGTCCAGTGCTTTATTCGGGATATTGAACAGATCGATCAGGTCTTTTGGACAGTCCATAAGGTCCATCAGGTTTCCATCGTAGCTCTCATCGGCATAAGCGTTGACACAGTTCAATATCCAGTTTATGAAATGTGAGCGTCCGCCTATCTTGAACACATCTGTGATGTGGGCATATTCCTTAAGATCCTCAGGTCTGATGAAAGGTGATTTCAGGATCAGCGATGGGTCATTGATGCGCAGGGTCAAGCATTTGTGGTAATAATAGTCATCCTGTACATTAGGCCGGGGAGGCGGGCCGTTTACATGGGAGAAGAAGTTGAAATGGGCATACCTAAACGGGCACCGGTACAGGCAGCCTTCGTTCACGAGGAGCTTTAGTTCACAGTCCACCGCATCCCTGATGGCTTCAAGCACATCGAAATGACGGTTCACGTTGGAGTCTATCACAATAGACGAGGCTCCCAGTTGCTCGAAGAACTCGGCCTTCTGGGAACTGTCAACAAATGCCAGTACGCTAACCACCACAGGGATGTTGAATTCGTTTGCGATCATCTCTATCAGGTACGGGTCTGCTACTACTACGGTATCCACGCCTATGTCCTCAAGGTTGGAGATATACCAGTGTATGAGGTTGTATCCTTCCGTAGTAAGCTGCTGGCCGCCCATGCATGAACTGTTCAGTACCATCTCGATCTTTACATTGTTACTGTGGCAGTATTCGGTATGTCTGGCGACTTCTTCCAGTCCGGCATGGCCCAGGTTGACCCTGCCCGTGCCTATGTAGTCAGGGGAGCCTGCCATATAAATGGAATAGATATCCTTTGAGCTTTCCAGCATTTGCTGGAGGCCGTCGAAGTGTCCGGGGTGGGGAACGTAGAGTTTTTTGTTCATGGTTGCTGAGAGGATTTATGTGGGGTGTGTGTGATAAAGGTTTTTATCGGGTCATAGATTGATTCAAAGTTCAAAATGGTCAGATCATATCCTGTAAAAACATATTTTATTACTCATGACATAGAAGGTTCCAATGCATCCAATGTCAGACATTACCAAAGACGATAGCAAAGATGAGACAGCAGCATGTGAGATGATCACCACCACCTTATCAAATAGCGTAAAAAAATACCTTGCACCTAATTGTGCCGTATTATTTTCAGGAGGAGTGGACAGTTCACTGATAACTGCACTGGCTGCCAGGCATGTACCTGATATAACACTTATTACAGTTGGCTTTTCAGGCTCAAATGATGTGAAATGGGCATCCACTGCTGCACAATTATTGGGTTTGGAGAACAATCTTATTCTTAAGATAATCGACCTTGGTGATGTTGAGTCAACGATTCCCTGTGTTATCGAAGCCCTGGAGACCGCAGATCCCATGGCTATCTCACTGGGTGTGCCACTGTATATTGCAAGCACAGAGGCAAAGAGCAGAAATATCAACATGCTGTTGACCGGGCAGGGGGCTGACGAACTGTTCGGAGGGTATCACAGGTATAAGGAGATTATTAAAAAGAGCACGGATGCCCTGCATGAAGCCATTGTCGCAGACGTATCACGGCTGCCCCGGAGGGATATCCTGCGGGACAATACCGTGGCAGATGCAGCGGGAATAAAACTGGCAGCCCCGTTTCTTGACCCTGATGTGGTTGAACTGGCCCTTTCTAGTCCGGCTGCATTAAAGGTCAGGGAGTTTGATGGCGAACTTGTCGGCAAATACATCCTGCGCAGGGCTGCAGAAAGTGTGGTGCCGGCTAAGATCGCATGGCGGGACAAGAAGGCCATGCAGTATGGCAGCGGGGTATGGGCAGCCCTTGGCAGACTTGCCAGGCAGGCAGGGTTTAAAAAGCAAGACAAAGGCTATATAAGAAAATATCTTTATTCGGTTGCAGGGAAAAACAGGATAAAACTGGATGTAACATTATGATAACAACCAAGGACGTGGAACATATTGGCTGGCGTGCCAGGTTGAAAATGGAAGAGGAGCAGCTTGAGGGATATGCGGACCAGTTGAACTCTGTACTTGATTATTTCGGGCAGCTGGACGAAGTGGACACAAAAGAAGTTGAGCCCACGTACCATGTGCTGGAAATGAACAATGTGTTCAGGGATGACGAGGTCACTGATTGCCTCAGCCAGGATGAAGCCATCGGCAATGCACCCAAAACACAGGACGGCTACTTCAAGGCCCCAAGGATAATCTGAGGTAAGGGAATGATCACTATATCAGAGATTCTGGAGGAGATCAGTAATTCGTCTTCCGAGGAAGTAGTATCCAGTTGACTTGAAAGGATTGGCCCCAATAATTTTAACACTTTTATCACAATTGCTAAAGAATCAGCACTCAAGACTGCCCGGGAGAACGAGGGACATACCGGCCCGCTGGCAGGCGTACCAATTGCTATTAAAGATAATATATCTACAAAAGGTATCCAGACCACATGCGCATCCAGGATTCTGGGTGGCTATATACCCCCCTATGATGCCCATGTAATTGAGCGCCTGAAAGAAGCGGGGGCTGTTATCGTTGGCAAGGTGAATATGGACGAATTCGCCATGGGGACATCCACAGAGACCAGTCATTACGGCCCCACACTTAACCCCTGGAACACAAAAACGGTTCCTGGCGGCTCATCAGGTGGCAGTGCGGCCACTGTGGCAGCAGGTGAAGTGCCGCTGGCCCTTGGTTCTGATACGGGCGGGTCTGTCAGGTGCCCGGCATCATTTTGCGGCGTGGTGGGGCTAAAACCCACTTATGGCGTGATATCCAGGTATGGCTTGATCTCATATGCCAACAGCCTGGAGCAGATAGGACCCATTGCTTCCAATGTGGCAGATATGACACTACTATTCAATGTGATCGCCGGACATGACCCGCGGGATTCCACGTCCGTACCTGGCGAGAAGGAGTATACAAAAGCACTGGTTGACGATGTGAAGGGACTTACCATTGGCGTACCAAAGGAATACTTTGGCGAGGGTATAGACCAGGCCGTGGAAAAGTCGGTCTGGGACGGCGTGCACAGGCTGGAAGACCTGGGAGCATCGTGGCAAGAAGTGGAGAGGCCGCACACAAAGTATGCACTGGCTGCTTATTATGTCATTGCCATGAGCGAGGCATCTTCAAACCTGGCCCGGTTCGACGGTATGCGCTATGGGCTGCGCCTGGAAAAAGACCACGACTGGCATACTACATACAGCGCGATACGGGCACAAGGGTTTGGCGAGGAAGTGAAACGGCGCATACTCCTGGGTACATATGCGCTGTCGGCAGGGTATATGGACAAGTATTACCTGAAGGCCCTGAAGGTCAGGACACTTATCAAGCAGGACTTCGAGCGGGCGCTGAAAAGTACGGATGTACTTATCGCACCTACTATGCCCACACCTGCATTTAAACTGGGCGAGAAGATCAGCGACCCCTTAACCCTTTATATGGCAGACGTGAACACTGTGCCTGTGAACCTCTCGGGCGTCCCGTCAGTTTCACTGCCATGCGGTTTCTCGAACGGGCTGCCCATCGGGTTGCAGATAATGGGGAAGCATTTTGATGAAGAGACCATTATCCGTACGGCATACACTTTTGAGCAGAATACTGATTTCCATACTAAAGCACCGGAGGTGGCATAAATGCGGGAGGAGAGTTTGAAATTGCGTCCATACCTGGATGAGGTCGGTGTGATGATAGGGCTTGAGATACATGTGCAGTTGAACAAGCTTAATACAAAGATATTCTGCGGCTGTCCACTTGACTACCACGATGACGAGCCTAACACCCATACCTGCCCGGTATGCCTGGGACTGCCAGGGTCGCTGCCAGTGATAAACCGTAAGGCTGTGGAATATTCCATTAAGGTGGGGCTGGCACTGGGCTGTTCCATCGAGGAGCATACCCAGTTCTAAAGGAAGAACTCAATTACAGGGACCTTGGCATAGATGCATTTGCCAGTGCAAATATGGTGCAACTGGTGAAACTGCTTGCCCGGGATCAGATCACAGAGCAAAGTGGTGTGGAGGTTATCCGCACGATACTGGATGAGGGCGGCACCCCTGATGAGGTGGTAGCAGAAAAGGGACTTCCGAAGGCCGGCGGAGACCTTGTGACTGCGGCGGTAGAAGAAGCTATTACTGAGAACCCCCAGGCTGTGGAGGACTACAGGTCTGGCAAACAGGAAGCTGTTAATTTCCTGATGGGCCAGGTGATGAAGAAGACCAAAGGCCGTGCCGATGCCAAAGAAGTGCGCAAGATGAT
>Ga0255405_1072_pt1 | contig 10548 bp, 16 predicted proteins | sample ANMaggSSYBR01C11_FD_182127 | JGI IMG/M metagenome (GOLD analysis project Ga0255405, IMG submission 182127) | Sediment cell enrichment communities from methane seep in Santa Monica Basin, California, United Staets - ANME aggregate JGI... | ecosystem: Environmental > Aquatic > Marine > Cold seeps >... | reverse complement strand
AGCAGAAACAGAAACATACAAAAATCATACAATAGCAATTGAGTATGATAATAGTCCAGAAAATCCCCGTGAATGGGATAATCTTTGTGAAATTCACCACTGGCATAGTAAGTGTAACCTCGGAGATGTTTATCATACAGATACGGAAAGTGTCGAAGAAATGCTTGCCATTGCCAATAGGCAAAATGATATTGTTATGGCATTACATTGTTACGAGCACGGTGGTATTACAATTTCCCTACAAACATTCAAAGGGCGTGTTCCACAAGGCCATTATGAGTTTGATAGTGGGCAAGTAGGATTCGTCATTATTCGTCGTAAAAAAAATGCTTGAGGAGTTTGGCAAAAAAGTTTTTACGGCAAAATTGAAAAAAAGAGCAAGAGAAATTGCTGAAGCAGAAATAAAAACATTTGATGCCTATCTTCGTGGGAATGTCTATGGTTATATTGTTGATGAGGATGGTGATAGCTGCTGGGGATTCTACAGCATTGAAGATGCAATAGATGAAGCTAAAAATACAATTGATTACATTGTCAAGCAGGAAAGAAAAACCCATTTTGAGCAGCTTAAAATATGGATAAGAAATAGAGTTCCTTTCCAATATAGAACATCAATAACGGTATAAATATTATTTTTATGGAGAAATAATTTTTTATTTCTCAAAAAATGGAGAAAAAATGAGTAGTTCAATTGATAATACAACTTGTCCTGAATGTGGAGGTAATGCTCAAAGAGAAACAGACCATAAGACTGGGGAGATTTATGATCATTGCAACAATTGTGATTATGAAAAAATAATTGCAAAAGGGGAAGAACGAAAAAAATACAAACTGGTGAGTAATACTGATGGTAATAATGAAATTTTATTGGAAGGTGATACCGAAGAAGAAGCTATTACTGAAGCATTGAAAATTTTAGGCTGGAGTCTTATTGCCTATAAAGATGAATAATAAAAATGGAAATTAACACAGAAATAAAAGACATTTTTAGAGTTACAGTAATTACTCCAGACGGATATTATATCCCTAGCAAGTCTAAAGTATGGACAATTCTATCTGAACATAAAAAATGGGACCATACACAAACAACAACAATTACCGGAGGTTCTACCATTTTCACAATAGAGTTTGAGAATGTTTCATCAGGAGAAAAAGCAGGCATAAGAAACTTTTGTAAAAATGCCATTATTAAAGAATGTGTAGAAGTCGGAAAATGATTACATCCTATCACAATCTATTTATATATGATTTTCCAGAGAAAGGATTTTGAGTTTATATAGGTTAGTGTTGAAAAGTAATAAATAATAGTAACAAATAAGAGATGAAAAAAATGGCTATTAAATTTGTATGCCCTAAATGTGGCAAAAACGAGTTAGGTTCAATCGAACAGGTTATAAGGACTTATCCTATTACCAAGATTTCTGAAAATGGGGATTTGGAATATGATACAGATAGAGTTATTGCTGGAGACGGAGAAGTGTTGGCCTATCAATGTATAAATTGTGGTTTTGAGTTAAAAAATGAAATGGGAAATCCCATTGGGGATTGTGTAAAAGTTCCTGAATGGTGTAAGAAAAATTGCCCACAGGAATAATTTCATGACTCATCTTTATAGCTATTGATTCTTGATTATCCATAGAGATTATTTTTCTATCGGAAAATAGGAAAAATAAAATGATGCATAAAAAAATCACAAATGGTTTTGTCATACAGGATTATAAAGATAATGTTTGTATAAGACAAGAATTTATTGCAGGTGATCAGGTAGATTATGAAACACCAGATGGAGAAGGCCTTGTTCTTGGTATTGATGTGGATGAAGGGAATTATCAACCATTTGATATGGTCCAACCCAACAAAGAAAAAGAGTTTGATTATTATGTGATATGGATGTGGAAATGTATTGAGCCCCAATTATATGGTCCTTATCAAACTCCAGATAAACAACAAACAGAAATTGATAGGTTAAGGACAGAGCAAGGTGAGAATGATCATACCTTCTTTGTAATGAATGTAACCAAAGGTTCAACAGTCGAATTCTAATCATAAGGAATAAAAAATGGCAAAGGAAGAAATAAAAACCCTGAAATTTAAATGTTCAAAATGTGGCAATGATAAGATCGAAGAGATTCTTGTCAATGTTGTTCAAAACAGTGTCATTGACGTAATTGATGAGAGTGGAGCTATTGATTATGACCCTAACATTGTGACGGAGGAAGGGGAAATTGACCGTTACCAGTGTTCCGGGTGCGGAGCTATTCTGAAGAATGACTGTGGAAAAATATCAACTCCGGAGGATTTGGTTGAGTGGTTAAAGGAGAATTATACCCAGAAATAATTTTCCATCCAACATCTTTTTTTTCTGCAAAACAAAAACCAAGAAACAGGAGTCTAACAATGAGCATAGTAACGGTGAAGGTCGAAGTCAAATTGACTATGAAGGTTGATGAAGGTGTAGAGATTTCAGAGATCATCGATGAGATGGAATATAACTTCTCTGATACTACTGCCAATGCCACTATCGAAGATGCAGAGATTGCAGACTTTGAAGTAATTGATAGTCGATAGTTTCCCATGAGAAATTTACCTCTATAGAATAAAAAGGTTGAGGGTAACAATGAGTAATAAAATTACTATCCAACAACAAACTGCCACTGTAAGACACAGGCACATCAGATAATTAGTTTTCCAGAGAAATGTTTTCTCACACATATTGATAAAAGAACATTATGTGAGATAAGAAATGAAAACCATAAAATACGGAATTGATAGGGATACAGGATTGGTGTGGTCAAGAGTAGGATCAGAAGTTGCTATTCCTGTTCTCCAATTTGATAAAATGACTCCTGGGAATAATTTTCAGACTATTTATGAACTGGAAAAAATAGATGTTATAGAAGTGGCAGGTCAAGCATATAACTCAGTCGAATGGACAAGGAAAATTCCAGTTGAAATGAAAAACAGACACAGAAAATTTTGGGGAATGAAAGAACTGGCCCAAAAAACAAAAACTCATTCATAACAAGATATTTAGATAGGCTATTATTTCATGTTTATAAGGAACATTGGCTCAGGTCAGACCCATCAGATGAACTATTTTCCAGAGAAATGATTTCTGGATATATAGATTAGAAGAAAAATTATTAACTATTTGGAGAAAAAACCATGACAACATTCGAAATCCATTTTATATGGCAGGGCAGAGCTTATCAGGAACAGATAACAACTACAAATTCCTACAAGGCAAAGCAATTAATAATGAGCAGATATCCCGGATCCAAGATCACATCAGTGCATGAGGTGTAGGTAGATTCCAATTTTCAGAAACATAGAAACTGTTTCTGTAGATTATATTTTCGGGGCAAAATTATGAAACTACTAACTCAAGAGATTAGAAATAGACTGCCAAAGTTGGGTGAAACTGATAATCAAGCAGACCCAATTGCCATAGTCAAATTCTTCAATCCTTGCGGCATTGGGACATGGTGGGCTTGTGAGTTTGACCCTGAAAGCAGGATATTTTTTGGTAAGGCTGATTTAGGTTTCCCCGAACTGGGTAGTTTCTCACTTGATGAATTACAAAGTTACAAAGGTCTTATGAAATTGGGGATCGAAAGAGATATTAATTTTACCCCAAAACCACTAAGTCAGTGCAAGTAGGAATTTCTCAGAACAAATAAATCAGAAAGTCATCTCGATATGGAAAATCAAATATCCCAGCCAGCAGCTAATCCTGCTCCCCAGGAAAAACAAATAGATAAAGCTCGGATTGCCCTGACAAACTTAAGATCGATAGTAGATTGGTCTCCCAAGGAATTGTTCCGACACCTCGATCATACTGGATATATTGGTCAGGTAGAAACACGGAAAAAATTGTGCCTGATGGCTTATCGCCATATACGTAGGCTGAAAGATCACTACTTAAAAAATATACCTCTTGATAAACTTCCCCCAAAATCTAATGTGCTGATGGTGGGGCCGACAGGTTGTGGCAAAACTTTTTTAGCCGAGCTTCTGTTTGGTCAGATACTGCAAATACCTGTTGTCTCTGTCGATATGACTGGCTTTGTGGAAACAGGTTATGTAGGCAGGTGTGTTTCTGAAATTCTTTTTGATCTGCTCAATGCCGCTGATGAAAATCCGTATTGGGCAAAGATGGGAATTTGCATTTTAGACGAATTTGACAAAATAGCAGCCTCTGGTAGTAATATTCGTTTTGGTGGGGCAGGAACAACAAAGGACGTATCGGGATATGGTGTTCAACGTGGTTTGTTAAAGCTCATTGATGGTGGTCTTCATGAAGTAGAAAGTCGGGGGCCGGGAGGGCACCAATCTGAGAAATCGATGGAAACGGATTGTATTAGTTTTGTAGCCTGTGGTGCTTTCACTGGAATTAGTGAACTGGCAGTAAGTGAACGTGGAAGTGATTTTGGTTTCAAGCCTTCATGTAAGCACACTCGAACACAAGGCATAGCATATGAACTAAGTCAAGACGATATTTCATCTGTTGAGGTATTTAGCAAATATGGTTTCTTGCCTGAACTAATTGGTAGATTCAATTCCATTACTCATCTTCATCCACTTGCCAAAAATGAACTAATGGAAATTCTGAAAAAGAATGTTTTGCCGAAATATAAAAAAGAATTTGAAAGAGAAGGGCATAAACTATCAGTTCCAAAGAAAATCATGGAACAAATTATTACAAAAGCAATAAAACGAAAAACTGGAGCCAGAGGAATATCTCTTCTGCTGACAGAATATTTTGAATACAAAGCATTTGAACTGTTTGGTCAAAATAATAATGACAATTCTGATATGCCTTTTTGAGAATTAATATGAAGATAGGATTAGATTTAGACAACTGTATAACTGCCTATCCATCTTTCTTCAGAGTTTTTTCTGAAGCAATGAAAAAAGCAGGTCATGAAATCTATATTATTACTAATAGAGAGCCAGGAACAGAAGAGCAGATAAAGACAGAATTAAAAGAAATAGGGAGACTGTAGCATCTTTACAGAGTTTTCTTCTATCCTGTTTTTCGTTTTCCGCCACTTCTGCTCCAATGTAATGTATTTATCGTCGTCTTCTGATCACCAATGTACAGGTCCCGTTGCATATCAACAGCAATCCGTTGGCTTATATGATCTCTTGTTCTTACGCAGTATATGCTTTTTTGCATCTTACGGTGCCGACGGTTTGCACGCTCAACGGCATTTGATGTTGCGGGCAACAGCGAATCATCAAGAAACGTTAATGCTTTTTCAAGATTCGGTGACGACAGTTTTTTAAGCGTATCTTTCAATTTTGTAAAACGTCTGACTCGACGGCGAAGTTTGGCAAGTTTTTCCAGTGCGGTATCCGTCCTGCATCGACGGTCAAACAGACGGTAAACTTCATTCATGATCGACCGCAGGGTACGCAACTGCTCAAAGCCTCGCGTAATACGTCGAAATATCTTTTTTTCCTTATGAGTCAAAGTATGCTTGACAAATAAATAACGGTATTCAAACAGATCGGCAATTTTTCCCTGGATTCGCTTGTTGTTTCGTGCGATTCGTTTCGCTTCCTTACCGCAAGGACGACCCCGTTGGCCTTTCGTCTTTTTCTGTTTTAGTTCTCTACGAACACGGGTCACTGCTTTAAGAATCGCTTTATTGATCTCTTTGATGATATGGAACTGACATAATTGATGCTCGATTTTACCAAAAACCTCAGAGATCGGTTCCGGATACAATGGCGAACCATCGGTTGTTATGCCATTTACGGTCAAACCGCGAGCATCCAGCATTTGCTTGAAACGCCTGAAAAACCGTATCATATCCTCATTTGTGGGATTATGGTCAAGAACCTCATAATACAAACGATTGAATTTATGATTATCTACAATGAAAAGTACACAGAATGGACCATCATACAATTCATCGGCAGCAATATAACCGGAAAACTCCGAGAGTACCTTGTTAATGTAATCAGTTTTGACGGCAACTTCAGCTTTTTTTTCCCGTTGCCTCAACCCAGTTCTGGATTGTAGCCCAGGGAACGAAAACCCGATGGTCTCGCCATAAATGCCAGGATGCCGGTCGATATGGCAAGCCGTCTTCCACGACCAGTCGCACCGCCATTGAAACCACTCGATGGGTATAATGGCTTTTGGGTAGTGCCAAATCATCCATGTCCGCATTGAAGTAATGATTACATTTAGGACAACGGTGCTGCGAATAGGTGAGAACGATATCTCGTGGCCGGCCCCTGATAGAGTCTCCCAGATCGTGAAGAGTACGTGTGACGGTACGAAGCCTGTATGCCCTATGTTCACACAATGGACAGGGCCGCCGTTTATAATTTCGGCTTCGCCTGACAAGCTTGGCCTTGGGTAAATCTTCAACACGTGTTATTCCCTCAGTTTGTTCTGCTACATATTCACCTGGTCCAAACATTGCGATAGCCTCCAATATAGATTTGAGTTTCCATATTGGAATATCGGCACTTTGAACCAAAATGCATTAAAATAACTCTGTATTGTTGCTACAGTCTCGAAATAGGTATTAGTTTTGATCATGTAAAAATCACAGCAAAGAAGGCTCAATATATTTTGGCAGAGGGGATAGAAGTTTACGCGGATGACGTAGACGAATATTTTTTAGAACTTCCTGAATCTGTTGCAGTATTAAAAATTAGAGAACCTGGAAATTTTTGCTTTAGAGACAGGAAATGGTGCTATTCAGACAGAACAGGAAAGAAGATATAATCCCGAATTGCAAAAGAAGAAAGGAAAAAATGATAATTAGAGCAGTAACAAAAAATCCAAATGGCTATAAGATATATTTTAAAAATGGCAAGGTGCTCATCTTAACTTACCTTATTAATTTCTTCTGCAAAAAAATCAAACGTCGAATAGTCAAACAAGCAGAAAATAACTTTCAAGTCTAAATTTTTACTCTTTAAAAAATCAACTGTAGTTTGGAGCATAATCTTAGCACATCTATCAACAGGATAACCGAATATACCTGTGCTTATAGCAGGGAAGGCTATGCTACTCAAACTATTGTCTTCTGCTATTTTCAGACTATTCAAAGTTGCATTGTGAAGTTTTTTATCTTCATCTCCCTCCCCCATCATAGGACCTACTGCATGAATAACATATTTTGCTTTTAAGGTTCCTGCTGTAGTTATAACTGCTTCACCTACATTGATACTGCCAATTTTATCACACTCTCTCTGAATACTGACCCCACCTTTGTTTTTTATTGCTCCGGCTACTCCTCCTCCTAATAGTAACTGAGCATTAGCAGGATTGACTATTGCATCGACAGATATATCTGTTATATCTCCTTCGATAAGATCGATAGACGATTTGTTGATTTTAAGCATAGTTTTTCCTCGATCTGAAAATGAGTTTTATAGTCTTACATTACCTTGATATTTCCCATAGATCAATACACCAACCTATCAGTAGCATCAGCCAATTGCCCTATTGAATTTTTGGTATAGATAGCAGTTGTATTCAAGCTCTCGTGCCCCAATATCTGAGCCAGTTGAACAAGATTACCACCTGCACCACCTTTTTCTGATGAGGATAAAAAACTATGAGAAAAAGTATGTCTAAGAACATGACAATGTAAATTCTCAATACCAGTCAAGGCTCTATATTTCTCAAAAATTGCCTGTATCCCTCTTCTATTGAGTTGTCCCCTTTCCCCAACAAAAACTCTTTGACTATCAATAGGTGGTCGAGTCTCAATATATGACAATAAAGAATTTCTTGCTTGTAAAGGAATAGGAACTACTCTCTGCTTTGACCCCTTCCCATGTCGATAGAAAACTGTCCCTTTTCTTTCTGAAATAGAAATATCAGACAACTCCAGATATGTAACATCTGACAATCTTGCACCTGTGTAGAGAACCAAACTAAAAATTGCCTTTGCCCTAATATCTGTTCTCAATTCTACCTCACGGAGCAGATTCCTTACTTCTGATCGGGTTAGTCCCTGTGGAGCAAGTGGTTGTCTTTTAAGCTCTTTAACAGATAAAGCAGGATTGATAGTAATATATTCTTTGTGAAAAAGCCATTTGAAATATTTTCTTATCGATGCAATATTTCGATTTATTGTCGATACTGCCTGTCTTTTCTCCTGCCTAAGATGCTCCCTAAAATCAGTAACGTCCCGAACCGTAACTCTGCCAATGTCCCATGGTTCAGAGTTGGCAGTGCTAAACCATTTTGCAAATTTTCTAGTATCCATAACAAGAGCTTGAATAGAGCAGGGAGAAATATCCTGCTCAGCAAGGAATTCAGAAAATATTTCTTCCTGTTTGGGCCTGGTCGATATGCCCCTAAAAACATTATGTTCGTAGTTTTTACCGTCTTGAGAACACGAATTGGAAATCATTTGGGCACTCCTGCTATGATATTCTGCACATAATTACTATTATGTCCGTTGTTTATGTTCATAATTCTAAACACTTGAGATACCGAAAAACTTCCCTTAATATCTCATCTTCACTGACATTCTCCGTTCCACCAGGGAAGCATTTCACAATTGCTGAGTCAATTTGTTCAACAGTAATATTTTCCAGGCCAAGAGATTCAAGGGCTTCAATCAGATCGGTATGTTTGTTGGAGAATTTTACAGGTTGTTCTGTTTGTTGTTTGGTGGTTCTCTTGGCTTTGGCTGGTTTCATTTTAGGTCGAATAGAATAGAACATTACTATTTTTTCATTGATACCCAAATTGTTGTGTTTAACCTGTAAATTACGCATAGCCATTTCTCTGGTATAAACTGGTCGTTTATTGGCAATCAAATAGACAGGTTTCAGAAGAACACCCTGGTCAATTAATTGGTAGAGTCTGCTCCGTGATAATTGGAGAAGCTCTGCCATTGCTGATACATTCACGTATTCAGGAAGGTTGTTATATTTGCTATTCATCGTTTATACGTAAGGTTCCGACCAAGTACAGCCCTTCAAAAAAAACAGATGGACATTACATTCAGGGCATCAGGCGACTTGTACTATCTGATCTTTGACGACGCCATCATCTTTGGTGTCCGAGTTCGGCTTCTTCCAATTGCTCGGCAGCAACTCGTCAATCTTGTTAGCAGGATGCGTACTGACTTTTTCAAGAACATCTCTAAAATACACAAACGGGTCAATGCCATTTAATTTGCAGCTGGCGACAAGGCTGTAAATGATCGCGGCTCTCCAGGCTCCGGCCTCGCTACCGGCAAACATATAATTTTTTCGTCCAATTACGACCATCCTTAGCGTTCTCTCAGATAAGTTGTTATCAATATCCAACATCGGATTTTCGACATATCTGATCAGAGCTTCCCACTGGTTCGATGCATAAGTTATCGCCTTGCCCATCAGGCTTTTAGGAAGGCTTTTAGGAAGGCTTTTAGGAAGCGACTGCCCCCTATATTCATCCAGAACAGTTTCGATCTCTGCAAGGATCGGCTTCGCTTCTTTCTGCCGAGCATCTAACAATTGTGTGCTATTGTAATTTTCCTTCTTATATTTTCCTCTTAAATGACAACATCAGCAAAAATAACAGCAGACACTTCCGTAGAACAATTGCCGGATGATACCAGCACACTCAAGCAGATGGTGCTTACTTTACTTGGCCAGATAGATGATCTCAGCGGCCAGTTGTATTATCTGAAGCGTCAGTTGTTCGGCAAAAAGAGCGAGAAGTTCGATCCTGCCCAGCGGTTATTGTTTGAGAATTTGTATGATGAAGTTAAGGCAAAGGTAGAAGAACAACGACAGTCAAAAGCAAAGCCCGTCAAAAAAGCTAAGAAGAGAAACGCCAATCATAAAGGCAGGAAACCTTTACCTGCGGATTTGCCCAGAAAGACTATTGACATTGATCCGACAGAAGAAGAAAAGGTTTGTTCTGTATGTAATAATCCCAAACAGCGTATCGGTCGGGAAATAACAGAAGTACTTGAATACGTTCCTGCATCATTTTTCGTTAAGCAGTATGTCAGGCATAAATACGGCTGTAAGAAGTGTGAATCTGACATTTCGATAGGCCAACTGCCTCCAAGGGCTATTGATAAGGGTATTCCCGGTGAAGGGCTGTTAGCTCACATAATAACGAGTAAATATGCAGACCACGCTCCCTTGAACAGGCTTGAAGGTATTCTCAAAAGGCATGGCGTTGATATAAATGTATCGACTATGTGTGACTGGGTTGGCAAGAGCGCTGATTTATTAGAGCCTCTGGTCAAAATGATGCACAAAAAGATACTTCAATCACCGAAGATAAATACCGATGACACTCGTATTCCTATAAAAAGCAAAAAGCGTAAAGGCTCCACCTATAACGGCTATTTGTGGGCTTATATTGATGATAAGGGTAATGTGGTATTTGATTTTACGCCGACCAGGTCAAGAGAAGGGCCAATAAAATTTCTTGGCAACTATTGTGGTTTTGTACAGGCCGATGCATATAGTGGTTATGATGAGTTCTTCAGGAAAGGTAAAGCTACCGAAGTTGGCTGCAACTCACATGCCCGAAGGAAATTTGAGTACGCAATGGATAGC
>Ga0255405_1065_pt1 | contig 10590 bp, 9 predicted proteins | sample ANMaggSSYBR01C11_FD_182127 | JGI IMG/M metagenome (GOLD analysis project Ga0255405, IMG submission 182127) | Sediment cell enrichment communities from methane seep in Santa Monica Basin, California, United Staets - ANME aggregate JGI... | ecosystem: Environmental > Aquatic > Marine > Cold seeps >... | reverse complement strand
GTATGCTGGGCGGACGCTGATAGGACATTCCTATGCCGAGACGCGCCCTTTCATCAATCGTCATATGCGTAATATCTTCACCTTTGAACAGGATCCTTCCACCGGTAACTTTGTACTGCGGATAACCCATTATCGTCATCAGAAGAGATGGACTGGATAAAAGATTACTACTGGAAACTGGCGTCTGTAGACACGGACAAATATACGGCACGCGTCCGGCTTGATCTGCAGGACGGCTATGTCATAAGGGTGCTTCCCGGCAAAAAGGTAACACTTCCGGCGCAGGCATGTCTCTACCTTGAAAAAGAGGGCTTTAATCAGAATGTGCATAATATAATTATAGCCGAGGAGGAATCGGAGCTGCATGTAATATCCGGCTGCGCGAGCGCTTCTCATGTGACGCGTGGCCTGCACGCGGGAATCTCGGAATTTTATGTAAAGAGGAACGCAAAACTGAGTTTCACCATGATTCATCACTGGGCGGAGGACGTGGTAGTAAGACCCAGGTCTGTGGCGATAGTTGAGAAGGGCGGTCTTTTTCTAAATAACTATATCTCCATGAAACCGGTAAAGTCCGTCCAGGCGTATCCTACGACATATCTTGTGGGAAAGGGGGCGGTTGCCCGTTCATACAGTCTGCTTGTCGGAAGCCCCGGTTCGGAACTGGATGTGGGTGGACGTATTTATCTCCAAGCAAAAGATACGCGCGCCGAGATTGTCTCGCGGGCCATTACCAATGGAGGAAATATAATTTCACGCGGGGATATCATAGGTGAAGTGCCGGGAGTAAAAGGACACCTGGAATGTCACGGCCTTATCCTTAACGGTGGTATTATGCACGCAATTCCCGAATTGAGCGGTAAGGTTGACGGAGTGGAACTGTCGCACGAGGCGGCGGTTGGCAAAATTGCGCAGGAAGAAATACTATATCTGATGTCACGCGGTCTGACTGAAGAAGAGGCAACCGCGACAATAGTGAGAGGATTCCTGAGCGTGGATATCCCCGGCCTTCCAGCGCCGCTCAAGGCGGAGATAGATCGCGCGGTGGAATTGAGCCAGAAGGATGTTATGTAGGGTTTAATTGGGGTCAGACCCCAATTAAACGGTTTACGGTTGTCGGTTCGCAGCTCACAGTTTTTTCAATGAACTATGCAACGACTGAAATGATAAAAGGGGTCAGACTCAATTTATGAAATTAATTCGAGTCTGCCCCCTTTTTATTTTGCAATCCATCTCCTAAAACTACTGGTCTGCTGGTAGTGCCCGGCGGTTAAATATAAACGCGGTGATCAGACCGGCAATAATATGCCAGATTCCCCACCATGCAACGAGGATGGCCATTCCGCCCAGGCCTTCAAAAAAATTGAAAACCAGAACCAGTCCGAGGGCGGAATTTTGTATTCCGACTTCGATACAGACAGCCCGCGAATCCGCCTCATCGAGCTTGAAGAGCCGGCCGGACCAGTACCCCAGGTTGAGAGCTAAGGCGTTATGGAGAAAGACGAAAATAACAACCAGCCCGATGACCTTGAGGAAAATACTCCAGTTTGCCGCCAGGGCTCCGCAGACGATGGCAATGAAAAAGACAAGAGTAAAAATTTTGAACGGGCGTCTGACCCTGTCTGCGAGTGTGGGGAAAATACGTGACAGTGTGAGGCCGATGACCAGGGGAATACCCAGGATCATGAAGATAGTGATGAACACATCCATGGGGCTGAGACTCACTCTTCGCAAGATCTCGTCAGTGGGAGGGTAAAGGCTGCCCCACAAGGCCAGGTTGAGAGGGGTCATCACAATGGCCGCGGCCGTGGAAACAGCGGTCATGCTGATAGACAGGGCACAATTCCCCTTAGCCAGGTAGGTAATAATGTTTGACAGATTGCCTCCCGGGCACGCGGCCACCAGAATCATGCCCAGTGCTATGGAGGGCTGAGGCCGTATCAGGAGGATGAGCAAGAAGGTGAAGACCGGGAGCAGGATAAACTGGGCGCCCAGCCCGATGGCAGGGGCCTTCGGTGATACAATGACCCGCTTGAAGTCTTCCAGCTTGAGGTCCAGGGCGACCCCTAACATCATGAGCCCGATTGCCATATTAACCACAAGGAGACCCTGAGCATTAAAGTTAAGCCTGATCTGATCTACGGTCGCTGCATCCATGCGTTTCCCTCCTTCTTATGGACCTAAATCATTATTTTGATAAGACATTCCTTTTTGACTGTCAAGTATAGGCAGGGCAAACTTTGTATGTCAATTTAATAATAACTAAAAAATCGTTGACAAGCAAGCGCATAATGAATAGCATTCAGTAGATGAAAGACATTCATAGCAAAGCATGGAAGGGGGCTGATTATGTATAAAGATCTGGGGAAGAAGACGGCGGTTGTTACAGGATCCGGAAAAAGGACCGGGATCGGCTACGCGATTGCGGAGAAGCTGGCTTCCTGCGGCGCGAATGTCGTTATTGCCGATCTCGGGAAGACTCTTGCCGGGGACATGATAAAGACAGGCACATGGGAAGAGATGGAGGATATAGCGGGGAGCCTTGCCAACAATTTTGGTGTAAAAACCCTGGCCGTCAATGTCGATGTTACAGATAATAAATCAATTAGTCAGATGGTTGACAGCATAAGAGAACAGTTTGAGCAGGTTGACATTCTCTGTAACAATGCGGGCGCGTCTTTCGGTGTGCCTGACGCGGCACATACCTACGATGAAGCTGCCTGGATGAAGACGATAGATGTGAATCTCCATGGTGTATTCAGGGTTTCAAGGGCGGTTATCCCCATGATGATGGAAGCGGGGGGAAGCATAATAAACACCGCATCGAGGGCGGGGAAAAAGCCGCCACTGTTCAACGGCGCCTACGCGGTAGCCAAGGCGGGTGTGATCATGCTCACAAAGGTGATGGCAGGGGAACTTGCCGGGGCGGGCATCCGTATAAACGCGATCTGTCCAGGCCAGATAATGACAGATCTGGAAAAATGGCGCTTCGGTCTGGAGGCGGAGGTTTACGGAACCACCATTGAGGAGCGGGAAAAGGAGATGTGCAAGACAATCCCGCTGGGACGTATCGGTACGCCGGGAGAGGCCGCGAATCTTGTGGCATGGCTTGCGTCTGATGAATCGTCTTATATCACCGGACAGGCGATAAATATAACCGGTGGTCAATTGATGGAATTATAAGGATGGAGGATTAAGCGTGGAAAAAATAACAGGTGGTCAGTTGATGGCACAGTCCCTTATTGAAAGGGAAGTCGAATACATTTTCACGATAAGCGGCGGTCATATAACGCCGATTTACCAGTATCTTGAGGGTTCGTCTGTTAAATTGTTCGATACGCGCCATGAACAGGCGGCGGTATTTATGGCGGAGGCATGGGGGAGGATGACGCGCAGTCCCGGCACCGCGATGGTCACGGCAGGTCCCGGGTTTACCAACGCGCTTTCGGGGATCGCAAACGCGCGTCTGGCAAATTCGCCCCTGGTTCTTATCTCCGGTTGTGTCGGGCTTGCGTCAACGGAAAAACTTGATCTGCAGGACATGTGCCAGCTTCCTGTAATAAGCCCGATGGTGAAGAAGGCCTTCGTCTGCCACAACCCGGAGAGAATTCCGGAATTCATTGATCTTGCCTACCGTACCGCGGCAACCGGAAGGCCGGGCCCGGTTTATCTTGAATTGCCTGTTGATATGTTAAACGCGGAAACGAACCCTGAAACTGTTAAAAAAATACATACAGATGTTAATTCACATCCACTTGATCCGGATAAAGTGGGAGAATTTATAGAGATGATCGGAGAGGCAAAAAACCCGATCGTGATCGCGGGAAGCGGAGCATGGTATTCGGATGCCGGGGAGGAACTCATTCGATTCATAGAAAATACCGGCATTCCCGCATTTACGTCGTCACTCGGAAGGGGAACAATCCCCGATACCCACCCACTTTGCTTCGAATCATCGCTGGCGATCAGACCCGGCGCGGCGCTGGTGGCAAATATGACCGCCGATCTGATTATATTCCTTGGAACAAGAATGGGATTATTTTACATATTCGGGGATATCTTCAACAAAGAAGCCAGAATTATCCAGGTTGATATTGAACCGGAAGAAATAGGGAGAAACCGTTCTGTGGATCTCGCGGTCATGAGTGATATCGGGGCTTTCCTGAAAGAGTGCAACCGGGTAATTGTTCAGAAAGGTACAGGTAATGAATTAAAAGGCAGATTCAACGGCTGGGTTTCAACCCTGGAGAAGGCAAAAGATGATGGAAGGGCACAGGCGATACCCGACTGGGAGAGCGATAATGTACCCATACATCCGATGCGTCTTGCAGAGGAAGTGAACAGCTTTATGGATAGAGATGATGATATCGTTGTGGCCGACGGAGGTGACACGCAGATCTGGATGGGCATGACGAGAACGGTCAGAAAGGCCGGGCATTATCTTGAATCCGGGCTGTACGGGTGTCTTGCGGTCGGTCTTCCCTATGCCAACGCGGCAAAGCTGCTTAATCCAGGTAAGAGAGTCTGCCTAGTTATAGGAGACGGATCGGTGGGCTTCAATTTTATGGAGTTTGAGGTTGCCATAAGGAGGAAGCTGCCCATAGTTGTGGTAATCAGCAATGATCTGGGGTGGGGAATGATAAGGCACAGCCAGGAATTAAGCATAGGCCATGCCATAAAGGACGGCACTTATATCGGTAAAGTGGATTACCATAAACTGGTTGAGGCGCTTGGAGGCAAAGGGATGTATGTTGAAAGGCCTGAAGATATTCGTCCGGCCCTGGAAGAGGCATTTGCCTCGGGCATGACTACGTGCATCAATATAATGACTGATCCAACGACTATAAGTCCCGGCAGTGTTGCTCTGGCAAGTCTGGGTGCATATAAGGCGGGGTGAGAGAACAATGTTGAATTGTAGCAGACTTGTAAAAAGTCAGTTTTCTTCGCTCAAAACCATTTTGGGGATGCTGTTATTGCCCGGCTAAAAATCTAAAACTCGTGCTTGCGCACTTTAAACAGTTAGATTTTCTTAACACCGGTCTTTTACCAGCATCTTTTTCCCAAAATGTTTGGATTCGCTCCGAAAAGACTTTTTACGAGTGCATTACATTTGAGAAAGGAATTGCTTAGATTATGGAGATCAGAGAAAGACCCGAGATCAGTGCTGAGGAGGGAGATGTAATAAAAAAGAGCCCTCATTCTTTTATGTATAAGATGGGATTCTTTTTATTTGCCTTTCTCCTCATGGCAGCGATAATGTTTCTGCCATCTCCCGATCCCCTGGAAAAGGGGGGAGAATTGATACCGCTCACCTGGGACGCGAAAGCCGCCATGGCTCTGCTTGCGGCGGCAATTGTTCTGTGGATAACGGAGGTTATACCCTTCAGTGTCACGGCGCTGCTTGTAATGCTCCTTATTCCCGTCTTCGGGATAGATACATTCAAACATGTCATCAAACTTGGATTTGGCAACCCGATCATAGCCTTTTTTATCGGTGTGCTGATACTCTCTTCCGCGTTTACCCGTTCGGGAATGGGGAACAGACTGAGTTACCTCATACTCTCCATAATGGGGACCAGGACAAGGATGGTCATACTCGGATTCCTTGTTGTAGGCGCCCTCCTGTCCATGTGGATTACCGATATGGCGGTGGCGGCAATCCTTATGCCGCTCGGAGTTGCCATTCTCAGGCAGTCAGGGGTTAAACCCCTGGAAAGTAATTTCGGAAAGGGCCTGATGATCTCCTGCGCGTGGGGCCCTCTTTTCGGGGGCATTGCGACACCTTCGGGTTGCGGTCCTAATCCCCTTACGATCGGTTTCTTAAAGGAACTTGCCAGTATCGATATAGATTTTATTACATGGATGAGCATGGGACTTCCCGCTTCTCTTCTGATGATACCGGCAGGCTGGCTGGTGATAACAACAATTTTCCCCCCTGAGATTGAAAGGGTTCCTATAGAAAAAGAAGATATCAGGAAAAAGATTGATGATGCCGGGCCACTCACGAAAAAAGAGAGATGGACGCTTGTCATATTTCTGATGACGATCTGTGCATGGATTATGTCCCCATTTATAAGAGATATTACAAATGGAAGGATCGATATGCCGATGCAGGCCGTTGCCCTGTGTGGAGCCCTGATACTGTTTCTTCCCGGAATCGAGGTGATATCATGGAAAGAGGCGCAGAGAGATGTGGACTGGGGGGGAATAGTCCTGATCTGCGCGGGAATATCGCTCGGTATGGTGGTCTACAATACCGGCGCGGCGCGGTGGCTGTCATGGGTGTTTCTGGGCCCCGTAGTTCAACTGCCCGGAATTGCGAGGGTGTTTGTCATTGTGTTGGGTGTAAGCCTGCTTCATCTGGCGTTTTCCAGTAACACGGTGACCGGCACTATTATCATTCCCCTTCTGATTGCGCTTGCAGCGGATCTGAACATAAACCCGTGGCTTATATGCGCGCCGGCGGCATTTACATCATCACTGGCCTTTATCCTGGTTACCGAGACGCCGACAAATATCATACCTTACTCAACCGGTTACTTCGCGATCAAAGACATGGCAAAGGCAGGCATAGTAATGACCTTTGTGGCGGCGTTGTGCGTGAGCATTTCAATACTTGCCTTCGGGAATCTGTAATGGGAGGGGAACCATGAAAGCAGCAGTTTATGACAGCAGGAAAAAACTCGTGGTTCGAGATGTTCCAATGCCGCAGCCGGGTGCGAATGAGGTACTGATAAAGGTAGTAAATACAGGCTTCTGCGGTTCGGATCGCTCAATGATAGAGAGCGGAAATCTGAAGGATGGAACCATAATAGGGCATGAAGTAAGCGGCACGGTTGCGGATATGGGAGCGCAGGTAGCCGGTGTGTCCGTGGGAGACAGGGTTATCATCCGTCCCACCTGTTGCGGAAAATGCAGGGAATGCAGGTCGGGCAAACCATACCTGTGCCGGGTTGACAGGCGCACAATAGGCCTGGGTGATTTCCCCGGGGGCTTTGCCGAATATCTCAAGGTGGATCCCCGGATGCTGATCCCGATCCCGGAAGGAGTAGATTCGCAGAATGGCGCGCTTGCCGAGGCCTTCGCGGCATCTCTGCACGGGATACGATGTTCCGGAAAAGAGGGAGGATCGGCTCTGGTAATAGGGGGTGGTTCCATAGGGCTTGCTCTTGTCAGGTTGTTGAAGATTATGGGTTTTGGCCCGATTGCACTGGCCGAGCCTGTGGGAGAAAAGAGGGCTCTCGCAATCGATTTCGGGGCGGATACAGTCGTGGACCCGTTTAACGAGAATCTGATTCTGAGAACAATGGACGAAACAGGTGACGCCGGTTTTGATACGGTATTCGAGTGTTCAGGCCTGGGAGAATCCGTTCAAATGGCTGTAAACGCCGCGGCGAATGGTGGAATGGTGTGTGTGGTAAGTATCATCATGCGAAACATTGAGATTATGCCTGTCACGCTCAATTTTAAAGAAGTCTGGCTTACAGGGTCATATTCAAACACACATGAGGAAAACATCCGGTGTCTCAAATGGATGTCGGAGGGGAAGATAGACGGAAGACCGCTTATCACGGATCACATAAGTCTGGATGATCTGCCCCTTGTATACAAAGAACGTATAAATACCGGCAGGGCAATAAAAGTAATGCTTAAGATAGGGGAAGAGTTTTGATTTCTGAGATGATGAACGGTTATATGGGGCGGATACTGAAGGTGGATCTGAGCAGCGGCGCCGTCGAGAAAATACCGCTTGACGGGACGTTCACACGGATGTTTCTGGGAGGCAACGGTTTTGCGGCGAAGCTTGTATATGACCTTGTTCCCTTTACGTCCGACCCCCTTTCTGAGGAAAATATTGTGGTTTTTGCGACAGGTCCATTCAATGGATCGCCGGTATGGGGTACAGGGCGGGGGCACGTGGCCGCGATATCTCCTCAGACCGGGATGTTCTGTGATTCCAATTTCGGTGGTGATTTTGCCTCAATGCTGAAGAAAACCGGTTTCGACGCCGTGATTATTTCCGGCAGGGCTTCATCTCCGGTTTATGTTTCGATAAATGACGAAGGTGTATTCGTCAGAGGCGCTGAAGATCTCTGGGGAAAAACAACCGGTGAAACCCACAGACTTATTGTCGAAAAAGAGGGCGGAAAAGCAGAAAGCGCAGTTATCGGGCCTGCGGGAGAAAACGGAGTTGTATTTGCCGGCATTATGTGCAGCGGATCGCGTGTGAGCGTAGCCGGGCGGGGAGGCATAGGCGCGGTATTAGGCTCAAAAAATTGTAAGGCGATTGTGGTGAAGGGTACGGCAAAAACAAAGATCGCCGATCCTGATGCCCTCAAATCCTGCCTGAAGGCGTTATTCCCGGATGTGAGGAAGAAAACCGCGATGCTGAGTACCATGGGAACTCCCTTTCTTGTGGATATGATTAACTCAAAAGGGATGCTTGGCACCCACAATAATAGGCGAGAGACCTTTGACCGCGCGTACGGGATCAGCGGAGAATTCCTGCTGGAAAAGTATATTAAAAAGAGTGTTGCCTGTCATGGATGCCCGGTGGCGTGCGGAAAACTTGTTCCGGTGCCGCATGGAGAATTCGCTCATATGGATGTAAAAATGCCGGAATATGAGACCCTTTACGCAATGGGGTCAATGCTTGATAATGACGATATCGTGTCGATCTTCAATGGCAATACCATGTGTGATGAGATGGGGATGGACACCATCAGTTTCGGCGTGACCCTCGCCTTTCTCGCGGAATGTGTGGAAATAGGAATTATCGGTGAGAAGGAACTCAAAATGAAAATATCCTTCGGCAACTGGGGGAATTTGTCTGAGATAGCGAAGAGAACAGCGCTCAGAGAGGAAGGAATCGGCCGGTTGATTTCGCTTGGGTCCGGGCGATTGTCTGAACAATTGGGCCACGATTCATACAAGCTTCTCTATTCACAACAGGGACTCGAAATGACCGGACATTCTGCCAGAGGGCTGCAGAACATGGGTCTTGCCTATGCAACATCAACACGCGGTGGAAGTCACCAGGACGGGCGTCCTTACTATGCCGGCAAAGATGATCCTGATTCTGATGAAAGTCCGGAACACTGTATAGATACCGAACACAACTCGGCAGTCGGGGATTCACTGGTGATGTGTCGTTTTCTGCAGGAGAGGGCATTTGGAATGAAACTTAATGACTCATATCTTCCCGTGATACGATATGTTACAGGCTGGGACATTGATCTTGCTGAGCTGACGGCAATTGGTGAAAGAATATACAATCTGGAGCGTATAATCAATGTGAAGAGAGGTGCAAATCGTTCAACTGCCATGCTTCCCTATCGCGTTATGAATGAACCTGTTCCGGATGGCCCATGCAGGGGCAGATATGTGCCGCAGGCGAAACTGGACAGGATGCTGGACAGTTATTACAGGTTGCGGAGCTGGGATAGAGATGGTGTGCCTGCGGATGGCAAGCTTTCGGAGCTGGGGCTTGCATAATATGCGGAGATTTCGGAAGGACAAAAGATGGGATCGATAGAGAGACGACAGAGGGAAAAGGAGCAGAGAAGAGAACAGATACTGAACACGGCGCGTGAACTTCTGTTCAAGAAAGGCATTGACGCGACTTCCATGAATCAGATCGCAAAAAACGCGGAGCTGAGCGTTGGCACCCTGTACCTGTATTTCAAAAACAAGGAAAGTCTTTTTGCCGCATTGCAGGAGGAAGGGCTTACCCTGCTCTGCGATAAGATAAAAGAGGAGAGTGAAAAAGGTTCTACCCCCAGGGAAACGCTTGAGAAAATAGCGCTTGCCTATATGGATTTCAGTGAGGAACACCGCAAGTACTTTGATATCATGAATTATTTCCTGAGTTCGCCGGAAATCGTATTCTCCACCCGTCTGAAAACCAGGGTTGATAAACATGTCAACCGGATCCTTTCGCTTGTTGAAGATGCCTTAAAGAATGGTGTTCTGAAGGACGCGGACGATAGAGAGATAAAACGTATGGCAGTCGTGTTCTGCTCGAATCTTCATGGCATGCTGCAGTTCAAGAAATTGCGAAACACCGTCCTGCAGGGTGAGAATTTTCGAGATCTGTACATGTACAGCTTTGACTGTGCAATGAAATCTCTGGAGAGAACTGGTGATTCCTGAAATATATTTGATTTTAAGTCCTTATGGGCGTAAGACTAAGTGTGCTGAATGCAAGGGGATTTTCCACATATCTGTATTTCACACCGAATAACTCATTCCATTCGCATAGTGTCCATTGATGTTCCCATTAACCAGGTTTGCAAAGTGGGGGGAGAAAATGCTGAGAAATAGAAAATTAATCTATAAGATTCTGATTTCTGTAATCTTCGGATTGCTGGGTTTCTGGGCCAATTTTCATGCTCTTGATTTCGTTCAGTTTCCCGATTTCAAGGTCAGCATTCTTTTTGGCTTATTATTTCCTCTGCTCATAGCATTATCATGGGGATGGAGGTATGGCCTGCTGTCGGCGCTTGCCGGCGGGTGTCAATCCATGTGGTGGCTCTGGTACACTGATGGCTACGGCTTTCTGTACGCTGTCCCTGTCTTTACCTTATGGGT
>Ga0255405_1070_pt1 | contig 10857 bp, 10 predicted proteins | sample ANMaggSSYBR01C11_FD_182127 | JGI IMG/M metagenome (GOLD analysis project Ga0255405, IMG submission 182127) | Sediment cell enrichment communities from methane seep in Santa Monica Basin, California, United Staets - ANME aggregate JGI... | ecosystem: Environmental > Aquatic > Marine > Cold seeps >... | reverse complement strand
TCCTGTATCACCTCTCTCGGCACAGCCCCACATGCGAGATCACAAATCCGATTCATCAACACCGGCAATCTTCATCAGATGCCGTTGCAATCCGATCTTCAGAGGTGTATTGCCATGCACCGGCACTGAAATACGGGCCATGTTGCCCACCTTGGAAAAAATATGATGGCTTCCGTTGATACGCTTCAATTGCCAGTCTTTGTCATTAAGAAGCCGGCAAAAGCGTTTCCCGCTAACCGCCTTCAAATTGCTATCTCCATTATTTTATCATTTTCGGATATAGTTATATCCTGGACATTTACAGACAAACACCCTTCGACAGCTTCGTAAATATTGCTCAACAACTCATCGAAGCTTTCGCCCTGAGTAACACAGCCGGGTATTGAAGGTACCTCAGCCCAAAAACCACCTTCTTCTGCTTCATGGACCACAACTTTGATTTTCATGGATTTGCCTCGACTTAATGAGCATTTAACAAATATGACACAAAACTATCCATTGGTAATGGTACTATATCGTGGCAACATTGTCAACGCAAAATCAGGTATATTCTACAAGATTATTTCATCTGTGTTGATTCCCAATTCCGGAATTTTGTCGGAATCTTTGTAACCTTTCCATCAGAGAAGCGTATTCATTGGTAAAGAAACGTTTCTGGTTGGTACTAATTGAAGAGTATGTGGAAATCAGTTGTTATTATGTCTCTAATTTGTTCAGAAAGGTATAGTTATGAAAAAAATCGCGTTATCAATGGCAGTATTGCTTTGTTTGTCCGGCATAACTTACGCGGGTCCGATACAAGTAGAAAATGTCTCGTCAGACGCGAAATGGGTGGCTCATGTGGATATCGAGCGGTTTATTTCGAGTAAAATAGGCACACTGATACTGGAAGAGTTGCAGGCAAGGGGGCTGGAACGAAAATTCGCGGCGTTTCGTGAAGTATTCGGGTTCTATCCGAGCAAAGACCTGCGGAGCATAACACTTTATGGCGATGAATATCGGCCGCATAAAGGAGTGGTTATAGTCAAGGGGACATTCAATAAAGAAAAGCTGCTGATTTTGATCCGGGCCAATGACACCTATCAGGAACAAACCTATAAAGGACGCACGATTCATAAATGGATCGATAAGAACAAAGAACATTACGGCAGCTTTTACAAGGACGATATGATTGTCGTCGCTGACAATGAAGCAAACATACATAAGGGCCTGGACGTAATGGATGGGAACTCAGGCAATTTGGCGGATAACGCCGAATTGTCCGATTTTCAGCTTGCCCCGGCGGGCACATTCCTCCTCGCCGGTGCCAAGGGTATCGGTGAGCAAACCGCGGTTCCGCCGAAAGCTATGATTCTGAAAATGGCCGACCGGCTGATACTGGCAGTAGGAGAAGTCGAAGGAAACGATTATATACGAGTGGTTCTCAAGGCCAGAGACGAAACAGCGGCAAACCAGATACAGCAGATACTACAGGGGATCATCGCGTTCGGTACCATGATGGGCGAACAAAATCCGCAACTGGCCGAACTGGCGCAGGCTGTACAGTTGACTCTGAACGGCACAAGAGTTAAACTGAAATTAACACAGCCAGCCGAAAAAATATTTGATTTCCTGAAGGTAATGCATGCGAAAAAGCAACAAAAGAAATAACCGTCCACGAATTAAGTAGCCCGGGCCATGCCCGCCGCGTTTATTAGCTCTAAAAAACGTGAACGGTTAAAAGAAACAGACCCTTATGGAAACAATAAACACTAAAAGTCCGAACACTCTGGAGATACTGACTGCCGAAGAGTTGGCCATTGAGGCGAAGGGCGGCTCAAAGGCGCATTTCTCGGAACTGGTGAATCGTTACGGACCGCGACTGTACCATTTTTTACGGCATAAAGTTTCGCGCGATGAAGACGCGGAAGACCTGGTTCAGAACACCTTGGTAAAAGCCTATCAAAATCTGCACCGCTATAACCCGTCGCATTTGTTCAGCGCCTGGATTTTCACGATAGGCAGACGCGAGGCCATCAGCTATTATCGAGCACAACAAAGACGGCGAGAACGCCCGGAACCTGCGCCGCCGGAGGCGGTTCCGAACCCACTGGAAATGATTATCCACCGGGAAGAAAAGGATAATCTCTGGAAGCGGGCCAGGCAACTGCCTGAAAAACAATATGACGCTTTATGGCTGCGATACGCCGAAGATATGTCTGTAAAGGAAATAGCAAAGGTGCTAAGCCTGACCCAAATCCATATAAAGGTACTACTGTACCGCGGTAGATCGCAGTTGGCAAAACTGCACCAACAGACAGAACCAACCGTGCAACCGGCGGAACGATATATAATGCAGAATGTAGAATGTAGAAGAGTAGAACAGAAGAAGAAACCACAGAGATTGCACAGATAAGACTAAAGGACAAATATGATGTTTTGTTTTATTTACAGAATGTTAATTTCACACGCACTGGACGGCAACAAACCGGCATCGCAGCGGACGCTACGGCACATCAGCCATTGCCCGCGGTGCCGTCGGTTTCACAAATCAAGCCTTATTCTTCAACAGCAGTTGCGTCATGACGTACCGGTAAGCCGGCCCGCTTTCGCTTCGTACCTGACCGACCGGGTGATGAGCGAAATCAATCGACGGGAACCACATACAACCAGGACAGTCCGCCTCAACTGGGCGCTCGGAAAGGCGGCGCAGGTAGCGGCGTGCGCCGCGGTACTTATGATAGCGATATTGACGTATCATGTATATGAGGACAGCCCGCAGGAACACACACAAACAGCACAACATAATCCAGCGATTCTTCTCTCGACAATGGTCAGTAACGAATCGGTAATTGCCAGACTTGTCCAGGTCAATCCAGACCTCTGGCGCCAGATTGTTGATACGCCGCTGATTGATGAGTGCAGCCGACTGGCAGCCGATGTGGATGCGGCACAAAATTTTCTGATGACATGCCTGCCCGTACAGTTAGACGGCACAGATGAAGATTCCCGCAGCGAATGAGTGCTAAATTGTACTTTGCCTTCATTATGTTGTTCCAGACGACTTTTCAAATCGCTTGACGCTCCTGTATAAAACTGCCCGTCAACGTCATTTAACAAAACATATACATAAAACATGTTAAAACTCTAACAGGGAAAAAGAACAAAGAGCAAAGGGTAACGGAAAATCCAGGCCAGAGGAGACTCAACGGCACACCCGAAACCCTATGTTGTAGTACGTGCTGACCGGGTTGTCGTAGTACCGGTACGAGACCTTGCAGCTGTAGCCGTCGGTACTCCAACTGCCGCCGCGGATAACGCGATAGCTGCCAGAATAGATGCTATCTGTCCACTCCCAAACATTACCTGCCATATCATTCATCCCATAGCCGTAAGACGAGTAATGGTTGACTGGACTCGTATAGGGATAACCGCTCAGGCCAAGCGGATTGGCGTGACCATTATCGTAGTAGTTTGCTTTGCTCTGGTTTATGGTCGTCCCGCAACCATACGTGAATGTCCCACCATAGTCCGCTACTGCCTGCCATTCCCATTCCGTGGGCAATCGATAACCGTAGTAGTTACAGAATGCGGTAGCACCATACCAACTTACTGTAACAACCGGATGATTGCTCATATTGTAGCCATCACGACTGCGAACACTAAAGGTGCCGCCGCTATAAGTAATCTGGCTATATGAATCCGCGGCATAAGTATCAAAATAAATCTCACCCACAAAATCCGCTCCATCATTAGAGCCGTTGGCGCCATAGACGATGTCACTGCTGACGGTTATATCACCGGAAGCAAGAGCGGCGTTAAGAAACTGACAATATTGGGCGTCGGTCGTCTCATATTTACTCATCTCGCCGTTAAAGCCTTCATGACCGGATACTCCGGGGTCGTTGATAGACACCCAAAGCATATTTGCCGGGTCTTCGGGAATTCCTTCCATCAGCCATTGCGATGCTATAATGGCAAGATCGTCAGTGTCATAAGCTGTAAGCCATTGCGATGCAAATACCGCAAAATCCTCAAGGTCAACCCTGCAATCTCCTGTAACATCCATTGATGGGCAGGCCCCCTTAACATCAACATCTCCCACAGACAACATTATCACAAACACCGCCAATACAGATACTAATCTATTTTGCATAACAACCTCCTTTTAAAAAACACATTACACAAGAAAAGACCATCTTTAACCTGCTTTACGACGTTGAACCTTCCAGCATTCAGTCAACTCAGAAAAGTTGAGCATATTGACTATGCCATCGGCCTCGGTTGGCGGGACGATATCGGCGACACCGAGAAATCTTTTCTCCAGAAACCTACTGCGTTAATGATACCATATTGGCCCGCCCATTGTCAAGGGAGGATATGATTATTATTGAACTGACCATTAGTTCAAAAGAGTTTTGTTAGAGTGCCTGAATTATGTTAAGATGCCGAGCATGCGAAACATCTTTGACCAATACGTCTGCCAAGGCTCTTGATGTCATGGCCGACGCCTGGATTGCAATGAAACCTATGCTCGATTTTGTTCTGGAATAGTTATACCCAATTGGTATTATTCAGGGCCGATATAATGTATTGAAATTTGTTCTTAACGGAGATAATTTATGATTAAGGAAGGATTATTATACACCAAAGAGCATGAATGGGTCGGTATTGACGGCGAAACAGCGGTCATTGGCATTACGGACTACGCTCAGGAACAGCTCGGAGAGATTACCTTTATAGAACCGCCCGCTGTAGGACAGAAGGTAAAGGCTAATGGCGAGATCGGCTCGATTGAAAGCTCCAAATCCGCCAGTGATATATATTCCCCGCTGGCCGGTGAGATAATCGACGTTAATACGGAACTGGAAACACAACCGGAGCTTCTGAACACGGACTGTTATGAGGCGGGGTGGTATTGCAAGTTGCGCGTTACCGGTGCGAACGGTACGGAAGACCTGATGGACGCTCGTGAATACGATGAATATCTGAAAGGACTCTAAGGCATGCCCTTCATCGCTAATACCGAACAACAGCAAAATGAGATGTTAAACCAGATCGGCCTGAGCAGGGACGACCTTTTCGCGGACATTCCCCCTGAACTGAGATGCCGCAGCTTCGATCTACCGCGTGGTGTTAGTGAGCAGGTGGTACGGCAGCGACTGTTGGAGATGGCGCATAAGAACTCGACAGAGTTGACTTGTTTTCTCGGCGGAGGATTTTACGATCATTTTATCCCCGCGGCGGTTGATTCGCTGGTCTCACGGAGCGAGTTTTATACTGCCTATACGCCCTATCAACCGGAGCTTTCGCAGGGCACACTCCAGGCGATATATGAATACCAGACAATGATCTGCCGGCTGACCGGAATGGAAGTGTCCAACGCCTCGCTTTACGATGGTGGGACCGCATTGTATGAAGCGATGACAATGGCGATTCGGATAACGGGCCGAAACAAAATCATTATAGACGATAGTGTCAACCCAATTTATCGGGTAATGATCGATTCTTATACGCGGAATTTGAACATCGAATTAAGGCAGACCTGCAATGATGATGGTTTGGCTAATCGTGAAGAGATTCTGCAAAACATCGATAACGAGACAGCGGCGGTTATTCTTCAGAACCCGAATTTTTTCGGTTGCATGGACGACTTCAGCGACTTGGCGGCGGCGGCGCATGAGAAGGGCGCGCTTCTTATCTGCTCATGCTATCCGATTTCGCTCGGCATCTTAAAGACACCAGGTGAGATGGAAGCCGACATTGTTACCGGTGAAGGTCAAAGTCTTGGTTTGCCTCTGTCGTTTGGCGGACCGTATTTGGGCTTTATGGCGACACGTAAAAAATACATTCGCAAAATGCCCGGCCGAATCGTGGGCCAAACCACCGACACAAAAAACCGACGCGGATTCGTATTGACATTACAGGCCCGCGAACAGCATATCCGTCGCGACAAGGCCACGTCGAATATCTGCACGAACGAAAGTCTTTGCGCACTGCGAGCACTAATCTATCTTTCACTGCTTGGCCCAAAAGGTTTGCAGCAGGTAGCGCAGCGCTGCGCCGATAAGGCCAGCTATGCTTATAAGCGGCTGACTGCTTTGCCTGCGGTCAAACCACGGTTCCACCAGAAATGGTTTTTTAATGAGTTCGTACTCGACTTGCCATGTGAGGCGGCGGACGTAATTGCCAAACTGATCGAAAAAGGATTCGCGGCCGGGTTCCCGCTGAGTCGATATTATAAGGGCATGGAAAATTCCATTTTGGTCGCCGTTACCGAAAAACGAACAAAACAGGAAATTGGAATGTTGGCGGAGTCACTCGAAGCAGTGCTGTGAATACATTTTTTTGCGGATTTTGATTATGCTCGAAAACGGTTGGTATTTCGCCGGATTATGGCCGAAACTGTCGAAAACCGTTAATTTTTCACGCTCATTTTTTCGCTGCCTCTGATTTTTTAACCAAACAAATGGTTTTTGAGCCAAATCCGGGCATTAATTGACAAAAGTCGAAATTCGATTTTCTACGCAAAATAAGAACTTACATCAATTTCCAGAAATGAAAAATAAGAACTTACGTTTATTTGTTATGCGATATGGTACACGATTTTACCGCGGACGATAGTAAGCTGAGGCTGGGTGTCGGACTCAAAAATATCGGTCAGCGGATCACTATGGTTACCGGTCAAAGGGACAGCAGTCAGGTCGGCTTCCATACCAACAGCCAACCGGCCGACTTTATCCTGCCAGCCAAGAGCAACAGCGCCGTTAATGGTTCCCATTTTCAATAAAGTTTCAACAGAAAAATCCGGATATTGCTCATGCAAAAAACGTATCTCATCAAGAATACTTAAGCTATCGTTACTAACCAAACTGTCAGTGCCAAGACAAACATTTACACCCGCCTCCAACATACTCCGAAACGAATGAGCAGGCCGGTTGAAAAAATGATGAGAACGCGGACAAAAAACCACGCTGTGTTCGGTACGAGCCAAAGCAGTTAGTTCGTCATCGGTTATATAATTTACATGAGCTAACAAAAATGGTTGATCGGTCAGGTCAAGACTAAGAAAATAGTTCACAGGTGATTGGCCCGGACAAGAAAAAGAACCGTCCCATTTGTTAATTCTTTTGAGATAATCGAGCCAGGGACCGGCTCCCTCCGAAAGAAAAATATTCTCCTCGACGGTTTCCGCCAAATGGGTTGTCAATGATATGGGGCTGTCATCAGAAAAGTTTTCGGCGGCAAGTTCAGCGGTTAATTCATACACCCCCGAACCGGCTGAATAAGGAGCATGCGGCGACAGGCCCAGTCGAAGCAGTTCGTCGGTATGCGTTCGGGCAATGCACCGCCGAAGATATTCGTCAGGTGTGTCCAAATCACCGGTCATGCCGAACACCTCGGCAAAGCATGTCTTGCGCAACGGCTGAGACGATAAATAATGCCACGCGCGGTGCTCATAACCAATATCTCCCACCGTGGTAACACCCCCCTGAACACTCTCCCGGCAAGCATGATTTATAATCCGCTCAAACGTACCATCACTGAATTGGCTGCGCAACTCCCTGAGAGAATCGACCCATTGGATAAAATTATTTCGATAAAGAACCTCACCCTTAAGATATGACAGTTCGAGATGAGTGTGGGCGTTGACCAGCCCGGGCAGTAAAACACAGTCAGTCAGATCGATCTCGTCGGCAGGGCCGAACCGTGAGAGAATCTCGTGATAACGGCCACACCCGACTATCAGCGGTCCGTCAATCGCGACGGCGCCGTCAACAATCGCTTCCGAATCGAGCGGGATTACAATACGCGCATGTAAGATAAACATTTTATGTTTTCAACAGGTGTCGGCGTGATTTTGCGTTCGGCGCCGGCAACTCCACTATCGGGCGCTGGGTCTGTTTCAATAATATCTCCTCCATGTCCGCGGCTTTGTTTTCAATCTCAAGTTGGGCCATGAATTTTTGGGCAGTGATCAGACGCTGCTCGGCAATTGCCCTTACCGCCTCGAAACGAAAGCTCTCTCGCAGTCTGGCAGCCCAGTAATCGTATTCAACCTTGCGGTTCCAACCGGCAAGGGCCTCGGCCACGCCGCGGCCGTGTATCACATAACGACGCATCTCATTAAAGATACCATTCGCCCCCATGTCGTCAAGATTTCGGGCGTCAGAAAGGACCATCGCTTCGATTATGGTGGTATTACGTTTGCCGGATTCAATAATAATACTACAAACCCGCTCCAACTGTTCCGGGGCCAGAAACTCCACCAGTTTTTCCTGGACGATCTGAGTGGAAAAGTCGCGGGTGTCTTCATCAGTCAGGTCAGCGAGAACCATTCGCGAAACTTTGTCCTCCTGATTGGCGTAATGAGCGAACCCGGCGTCACGAAACAGTGCGGCAATGTAAAGACCGTCATGGTCCATCTGAAATCGCTGCACCTCGCCCAGCCGGGCAATACCACCGCAATGCCGCAATATCCGATACGCCCGATCTATCAGATAACCGTCAGGGGTGCCCTTCAAAGTCGGAATTTCCAGAACCTGCTCAGCAATTTCTTTGAATATCTGTAGATCGGCCATAAAATCCTCCAGTCAGTTCTTAAAATATAACGGTAGCGTAATTATCACGATACTATTTCCGTATCGGCAATAGTCTGTGATTTTGTTGAATTATGGTTCTCATCCAATGAAGTTGGTTGAGGAAAAAAGAAGACGTGATGGAACACGGCCAAGATGGCCGTGGCACACTTTATTAAGAAACTGCGAACGGTTACGGCAAGGGATTGTAATAATAGTCGCGCTGGATGGGCTGGAAGCCGGCGGTTTGGATTAGTTGGCGCAGCTCATTAAGTTGCATCCGGAAGGTTGTGCCGGCAGCGGAAACAACGTTTTCCTCCATCATCAGTGAGCCTATATCGTTGCAGCCGGCTAATAAGCTGAGCTGGGCGATCTTCGGACCCTGTGTTACCCAGGAAGCCTGAATATTGGGGATGTTGTCGAGATAGATACGTGCCAGGGCAGTCATTTTAAGCTGCTCAAAGACACCGGCTAATAACAGCTCATTGTCCCGGCGGGGGGGGGCTTTGTCCCTGTTTTTGTTGGGGTCGTATCGGTTCAATCGGCCCAAACGGGTCGAGCCGGACTGAAAGGGCCAGCAGGTAAAGGCGGTAAAATGTCCCGCCCGCAGTTCAAGAGATTCATCCTGCAAAATTCGCAGCCGATCCAAATGCTCGATTCGCTCGGCAGGTGTTTCCACGTGGCCGAACATCATTGTCGCAGTTGTACACATACCCAGCTTGTGAGCCTGTCGCATTACGTCAAGCCATCGCTGAGCTGAGCACTTACCCGGCGAGATTATTTTTCGGACCCGATCAACGAGGATTTCCGCGCCTCCGCCGGGTATGGTAGCCAAGCCAGCCGAGCGAAGTCTTTCAATCACCTCCGGTATCGTCATACTAAACCGCTCAGCCATAAAACAGATTTCCGGCGGTGAAAAGGCGTGAATGTGCAAACGCGGAAAACGCTCCTTAATCCGACGCAAAAGTTCCTCATACCAACTAAACGATAATTCAGGGTTCAAACCGCCCTGCAATAAGATTTGCGTGCCACCAATCGATAATAACTCTTCGATTTTTTCGGCGATCCTGTCAAAACCGAGTACAAAGCCGTCTCCACCGCCGGGCGAGGCACTAAAAGCACAAAACGAACACCGACAACAACAGACATTGGTATAATTGATATTGCGTTCCACAACATACGTTCGGACGTTGTCCGGGTGCAAATTTCGAGATGTATTATCCGCCCGTTCGGCCAGTTCAGGTAGTGAGCCTTCCTGGTACAATTGTAAGGCCTGTTGTTTGTTTATACGCATTTTTGATATTACCCAAAGCTTAAAATGGCGGGCATGGCCCGCCCTACAGGACTAATACCATCGCCTGTCTCCTGACGAGTACATCAGACGCTGCCACCCATCCTACACGAAAATGACGAATTAAGAAACCAGAATGAGGAGTAAATAACGAAATCCCAATAACGAATAACAGTCGGGGATCATACGTGAACACCTCTCTGGGCCTTCGACGGAAAGGTGGCACCCGGGGAAGAGAAGAAGAGTTGAACGTCCAACATTCAACGTTCAACGTTCAACGTTCAACGTCGAATCAAAGAAATATTGAATACAGTTAGCGCGTGGGTCAAAGCCCCACCCTACAGCATGCCACCCATCGACGATGGGAAAAACCGCAAAGGTCGCTGTTGAGGAACCAACTGTAACTGATAAGCCAATTCGTAAAAGCGAGTCAGCCCCTGTCGCTGTCGCGTACCAAAGTCAAATACGAGATTGTCAGCAAAATATCGGTGTGCAATGTCATCATCAAAACCGTGTTGCCCGGCGTAACGCTCGATAATATCATCAATATTCGCCATACCTTCCCGGCAGGTGCGCTGTAAGATTCCCGCCAATACGTCCGCGTTCACCCCAAACGGTACGGCCCAGAACGCATAGACGAACGGCAACAAAGTAAGCTCTGTCCAGGCTGATCCGAGGTCCAGTTCATGCGGCCAACGGCCTAACTGCCCCAGTACCTTATCGCCGATCAGCAGAATCGCCGATTCGGATTCGATGTCCCTTAGCGGTTTGACAGCAAGAGAACGGCTGTACCGCAAATGCCATATAATCCGGGCCAAAGCGACGGAAGTATGCGAATCGGTATCACAGGCCAAACAATCGATTTCATCGAGCGGCTGTTGTGAAAATACCCGGACCGTGAGTACCTCACCCTCCGAACCAATAGCGGCAATCGGTAAAATCAGCCAATCGCTACGGCTGGTTTGATAATCGATGCTCGGGACCAATCCGACATCAATAGTGCCACTA
>Ga0255405_1069_pt1 | contig 10932 bp, 4 predicted proteins | sample ANMaggSSYBR01C11_FD_182127 | JGI IMG/M metagenome (GOLD analysis project Ga0255405, IMG submission 182127) | Sediment cell enrichment communities from methane seep in Santa Monica Basin, California, United Staets - ANME aggregate JGI... | ecosystem: Environmental > Aquatic > Marine > Cold seeps >... | reverse complement strand
CAAACTTAGCCGCATCCGGCCCGGTAACATCGGTGTCCAGGATCGCCAGCGGCCCTGAGCCGCAACTGGTAACCGTAACGTCACACTGAGCCGTGGCATTTTTCTCGATCATCCAATAGATAGATTCCCGATTCACCGAGATACCCGGTTTTTCAAACGCGTTGGTGACATAATGAATCGAACCGTCAACATTGCACAATGCGTCCATGTCCTCGGCTCTATAATAGCTGATGTGGACTTTTCCATCAGCATCCAAAGCCATGAACGGATAACCTCCAAAATGGGCGGCAATAGGCCTAACTACGAGATTCCATATACCGCTGAAGTTGCCGCATTCGTCAACGATAGTTTCATGAGACCATGCCCCGGGACCGCCCTGTGCCAGCATCACCGCTTGTGCCACTTCATCATAATAGCAGATATATATCTTGTCCGACGCATCAAGCTCGATCGTACAGTCTCTGATCTCATTATCAGAATTGTTTGTGAGAGTCTCGTAGGTCCACACTCCCGCTTGTTTGTATGCGTATTTCAGTTCATTGTCATATACATAAGCAATATGTGGACAGCCGCTTGTATCCATATCCAGTGAGATAAAATTGCCCAGTCCAATCACATTTGGATCGACCTGCTCTTGCTGCCAGCTTCCCCCTGCATTGGTCAGATATAACAGATTTATGTCGCTGCCAATATAAACACAATGCAGGTTCTCCGATGCATCAACGCAAATATCAGAGATGGCACAGCCCGCCCAACAGAAAGCGGGTACCGTCACTTCAGTTTGCCAGGATGAACCGACAAGCATGCTAATGTGCAACTCATTTGTATAATAATATTGGACATCGATTGAGTCGCCCCAGAAATATCCCCAGAAAGAATCCACCAACTGATCCATAAACTCTTTCAAGTCAAGACCACCGAGTCCGCCTGAACCGCTTGAAGTCCCGGTTTGTTCCTCAAGCACGGCATCATAGTAGGCTGCGTAAACGGTCCCCGAAGGTCCCAATGTCAGGCTGTAACCGGCACTTTCGTTCGGGTCGATATTAGATGATTGCCATTGTCCACCGGCGTCGGTCCAGTAATTGAGCGGACCATAGCCTTGCCCCGTAAGCAAAAGATGCCTGGCCCCGGCATTATCGATGGTTGCCGCACAGGTAAGGCTTTGCGGGATGCCCCATTCCGATAATAAGAATGATGTTTCAGTACTTTGAGTCAATCGGTCAAACGAAGTCGCCAGGAGAGATTTTGACAAAATGTCGAAATGAAAGATTTGTACATTTTCGTTGATATCCATAGCCAGTGTTGTTGGTCCACAGATGGCCACAGCCTGAGCAATCACTTGGCGAGTCCAGTCGGGCCCGTCTTTTTTAAAATGTTCAATCCCGTGCAACATATCACTGTAGGCGATCAGTTCACATTGGCCCGTGAGATTCTCCAGCGGACAGGCTGTCATGCCGGTGTAAACCGAAGCGAGTGTTTCGGTTGTCCATGCTCCGCTTTGTCCATAGGCCCTGAGCAGCGGACCTATCTCGCTGCCGTCGTGCTGTCGATAAAAAATATTGACAGTATCAGTATCGTCCACCATGATCGCCGGCGTCTCAAAAGCCAGCCCATAGTATGCCGTTGACGGAAGTCCCGTACCTACGACTTCGCTGGTCCAGGAACCTCCTGTATCTGTCGCGTAACAGAGATTGCCGTCATCGTTGTAAAAGCACAAGTGCAGATGGTCGCTGCTGTCCACCGCCGCGTCACCGGCATACCCTATTGATTCGACGGAATCGCTTATTTGCCAGAGACCGGCGTTATATAAGGCATATTTATGTTGGCCTGAGGCCTGGTAGCAGATGATCGGCTGATTGGAACTGTTGCAAAGCATCCGATAGAGCATAACACGCTCGAATGTTTCATAAACCGCCGTTGAACTTTGCCAGGTGCCTGAGGCGTTGCTTGAATATCGGATGGTATCGTCATCGGCCATATAACAAATATGTATCTTGTCATTACCGTCGATTGTCAGCATGGGATTGCTGCGTGAATGCGACGAATCCAGGTCAATCGTCGCGTAGGACCACGCCCCGGGTGTTCCCCAGGCATACTTGATCTGGTCCTGATTGTCGATGTAACAGAGATGCAGCGTATCGGTTGAATCGAACCCCAGGCTGAACAAGCCCTGACCATATGCATCCGCGTCAATGACTTCCGTCTGCCACTGGGTGCCGTCATACCATTGATGATACAGATTTTCATAATCCGCCACCGCCGCCTCGGCATAAAGAACATGTAAGTAGCCGCTCGGATCCACCGCCGCCGATGTTCGCGAAAACAGACTGAATTGGAAATCGCTTGAAACAAGCTCATAATCCGACCATTCACTGGCCACCGTGGAGCCGGACCCGCAGGCGAGAGAAGTTAGCCATAAACAGGTAAAAGTGGAAATGAAAAAACCCTTGGTAGTTATCATTATTTCCCCTCACTTTCTAATAGTTATCCGATATACGGCATATAGTTATCCAATATACAGCATAAGCAATTGTACCAAATTCATGAAAAATAGTCAATGCCGCCGAGGAATTATCAGAATTAAAGGGGTCAGATATTTTTTGCGTGTCCGATGGCGCCTTTCTGTTATTCGTCAACTTGCCACTTACATCTTTACCTGTTTTAACATTTTTTTTGCGGATTTTGATTATGCTCAAAAACAGTTGGTATTTTGCCGGATTACGGCCGGAACTGTCGAAAACCGTTAATTTTTTACGCTCATTTTTTCGCCGCCTCTGATTTTTTAACCAAACAAACGGTTTTTGAGCTAAATTCGGGCATTAATTGACAAAAGTTGAAATTCGATTTTCTACGCAAAATAAGAACTTACATCAAATTTTCGGAATGAAAAATAAGAACTTATGCGCGTTTTATTCCGCTGGTTTTCAACCGGAAAAAACTCAACCGAAATTTATGTAATAACATATCGAGAAATTTCAATTGGGCTTGGCATAAAACCCATATCCAACCAATCTTACAAAAGCATGTCGATCATCCCGCAACACAGCAGCCGACTCTTTGCCACCTGCCATAACCGCGTTTGCCCGAACTTTCCAGCTTTTATCCATAAAGAGTTTTTCGAGTTCCTCTTTATGCCATTTGTATCCTGTTCTCCCAAGTTGACAAACGCACCATGCCCGCAGGTTTTCATCCCTGGCGGATAAGCCTTTACGAAGCAAACCAGCGGATTCGCTATCAAAATATGGGGCTATTCCCCATGCTCCCATGCTCTCGCTGTAATGGGAGGATGATAGTATTATTGTAAAAATCATTTCCGCCAACTTCCTGTTACCATACAAATCACTAATGTTATCCAGGGGACGCAAAATAATGTCCATTCCGATTGAAACATCACGGGGGAGCATAGTCATGCCAGATGGCATCATACCGGGGGGGAATTGCGTCCGAGCGGGCCCTTCGTCGTTAATTTTTGCCGTATTTTCACTTTTAATCAAATATGCTTTAAGCACTTCCCTGACCTGCGCTGACGGCAACAGCCTTAAATTCCTGAAGAATTCATAATCATAATGTATATCACATCCGGGTGTCATATCCATATCTATATAATCAAGGAAATAGCCTGCAGCTTCGTCAGGTTCACAAACACATGCCAGACCGCTCAAAATCTCATAGACGCGGATAGGCCGCTCGGAAACAGGCCCAGGACTCGGACCAACCCCACCACATCGCCGGCTGGACGATGATGGTCGAAATCTGAAATTGTCCCGCTTTCGAGAATCCCATATCACTTTCAGCTTTCCTCTGACAGACCGATCTCCAAGCCTGGCCCGTCCAACCAATGCCCTTTCATTTTCAGGATTGTCCATAAAATCCACAATAATATCTACCACATCTCTGCCACAATACTCCATAATATGGATCAGGTCCTTGTCACATAACCCTATTTTTTCTTCCTCCTTCAGTATGGCTTTTTTGTTTACCGACATCGGCCCTGGCATCATCCCCATCCCATCCCAAGGGTTGCTGAATTTCATAGTATTCAGTTTTCTCAAAACGGCTGGTAAGTCATCCGGCATTACTATACCGAGCAATCCATAAATTTCCCATTTGATAAGATTTTCCTTGTCAAATTGATCCAGCACCCGCTGATATATATGTTCGTCGGCCTCCGGCAGCCGGTATTCGGTTGATGGCGGATAGGTCGCATACCAGCCTGTACAATGCTTTATCGACCGGGCTGTAGCAGGAGCCAAAAACAGCAGGGACAACCAGTACAACACAGCGAAGTATCCGGTCAGTTGCAGGATTCGACTTCGCAAACGAATAGTCTGCGTATCTTTCGACGTTATGATTTTGTAAATAACTTTATACCAGGACACCCTTTCAGTCGGAGAATAAATGAGTAACAAAGCGGTAAAAATCACGAATAAAGTCATTGATACATAACGAAGATACATATAGCCGCGTGCCAAATAGCTTAAATATCCAAGTGCCAATGTGGAGAGCGGAATAATCCAAAATATTTTGCGCCATCGGTTCTTGAAAATAAATCCACGTACTTTGTGGTTTCGACCGAGACTCCATAAAACTATCCCAACCAATATCGGGGCCACCAGAAACAACCAGAACAGGGGGTCCTCCAGAATGTCATCCAAATCCAACGGCTTGAATAAGAAGGCATCGACGTAGGAAAAACGGTAACCGTACGAATAGGAAAAGCCGTCGTACGAAGATGTGTACGAATAAAGAAATAATCCCTGGGTCAGGCAAAAATAAAAGGCACTGACACACAAAAACCCGGCGATGACACTCCATCTTATTCGGGCCGGCTGATACCCTCTAAACAGGCAAATTATCGACAATACCAACCAAAGCAGCAGATAAACTATAAACATTCTTCCGCAGTGTACGGCAGGCGCTGCCGCAAAGACGGTTTTGGTGGTTTCTTCACATAGAATCGGTTCAGGTTTAACAACTTCGGTCTCTTCGCGAGTACTTTTCGTGTTCAATAATGCGCACAACTCCAACCGGTTTTGCCTGGCTCGTTCAACCGAAAGATTTGCCATTTTCAATTCCAGTTCTTGAGAATAATACCAACGATTAAAACCAGATATCGGAGAAAATCGCTGCAAATTCAACACACAAAGTATATATTTGTCTTGGCCGTTAATCCGCCTTCTGAGCATTTCACGGCTTATGTTACCAAAGCGCATACCAATATCGTTTTGCCCCTCCGCAAAAGCTTGCTGAGATTTGCCCAATAAATTTTCGTAAAGCTCCGAAGTCAAAAAAATTGGCTCGTCACGACAAGGTAATTCGCCTAACAAGACATTACTCAACTTAGCCTTTTCCATAAGATGTATTATCCGATGGTGGTAATTATCATAGGGGGAAATATAGTCGGGGCATTGATTGCCACGTTCGATTTCGAGGAGTATTTTATCATAGTTATTTCCTTTTCGGTTCCGGAATAGCACATAGGCTTTCAAATAATGATAAGGTGCGTTGTCTGGTTTAATTGCTATAAGCCTGTCGGCAAATTTCAGGATGATTTGAGGGTCAATTCCCATCTCTGGTTGTAAAAGCAGACGGACAAGCCGATAAAGAAAAAACTCATTATCAGGATAGCTCAGTATTCCGCCGGCTAACACTTCAACAAGCTTTTCACCTTCCGATCTCATGAGAGCGGTCTTGACAATTAACGCGGCCTCTGGATCATACTTGGCTATCTTTGCTTCAATTAGCAGGTGATGTGGTTCAAGGGAATTATCTTCAAGCTTAAAGTCTCGCCCCAGTGAGTAATGTTCCTGCCAAAACAGGCCCATATTTTCTTTTTGTGATAACGTCAACCCAACACAGGCCAAGATGATAAGCACCCGGAAAAATACCCTTGATCTCATCGCCTATCCCTTTCAGGCAACAGGTAAATATTAGCCAAGCTGTTAGTGCCAACGCGTAGGTCAAAGCCCCACCCTGCCGGCATTTTTAGAGGTTACTATAGATTATACCTGCACAATCCACCAACGGCGACATATTATCTCATTTGTTAAAATTTTATCCCAGTCTCGCGATTCCGTCATTTCAGGCAGCGACCAGCGGGAACGGGTTTTGCCGACCATGCAAAACAGAAAAAGTGGCCACGCCACCTCCTATGTTATCAATAACGAGTGCTTAACCGATAACTATGTTGACCAGGCGGTTTTTAATAACGATAACCTTGCGCACACTTTTGCCTTCGAGCAGTTCCTGAACCCGCTCGCTGGCCAGTGCTTTTTCTTTGATAGTCTCTTCGTCGGCATCAGCGGAAAAGGTCAGCCGATCACGAAGCTTACCGTTGACCTGTATAGCCAACTCCACTTCCGGGTCCGTGGTAAGACCATCATCAAATTCAGGCCAGGGTTGATATGTTATTGTGCCACTATGACCCAACCGCTGCCATAGTTCCTCGGCAATATGCGGCGCGAAAGGCGACAGTAAAATCACAAATGACTCTATAGCTTTTTTACTCAGCCGCGGCAGGCGTGAGTATTCATTGACAAATATCATCATCTGAGAAATGGCTGTGTTAAAAGCCATATTTTCTATGTCAGTTGTAACTTTTTTTATGGTCTTGTGTAACAGGCGTAAGGACTCATTCTGTGCCGGCTCATTCACAATAGCAGACTGCGGGTTACCGTCATCGCCGACAATCAACCGCCAGACCTTCTGTAAAAAACGATACACTCCCTCGACACCCTGCATATTCCAGGGTTTAACAGCATCGAGCGGCCCCATAAACATTTCGTACAGCCGCATAGAATCGGCACCGTACCGATCAATTACCGTGTCGGGATTGACAACATTACCGCGACTCTTGCTCATCTTCTGGCCATCGTTGCCGAGTATCATGCCCTGATTAACTAATTTTTTGAAAGGCTCTTTCGTACTGACCCAGCCGAGGTCGTAAAGAAGCTTGTGCCAGAAACGCGCATACAGCAGGTGCAGAACGGCATGCTCGGCACCGCCAACGTACAGATCGACCGGCATCCAGTATTTTTCCTTTTCCTTATCGAAGGGCGCGTTCTCGTTGAGGGCGTCGATATAACGCAGGTAATACCAGCAGCTACCGGCCCACTGGGGCATTGTATTGGTTTCACGCCTACCCTTTTGACCTTTGTAAGTAATGTTTAGCCAGTCGTCGATATTGGCCAATGGCGATTCACCGTCTCCGCTGGGTTTATAGCTCTCAACTTCCGGCAGAAGCAGAGGCAGTTCGCTTTCGTCCAACGCCACTATCGAGCCGTCTTCGAGGTGCACGATAGGAAACGGCTCACCCCAATAACGCTGACGACTGAAAAGCCAGTCCCTCAGTTTATAGTTGATCGACGCCTTACCGAGTCCGTTTTCTTCTAACCATGCGGTAATATTTTCCTTGAACTTTTCCGTAGGCTGACCGTTGAAATCACCCGAATTGATCGCGACACCATCACCGGTATAAGCAATTTCACTTCGTCTTATCATATCGTAGTAAGATTGCCAGAGGGATTGTGGACTGTCGTCTATAGCATCTTCATCGACAGGAGGCATATCTAAAGTAACTTCACCATTTTTAACTCTGATCTCTTTTTTTATACCTGAAAGTATTCTGATATCTTTTGGAGGATTCACCACCTGGATAATGGGCAGGTTGAATTTTTTGGCAAATTCGAAGTCACGGCAGTCGTGGGCCGGAACGGACATAATGGCACCGGTGCCGTAACTGATAAGGACGTAATCACTGATCCAGATCGGTATCTGTTCATTATTTACGGGGTTGACAGCATAGGCACCGGTGAATACGCCGGTTTTTTCCTTTGCCAGGTCCGTACGGTCGAGATCGCTCTTGCGGGCAGCCTCGGTGCGATACTTATCTATTTCGCTTTTTTTCTCAGAAGTTACAATCACATCCACTAACGGATGCTCCGGAGCCAATACCATATAGGTCGCGCCGAAAAGGGTGTCGGGCCGCGTGGTGAAAACACGAATTGTCTCATCATAACCCGCTACGGTAAAATCAACGTCGGCGCCGACACTTTTACCGACCCAGTCCTGTTGTAATTTTTTTATTCCCTCAGACCAGTCCAGCCCGTCCAGGTCCGCCAGCAGTCGCTCGGCATAGGCGGTGATACGAAGCATCCACTGACGCATAGGCTTACGAATAACCGGGTGTTCGCCACGTTCACTAACGCCACCGATTACTTCTTCATTTGCAAGCACCGTCCCTAATTCCGGACACCAGTTCACCGCCACCTCGGCCTGATAAGCCAAACGATACTCAGATAGAAAGACCCTTTGTTCCTGCGGCGTGAGTTCGTGCCACTTGCGAGCGCCAATCTCAATACCACCGATAGCCGCCATAGCGCCCGAAACCGGCACCACAAGATATTTATTATCGAATGTTACCACCAGTTCGCCCGACTCGAGCCGATGAACAAGATCGTCAATGGGTCTGGCACGGTTTTCGATGGAGTCATAGTAGCTGTTAAATAATTTCAGAAAAATCCACTGAGTCCATTTGTAATAACCCGAATCGGTAGTATTGACTTCGCGGTCCCAATCGTAACTGAAACCGAGCTGTTCGATCTGACTACGGATTTTGTCGACATTTTTTTTAGTGGTGATACGCGGATGAGTGCCTGTCTTGACGGCGTATTGCTCAGCCGGCAGGCCAAAGGCATCATAACCCATCGGATGCAGAACATTAAACCCCTTCATTCGTTTATAACGGGCAACAATATCGCTGGCTGTATAGCCCTCCGGGTGCCCAACGTGCAGGCCGTCCCCGGAAGGATAAGGGAACATATCAAGCACATAATACTTTGGCTTGTCCGGGGTTTCCGTTGCGGCAAAGGTTTTGTTTGTTTGCCAATACTGCTGCCACTTCTTCTCAACAGCCGAAAAATCATAATAATTGTCCGGTCGCGTTTCACTCATAATTCATTATTCCGATCAATACGTTTTGCGGGTTTAATACGCCAATGCCGCCGGAACGACAGCGATACAACCGGATATCGGTATTTTCAAGGCCGATAATCCAGGACGCCTTATATTATAATGCTTTGACGCGAAAATCAACAGACTCTTATGTAAAATGAAAAGGCAGGGAACGAGGACATGTTTTACATTGGGGGCTAATAGAAAAGGTTATCGGCGGAGGTAAGGTAAGTTTTTCCGATTATGCCTGCCTTTGATGCAACCGCCAAAAGTCCGAAAAACGACGCAAAAACAACGACAACTCTTCGGAATTGAGTGGGCAAAATACTTTTGACACTGGTGTCATCTTTCCTGAATTGACGGATAAGTAATGCCGATACCAATACAAGGCCCGATTCCGGAGGGGAGGGCCTGTTTGTAGAATGTGATCAGGGAAAGGAAAACATGTTATGACCTGCGTATGTGAACAGCGCGGCTCGGAACGAACCGAGGTATGCTGGCCGATAAGTGTGTGGCACCCCAAGGCGTTACGCTTCTTTAACGGTCAAAGCAATAATGTCTCCAGTAACGGGGTGCTGGTGGTTCTGCCAATGAGCGTTCCGGTTCGGGAAGGACAAGACCTGGAAATAAACTTTCCACGCACCGAACCCGTAGCACACAAAAAGGGACAATTTGCCAGAATTAAAAAGGGACGGGTCATTCGTGTAGATCGGAGCAAATCGCTCCATTCCGCAAAGGTCAAGGTCGCGTTAGAATTCTATGATCGCTAAAATAAGTGTCAGTCATTTCCCATACGATTTTTCTGATAAAACCCGCCGGGTAACTGTTTGACTAATCCCTTCAATTGCAATGAAGTCAAGGATGCATAAACACCGCTTGGGGCCACCTGACTTTGAGAAATAACATGTTCGGTATGAGACGGCTCGAGGTCCAGACAATCGAAAACCGCTGATTCGGTTTCAGTCAGGCGAATTTGTTCAAGGTTGAAAAGGACAGGCTCGACTGCCCGCTGGGCCTTTGTAGCTGCCTCGGCGGTATGGCTTTTGAGTATTTTTCCCACCTGGCCCAGAGCTTCCAGTATATCTTGTATGTTCTCTACCAGGACGGCTCCGTCTTTGATAAGTTTGTGAGTACCGGCACTGCCCGGCGCATCTACTCGGCCGGGGACGGCCATTACCTCCCGATTCTGTTCCATAGCCGAGTGCGCGGTAATCAGAGCGCCACTTCGTTTTCTCGCTTCCACAACGATGGTCGCCAGGGACAATCCGGAGATAATCCTGTTCCTCGCAGGAAAAGTACCGGACAGAGGCTCATAGCGTAAAGGCAACTCACTGATTAACGCTCCGCTTTCGGCAATCCGTTGGGCAAGGTCGGTATTTTCCGGCGGGAAAACACCCGCCAGACCACGGCCCTGAACAGCTATGGTTCGGCCGTCGGCCGCAATGGCGCCACGATGAGCAGCCGAATCTACGCCGCGTGCCAGGCCGGAGACGATTGTAAAACCCGCCGCCGCCAACAGATGGCTCAGCCGCGAGGCCTGCTCGTGGCCATAATGACTACAGCTACGCGCGCCGACAACCGCAACAGCCAGTTCATCCTCACGAGTCAAATCACCTTTGACATACAATACGGCAGGAGGATCGTGGATTTGTTTTAGCAGAGGGGGATAATCCGGGCAATCCAGTGTAATAATCCGCACGCCCAGTTCGTCGGCCAGGTCGAGTTCCGCCTCGATGTCAACATTATCACGGCTTTCAGTGATTCGCCGAGCGGTCTTGACACCAATCCCCGGCACCGAAGCGAGGTGTCCCGCCGAAGCCTCAAGCGCCTGTTCTACTCCGCCAAAGTGCTTCAATAATCTCGCAAACGTAACTGCCCCAACCTGATCGGTCAGGTGCAACCGCAACCATCCGGCTATACGTTCACGATTGTTTTGTTCATTCTCAATCATTGGTTAACAACTATACTATGAATTATTGT
>Ga0255405_1068_pt1 | contig 10977 bp, 10 predicted proteins | sample ANMaggSSYBR01C11_FD_182127 | JGI IMG/M metagenome (GOLD analysis project Ga0255405, IMG submission 182127) | Sediment cell enrichment communities from methane seep in Santa Monica Basin, California, United Staets - ANME aggregate JGI... | ecosystem: Environmental > Aquatic > Marine > Cold seeps >... | reverse complement strand
ACCTCTCTTGTTAATCTTATACCCAGATTCTATGACGTAAGCGAAGGATCTGTCCTTATAGACAGCACTGATATCAGGCAAACTTCAATTTTTTCTCTTCGAAAGCAGATAGCAATGGTTACACAGGAGCCCATACTTTTTAATGATACCATCAGGGATAATATAGCTTATGGCGATCGAAATGCCTTGAATGAAGATATAGAAAGAGCTGCAAAAGCTGCATATGCATATGATTTTATCCAGAGTTTTCCTGACAAATTTGACACAAAAATCGGAGAACTTGGAAGTCGTCTTTCGGGCGGAGAAAAGCAACGTATATGCATAGCACGTGCTCTTTTAAAGGACGCTCCGATATTAATACTTGATGAAGCGACTTCTTCTCTGGATACCGAATCTGAAATGCTTGTCCAGAAAGCGCTTGAAAATCTTATGAAGGGAAGAACTACCTTTGTTATTGCCCACAGGCTTTCAACTATTGGTTATGCAAACAGAATAGTTGTTATAATTAAAGGCAAGATTGTGGAAGAGGGAAAACATGAAGAGCTGATTTCTCTTAAAGGAGAATATTACAAACTCTATCAGTCCCAGTTCAACAACAAAAAAATAGCATAACAACTTAGAAATACTTTTGAAAATCAACTCTATTATATATAAATATATTTTCAAAGAAATGATCCCTCCTTTTGTCATCAATCTTTTGTTTTTCAACTTTATTTTTCTGCTGACCAAGATACTCGATATTACAAATATGATCGTAAATTACAGGATCAGCCTGTTTGATGTTATGTTGCTGCTTATATATTCAATGCCGCACTTTCTAGAGTTTGTAATCCCCATGTCCGTTATGACAACTGTTCTGTTGACCTTCTTCCGTCTGTCAAGCGACAACGAAATTGTTGCCCTTAAAGCCGGAGGTATAAGTATTTACAAACTTCTTCCTCCTGTACTTCTTTTCTGCCTTATAGGATGTATGCTTACAGGTTTTATGACTATATATGGACTGCCATGGGGAAGGCTGTCTTTTAAAAAATTGACATATGAAGTAGCTTCATCCAATGTCAATGTTGGAATGAAAGAAAGAACTTTCAATGATAATTTTGAAGGTGTTATGCTTTATATGAATAAAATCGACTTAAAGAATAAGGCTTTAATAGATATTTTTATTGAAGATCAAAGAACAAAAAACATTATAAGTACAATTGTAGCTCCAAGAGGAGAAATATACAGCGAACCGGACAAACTCCTTTTTCACCTGCGGCTGCACAATGGAACAATTAATCAGGTTGATATTGAGAACAAAACAGTTCATTCGATAACTTTTGATACTTATGACATAAATCTTGATCTGAAAAAATCCGTCACGACAAAAAAAGGGCGAAAAGATGAAAAGGAAATGAGCATAGCTGAGCTGAACAAGTATTTAAAAGATACTGTTAATAAAGATGCAAAATACTATGCTGCACTTATAGAATTTCACAGAAAATTCTCAATTCCTTTTGCCTGTTTTGCTCTTGGTCTTCTTGGCGTTCCATTGGGAGTACAGTCAAAATCAGCAAAGCGGGCATTTGGCCTATGCTTTGGCCTGATTTTTTTTCTGCTTTACTATTTGATGCTGTCTGCAGGATGGGTTTTCGGCGAGACTGGTGTTTATCCACCGTTAATAGGAATGTGGATGCCGAATATTGTAATCGGAGGAATAGGGCTTTATCTATTTGTAAGAACGGCTAATGACCGTCCTGTAATTATTGATTCGTTTCTTAATTTGTTTAATCGGCAGCGCCGGAGGCGTATTCCTTGATAGTAGGGGCGATCCTTGTGATCGCCCTACACAGGGCGACCACAAGGATCGCCTCTACACAGGGCGATCACAAGGATCGCCCCTACTTACAATTGCATTATGTCTATTATCCATAAATATTTGACTGGAGAAATTTTCAAATGCCTGTTTTTTGTACTGGCTGCGGTCATAAGCATATATCTGTCAGTTGATTTTTTTGAAAAGATTGACAACTTTATGGAAGCAGGGCTCCCTTTTTCAAGAATCTTTGTCTTTCTTATCTTCAAAATTCCCTTTATAATCGCCCAGATAATACCTGTTTGTATTCTGCTGTCAGTTATAATTGTTTTTGGACTGATGACTAAAAATAATGAGCTGATTGCTCTTAAAAGCAGTGGTGTAAGTATCTATTACCTTTTAAAGCCTATTTTTATAATTGGTCTTATACTCAGTTTATTGCTCTTTTTCATTTCAGAGGTAATAGTGCCGATAACTATGGAAAGGGCAAATGAAATATGGCTGAAAGAGGTAAAAAAAGAATCTGCTGTTATCTCTAAGAAAAAAAATATCTGGATCAAGGGCGACCGCTTAATAACACACATAACTTATTACAACCCTGCAGAAAAAGCTATTTTTGGAATAAGCATTAATGCTTTTGATGAAGACTTCAGGCTTGCAAGAAGGATTGATGCAAAAAAAGGCTTGTACAAAGACGGACAATGGTTCTTGTATGAAATTATTGAGCAAAATTTAAACCGGGCAAATAATCAGTATAGAATAAAATTACATGAAAAAAAAGTCGAAAAGCTGGATTTCCTGCCTGAGGATTTAAAGAGGATAATTAAAAAGTCTGAAGAAATGAGTTTTAACGAACTTTTTAACTATATCAAAAAGGTTGAGGCTGAAGGATACGAGGCTACAATTTACAGGGTGGATCTTTATGCCAAGATTGCTTTTCCCCTTGTTTGTCTAATTGTATGCTTGATAGGAGCTGGAATAGCTTTTAAAAGAAAAATCAAGGAAGGACTACCTGTTAATGTGGCATGTGGTATAGGCATTGCATTTCTTTACTGGATTCTTCATAGTTTCTGCGTGTCGCTTGGATATGGAGAAATGCTTCCCCCTCTGGTTGCTGCCTGGTCTGCAAACCTGATTTTTTTATGTTTTGGGATAGTTATTTTACTCAACGCCGACTGATGTGACGCTTCAGGTGTGATACATTCAAACCATGAAAAACTCACGCACACCTGAAGCTCATGCATGGCCGGTTTTTTTGTTCCATAAAGTTAAAATGCTAAAAAAAGATAAATAATGATAACCTTGTATAATATTATACTTACAATAGGAATCACCGTCGGCATTCCCCTGATAATTCCGATTATTCTTTTGTCTGAAAAAAGGCGAAAAACATTTCTGCAAAGACTGGGGGTAAAGAGGCTCCCGGAAAATATATTATTCAAAAGGGACAAGCCGATATGGATACATGCGCTATCGGTTGGAGAAGTTGTCTCTTCCGTTCCTCTTGTCATGAAGTTGAAAAAACGTTTCAAAAATAAAAGAATCGTTTTCTCAGCTTCAACCAAAACAGGCTTTGAGATAGCAAATAAGCTTTTTAAAAAAAATGTTGATTCAATATTTTTCTTTCCTTTTGATCTCCTGTTTTCTGTAAAATATATTAGCGGGAAAATACATCCAGCCATAGTTATTATTGTTGAGTCGGATATCTGGCCAAATTTTCTGTTTGAAATGAAAAAACGCCAGATACCCGTTGTCCTGATCAATGCCAGACTTTCTAATAGATCTTTTAAGGGATATAAGCGCTTTCCATTTATTTCTAATAAGCTATTTCTGTCTTTTGCAAAAATATGCGCTCAGTCCATTGAAGATGCCAGGCGCTTCATGCTTCTTGGTATCCCTTCAAACATGATATCAATAACAGGAAACATTAAATTCGATCAGCCATATGATCCTGTTTCAGAAAAGGAAATTGAAATATTAAAACAATCTATGCATATTTATCAGCCGGTTAAAAAAATTTTAATAGCAGGAAGTACTCACAAAGGCGAAGAATCAATACTTATTGATGCTTTTTCAAGGATCAGAAAAGACTTTGCTGATACTGTTCTTGTTGTTATCCCGAGGAATCCAAAACGTGCAAGGTCTGTACTCAAATTATGTAAATCCGCCGGATTTTTTTCAATTCTTATGAAAGACATCGAAAATATAGATAAAAACAAAAAAATTGATGTGATTGTTGTTGATGCTATAGGGATTCTAAAGAGGCTTTATGCAATAGCAGATGTGGCTTTTGTAGGCGGAAGCCTTGTAGATCTGGGCGGCCACAATCCGCTTGAACCTTCTGCCTTTTCCAAACCTGTAATATTGGGACAATATATGAGCGCTTTTGCAAATATATCTCAAATGCTTGTTGATTCAGGCGGAGCTGTCCAGGTAGAAAATACAAACAGCCTTTATGAAACAATAGCTGATATTCTCAGTGATAGCGATAAAGCCCGGAATATGGGAGAAAAAGCATTTAGAGTTTTTAACGCCAATAAGGGGGCTGTTGAAAAAACTCTAAAAGTTATAGAAAGCCAATTGAAGGATTGAGAAATATATAAGTAACCGTTTACGGTTGACAGTTATCGGTTCACGGTTGAAAAAAACAGAAATTAGAGGAGAATTATGGGGTCCTCTTTTGAAGATCGAGAGGTTAATATATTTTCTGATTTAGATGCGAAAGAATTAATTCAAGAGTTGAAATCAATATCCAAAATGCTTAAATCGTGCATAGTTCATTGAAAAAACTGTGAACTGTGAACTGTGAACCGTCAACCGTGAACGGTTACATATATAACTTATGAGCAATATTTTAAAAAAAATCGAAAGTATTATGACTAGTAAAAGGAAAGCCGGTCTTATTTCTTTCGAGTCTTTATTATTCATGCTTTCCCTTATTTTCGGCGGCACCGTTAAAACCAGAGAAGCTTTTTATAATAGAGGTGTGTTAAGGTCAAAAAAACTTCCCTGTGTAGTAATATCAATCGGGAATATCACAGTCGGAGGCACAGGCAAGACTCCAATGACTATTCATGTTGCCGAGCTGGTAAAACGCTTAGGTTACAAAGTAGCAGTAATCAGCAGGGGATATAAAGGGCTTGCGGAAAAAACCGGAGGAATTGTAAGTGACGGAAAAACAATATTCATGGAAGCTGACAAAGCAGGTGACGAACCGTTTATGATGGCCAACCGGCTGAAAAACATACCTGTTGTTGTAGGTAAAAACCGGTTTAATGCGGGCATGACGGCTTTAAACAGTTTTAAGCCGGACGTTATTGTGCTTGACGATGCTTCCCAGCACCTCCAGCTCAAGCGTGACATTGACCTGGTGCTACTTGACAATAGTTGCCCTTTCGGCAATCATCAGCTTTTACCAAGAGGCACACTCAGGGAACCGCTTTCAGCCCTGATGCGTTGTGATGCATTTATTCTAACAAGGTCGGATGTTGCTAAAGAGCCGGAAAGTACGTATAATTCTGTCAAATTAAAAAGTTGTGCAAGGGGCAAGCCAATTTTTAAGGCCATACATGTTCCATATATATATGAAGTCGTCAAAGGCGGAGCTGTTTCATCTCAAGGAATTTATGGAGATTCGTGCACACAGGGTTTTGAATTCTTGCGTGGTCGCCCAGCATTTGTTTTTTCAGGAATCGCAAGAAATATAGATTTTTACAATACAGTAAAAGGGTTTAACTGTAAGGTAACGGGTTGTTCAGAATTTACAGACCATCACAGGTACACGGACAGAGATCTTAACAAGATATTACAATCAGCAAAGGAATCTAATGCAGACTTTATTATTACAACGGAAAAGGACTATGCCAGAATTGCAAACAGAATCACATGGCCGATTGACCTTGTGGTTGTGGGCATAAAAATATCATTTGAAAATTATAATAATGAGTTCAATCTCTTTATAAAAAACAGACTTAAGGGACTTGGAAATTAATACAGTCTAATGAAATCTCTTCGTTCTAAACAAATAAAGCGCATACTAATTCGCTGCACCAACTGGGTTGGAGATGCTGTAATAACAACACCGGCAGTCAGAGCTGTGCGCAAAAATTTTCCTGAAGCTAAGATAAGCCTTCTCGCAAAACCTTGGGTTGCCCCAATTTTTTACAACAATCCTTATATTGATAATATCTTGATTTACGATGCTGCGGGAAAACATAAAGGCCTGTCCGGCATACTTAGGTTGAGCAAGGAACTGCGAAAAGAAAAGTTTGATCTTGCCATTCTTCTTCAAAATGCTTTTGAAGCTGCACTAATAGCTTTTTTGGCAGGAATTCCAAACAGACTCGGCTATAACACCGATGCAAGAAGTCTATTACTTACACATTGTATTTGTCTAAAGCCGGCCTTAAAAAGGGTACATCAAATCGATTACTATCTTGGAATTCTTGAAGGCGCTTCACTAAAATCAGATGGCAGACACCTGACCCTTGTCGTAACAGACGAAGAGCGTAAACATGCTGAAAAAATATTAGCGAAACACGGTATTACAGGGAAAAACAGACTTATCGGAATAAACCCCGGTGCTGTTTTTGGATCTGCAAAGCGGTGGTTTCCTGAACGGTATGCTGCACTGAGTATTAAGCTGCAAAAATACAGCGGGGCCGAAATTGCTATATTCGGAGGACCTGGCGAAAAGGCACTGGGAGACTATATCTCTGAATTAATGGGAAACCGTTGCGTCAACTTTTGCGGCAAAACCAGCCTTCGTGAAGCTGTAGCATTAATTGAGAGGTGTCAACTTTTTATTACAAATGATTCAGGTTTGATGCATGTTGCGGCAGCCCTTGATACTCCGCAGATTGCGATATTTGGTTCTACCGACCATGTAACAACCAGTCCCAGTAGTCCAAAAAGCCGGATTATAAGGGTCCCGGTGCCTTGCAGCCCTTGCCTGAAACCAGACTGTCCTATAGACCACAGGTGCATGAAAAACATTACTGTTGAAATGATATATGATGCTGCCATAAAACTTTTAATGTAATTAACATATGAAAATACTTATCGTTAAATTGAGCGCTATTGGAGATGTTATACATACGCTGCCCTCGCTTAACGCAATCAGAAAACACTATCCTGATGCACATATAACGTGGCTGATTGAGGAAGCTGCTTCCAGTCTTGTTGTAGGGCATGAAGCCCTGAATCGTGTTATTATTTCAAAAAGAAAGCAATGGATAAAAAAAGTTTTCGGGCCATCCTGCCTGAACAATATTAAAGAAGCGTATCAATTTATAAAAAAGCTGAGAGATACGGAATACGATCTGATAATTGATTTTCAAGGATTGCTGAAAAGCGGTATTCTTATAGCATTAGCCAAAGGAAAGCGAAAAACAGGTTTTGATAAGGGCATGGAGCACATGGAGCATAGCTACATTTTTTTAAACGAGCGTATTCCTCCTGTAAATATGGATAACCACGCTCTTTTAAGGAATCTGATGCTTATTAATGCTTTGGGAATCAAGTCAAAAGAGATTGAATATAAAATTCCTGTTTCCGATCATACCCGCAAATTTATAGATTCTATTTTGTTACGCCACGGAATTAAAAGTTCTGAACTGCTTGTAGCGATAAATCCGGTTGCAAAATGGGAAACAAAGCTATGGGATAATCGAAAGTTCGCTTTGCTTGCCGACAGATTGATTGAAAAATATAATACAAGCGTCATTTTTACCGGAAGTCAATCAGATAAAAACACAATGGAAGATATAATGTCTTTTATGAGTAAAAGAGCAGTAAATCTTGCAGGTAAAACAACGCTGAAAACACTTGCAGCACTTTATGAAAAAACAAGGTTTGTTATATCAACAGATACCGGCCCAATGCATATGGCGGCAGCAGTTGGTACACCTGTAATAGCTCTTTTCGGGCCGACAGCTCCATGGAGAACCGGACCCTTCGGATCAGAACATAAAATTCTGAGATCAGGCGTGGAATGCAGTCCCTGCTTTAAGCGACAGTGCAGTACAATCGACTGCATGAAGCAGATAAGCGTAGAGCAAGTACTGGATGCGGCAAATTCTATACTTTCGTAATAAAGGCAATTTTTTGTTAAAATATATGTCAACAGAAATTTTCAAACTCATTTTCATGTAACATTAAACTGCTGCACGTGAGCTTCAGGTATGATACATTCAAAACAGGAAACTGTTTGAGCGCATTAGAGAGCGTTAAGAAAGAACCTTACAGGATCTTTTGTTCATTGTTTATTAATGTCTTGTTAAACTCTTAATATTGTTTTCATTCTGGGCAGGTTCTTTCTTTACGATATCTTATGCGTGAGTTTTTCATGGTTTGAATGTATCATACCTGAAGCGAATATATTTTTAAAAGCCACGATGTTTCGAGTTTGTAAATTTCTGGTCAAAAAAATAAAATACAGAACTGGTCGAAAATGTCTAAATCCAAAGGCCTTTCAGGCTCAATAAAAAAATTCATTGTATCTATACCCAAGAATTATATTGTCAAAACGGGAAATATATTAGGAAGTATTGCATACCTGCTTGATGCGCGTCACAGGAGAATTGCAAGGCGCAATTTGCGATTTGCCAATCCTGAGTGGCCATTAGATAAAATAAATAAGCTCTCTATAAAAACGTTTCAAAACATGGGAATTACGGTTTTGGAAATCTGTCAAATGACTTGCTTTTCAAAAGAAGATATTCTGCAAAAAGTTAGAATAAGAGGAAAAGAAAATCTGTTAAATACGATAAAAAGCCCTGAAGGCGTTATTATGATCTCAGCCCACATAGGAAACTGGGAGATGTGTAGTCTTTTTTTGTCATGTTATATGCAAAAGTCAGTGGTAGTGGTAGCGCAAAATCAGCCTAATATTATTGAACGGATAATTCATAAGCTCAGAACAAGTACGGGGAATGTCATTGTCAGCAAAAAAGGAGCTATGATCAAACTGGTTCGGACATTACGCAAAGGTAAAATGATAGGTTTATTAATCGACCAGGGTACTTCTCGTGGAGAGGGGGTTGATGTTACTTTTTTCGGCCACAAGACCAATGCCACATATGCAGCCTCTTTGCTGGCCGCAAGATACAATTGCCCGGTTCTGCCAGTCTACTGTATAAGAGAATCCGATGCAAAGCTGACAGTTGTTGTCGAACCTCCACTGAAATTACACAAAACCGATGATGTTCGTGCAGACTTGCAGACAAATACACAGATCATGACAGACTCTGTTGAAAAAATAATAAGTCTTTATCCAGAACAATGGTTATGGTTTCACAAACGATGGAAAAGGCACCACCCGGAACTTTATCCTGAAGATCTGGCCAGACGCAGGCGTCAAAGAGAAAAAAGAAAAGCTTGCGGTCCAAAAAAGCGATAAGGGCTCGGTCAAAAATAACTTGGTAGAATTTGCGCTCGAATTTGCCGTAGATTTAATCGATCTGATTGAGCAAAACCGCAGGAATAGCGAGCTATTTCGAGGACTTTTGCGATTGAAGATCGGTTAAAGATATGGTGAAGTCGGGATGCAAAAATGCCAAGTTATTTTTTACCGAGCCCTAATGATAAGATAAAGATTTTTCTGCTACAAATATTAGACGGTAAGAGCCTGATTTTGGGTATAGATGGTGTCATTTATTCGATTTGCCGCCCAAAACTCATTATATCACCCAAGTGTCTGGTTCAAGATGAAACGGGCTTCCCGGCAGTGAGAAATGTTTCACATTTTCATTGCCTTGGGAATTCCTGTAGCACTTCCGCTGGGATTTGTGTTTGAAGGAAAGAGAGCCAGCTATTATTACAGTGAAAATCTTTTAAACGCGAAGAATTTTGTCGGGCTCTCAAGAGAAATTGGTGATTTACCTGATTGGCTGGAAAAAGAAAAAATTATTTCTCGTTTTGCACAGTATCTTGCTATACTGCATAATAACAACTATTGTCACGGAGATACAAAATGGGCAAATATCCTGGCAAACGCAAGTTCAGGGAAATTCTGAATGATTGATCTGGACGAAGCTTCTCAGGTCAAATTCACTCTGGGACATAAAGTGCGTAAAGATCTCAGCCGGTTTATTTTTGATATGATCAAATATGGGCTGCCAAAACGATTTTTAAATGAATTTATGACAGAATATTGCAACATAAGAATGCTAAACAAAGAATGTGTGCAAAAAAAGATTAAACCGTTCATCAACAAATTACGTGAACGGCATAAAATAAAAAAGTAACTACTCAGGTAAGCATAAAGGCAGAAGCACAAACTATAAAAAATCGGAAATTTGAAACAAAATCAGATAGGTCAGTTCACTAAAAAAGAGTCGTACTATGTTGAAACTTTGAGACATGAAATTACTCATCATAACAAACAATCCAAATCGGGCAAGCTTTAGACAACGAATCGGAATTTATATAGAAACTCTGGCAGTTAACGGGATTGAATGTAAAACTGCGGTGTTGCCTTCAAGTTGTTTGGCCAGGTATAAGTTGTATAAGTCGGCTGTTACGTTTGATGGAGTTTTTTTACACAAAAAGTGTCTGAATCCAATTGACGCCTATAACCTGAGAAAATATTGCAGAAAGCTGATATTTAATTATGATGATGCCATCATGTACAGTGATAAAAGGCCGGATCGACTGAGCCTGTCGCATCTTATTCCTTTCAGACGCACAGCCCGTATAGCTGATATGATAATCACAGGAAGTACTTACCTGGCCGCTCAATCACAGAAACTGAACTCAAATGTCAAGGTGCTTCCAATCGGGCTGAATACTGATGACTATATAGTGAAGAAGGATCAGAGTAAGAACGGCAAAATTCGTTTAGTCTGGATAGGAAGTAAAAGCACACTGGATTATCTTCGTCAGATTAACCCGGTACTAGAGGAGATTGGCAAACGTTTTGATAATGTCATATTACGAATAATCGGGGATACTTTTTTTGATCTGGAAAATATGCCTGTTGAAAAATATTTATGGAGCAAAGACTTCAGAGCGCACAATCTGACGACGAGCGATATCGGCCTTGGCCCTTTACCAGGCAATCCGTTTACAGAAGGAAAATGCAGCTTTAAAATACTTGAATATTCTTGTTCTGGTCTGCCAGTGGTAGCATCTCCTGTTGGTACTAACTCAGTTTTTGTAAAAAACGGTGTTACAGGTTTTCT
>Ga0255405_1067_pt1 | contig 11042 bp, 9 predicted proteins | sample ANMaggSSYBR01C11_FD_182127 | JGI IMG/M metagenome (GOLD analysis project Ga0255405, IMG submission 182127) | Sediment cell enrichment communities from methane seep in Santa Monica Basin, California, United Staets - ANME aggregate JGI... | ecosystem: Environmental > Aquatic > Marine > Cold seeps >... | reverse complement strand
CTTTCCAAATCTTTATACTGAATATCATTGACAAATTGAGTCAAAAATGTTTCTAATCTCTCCGAGAATTCATTCTCGTCCGACCTCCCTGTGAAATAGAGGCAATATTGATGGAAGATGTCCTGAAGGTTCTGAATAAAATTGAAACTCCTCTGATTTTTCTGTCGAAGAATTCCTACAAGAATCTTCCGGTTGTCAGGGATCTTGAACGTACTGTGTCGGGGTTTCTTGATGAGTTAAAGTCCGCCTTTTCGTCTCACTGCGGGGAGAATTCCGCGGCAGTGATTCCTGAAGACGTTATACAGGAGCTTCATAAAACATTCAGGGGATTTGATTCTCTTTCCATATCCGACAAAAAGAAGCGTATTGATAACGCGTTTGTCTACATAAAGGAGCTGAAGAGTCTATGCTCCGGCCCGGCGCCGTCGATTCCAGATGATTCAACCGTTCAAACCGAAAAAAGCCTGAATGAATGCTTCAGGAAACTTTCGGCAGATGTGCAATATATCAAGGGTGTCGGCCCTAAGGGGGCCGCGCTGCTGGGCAGGAAAGGATTGCGGAATGTGGAGGATATGCTCTACTTTCTACCGAGAAGACATGAAGACAGGAGACACATAAAGAGTATCTCCTCGGTGGGTATTGGTGTCCGCGAGACAGTGATGGGCACGATAATGGACGTGGGTATACGGCGGTATAGAAGCAGACGTGTGCTTGAAGTGACTATTGATGATGGAACCGGCCTGCTTACCGCAAAGTGGTTTCAGGGAAATTTCTCGTATCTCGGAAAGAAATTCAAACCTGGGGAAAAGGTTATCCTGACGGGGGAAGTCAAGATATATCTCCTGGGGAAGGATATGTTGCATCCGGATCATGAGATAGTGGATGAAAATGATGATGAACTCCTGCATTTCAAGAGGATTGTACCTGTTTATTCCGAGACGGAGGGACTTCATCAGAAGTATATAAGAAAAATAATGATGAGGGTTGTCAACGATTATTCCTCCTATATTTCCAGTCCTATCCCGGATGAAATATGCAGGAGAAACAACCTCGTTGACATAGATTATGCCATAAGGAATGTCCATTTCCCCGACCACGATCAGGATATCGAGGCGCTCAATGACCTCAAATCACCGGCGCGCAGGAGACTTGTATTTGATGAACTTTTTTTCTTTGAGCTGGGGATGGCCCTCAAGAGAAAAGGACATCTGTTTGAGCCGGGAATTTCTTTCGCAACGGGCGGTGCCCTGGTGGAAAAATTCTACGATATTCTTCCATTTGAACTTACAGGGGCTCAGAAGAGGGTCGTAGCTGAGATAGAAGCGGATATGTCAAGGGCTTTCCCCATGAACAGGCTTCTCCAGGGAGATGTCGGAAGCGGCAAGACAGCCGTTTCAATGGCGGTGATGGTTGCCGCGTGTGAATCGGGTTACCAGGCGGCCATCATGGCGCCTACGGAGATACTGGCGGAGCAGCATTTCAACAATATCAGGGAATGGGCGGACAGGCTCGGAATAAAGGCGGCGATCCTTACCGGAAGCATGAAGGCGGCTGACCGCAAGAGAGTCATCAAAGGGATCGAATCAGGAGATACAGGTATCGTTGTGGGAACGCACGCGATAATACAGGAAGGGGTTGATTTCAAGAATCTCGGGTTTGTCGTTGTGGACGAGCAACATCGCTTCGGCGTTATACAGAGGGCCGCTCTCCGCGGGAAGGGGGCAAATCCGGATGTTCTCGTCATGACTGCCACTCCGATTCCACGAACTCTTGCCATGACCGTGTATGGTGATCTGGATATATCTGTAATTGACGAAATGCCGCCCGGAAAGAAACCCATAAAAACAAAGGTTTTCTATGAAAAGGGTCGTGACAAGGTATACGATATAATACGCAGGGAGACGGGGAAGGGTAATCAGGTCTTCATAGTATATCCGCTGGTTGAGGAATCGGAGGCGCTTGACCTGAAGGACGCTACAAGTATGGCAGCTCACCTCCGGGAAGATATTTTTCCGGATCTTCGCGTCGGGTTGATTCATGGAAGGATGAAGGGGACCGAAAAGGAAGCGGTGATGGCTGATTTCCAGAATGGCGATCTGGATATACTTGTCTCCACCACTGTGATAGAGGTTGGGATAGATATTCCCACGGCTTCACTGATGGTTGTGGAACACGCGGAGAGATTCGGCCTTTCACAACTGCACCAGTTAAGGGGAAGGGTTGGAAGAAGCGGCCTGGACTCTTACTGTGCGCTGATAGCGCAACACAGGGGCAGTATGGATGCGAGAAAGAGGCTGCGTGTAATGGAGCAGACAAATGACGGCTTCAGGATCGCCGAGGAGGATCTTCTGATTCGTGGCCCGGGCGAGTTCATGGGGACGAAGCAGTCCGGACTCCCCGATTTCAGGATCGCGAGTATACTGAGAGACGCCAATACGTTGAACGAGGCGAGAAGAGAAGCATTCTTGCTGGTTGAGAAAGATCCCGACCTTGAAAAACCCGAACACGGGACACTGAGAGATGTGCTTATGAAAAGATGGGAAACCCGGCTGGAGATTGCGAAAACGGGGTAGGATCGGAACTTTAACCTTGAAACTTTAGTGTAACTGTTATAGCAATCTGCTATCAAAATTCGGCTTTTTACGGGTGTATCAATATCACATTTGGCGGGAGGAGTTGTGAAAGATATATTTATAGGTTTGATCGGTTTCGGAACCATCGGCACAGGCGTTATAAAGCTGCTGCGGGAAAACGAAGAATTGATCCAAAAACGTCTGGGCGCAAGGCTCGTTGTCAAAAAGATAGCGGATGTAGATATTGAAACCCCGAGGCCGGTGCCGGTCGAAAGGGAGATACTCACGACGGACGTGAATGAAATCCTGACAGACCCGGAAATCTCCATAGTTGTGGAACTGGTAGGAGGTTACACCCACGCGAAGACATTCGTGCTGGAGGCAATACGCAACGGGAAACATGTGGTTACCGCGAACAAGGCGCTCATTGCCACTTATGGGAATGAGATATTCGATGCCGCCGATGACGAAAAAGTTAATATAGGATTTGAGGCAAGCGTAGGGGGAACAATTCCTATCATAAAGACATTGAAGGAAAGTCTCGCGGGTAATAACATTGAGTCTGTCTTCGGTATTATGAATGGGACATGCAATTACATACTGACGAGAATGACTAAAGACGGCAAGGATTTCGCCTCGGCGCTGAAAGACGCGCAGGATCTCGGATTTGCCGAGGCAGATCCGACATATGATATCGAGGCCGTCGATACAGCGCATAAGCTGGCCATAATCCTGTCCCTGTCTTACGGTAAGCGCGTGGTCCTGGATGACATCTACAGAGAGGGAATATCAGAGATAAGCCAACAGGACATAGAATTTGCTGAAGAACTTGGGTACACTATCAAACTTCTAGCCATCGCGATCAGAAGGGGAGATATCATAGAAGCGAGGGTACATCCAACTATGATACCCTTTGACCACATACTGGCCAGCGTCAACGGAAATTTTAACGCTTTTCACCTGATAGGTGATGCTTCTGACTCGGTGTTCCTGTGTGGCCAGGGAGCCGGTATGATGCCGACAGCAAGCGCGGTAATAGGAGACATGATAGATATCTCGAGGGATATTATGGCGGGAATATGGAGAAGGGTTCCGCTTCGTTCCTATAAGAAAGACCGGATCGAAGACATAAACCTGCTCGAGATGGATGATGTCTCAACAAATTATTATTTCAGGTTTTCGGCGGTTGACCGTCCGGGAGTGCTTTCCGCGATATCGGGAATTCTGGGATCCTACAACATAGGTATATCCTCCGTCATCCAGAAGGAAATAAAACTTGACAGAGGTGCGGTACCACTTATCATAACAACGTATAAGGCAAGGGAAAAAGATGTTCAAATGGCTCTGGAAGAAATAGACAGGCTTGATATTGTGTTCGGAAAAACAACATTGATCAGAATCGAGGATGACGCGTTGAGATGAAATATATTGTTTTGCTGGGCGATGGAATGGCGGATTATCCTCTTTCCGAGCTGGGAGGGAAAACCCCCCTTGAATTCGCAGAAACACCCAATATGGACATAATGGCCGCAAAAGGCACTGTGGGACTGATCGATACTATTCCTAACGGATTTGCACCCGGAAGTGATGTGGCGAATCTGTCCGTGCTCGGATATGATCCAAAAGAGTGCCATACCGGGCGCGCGCCTCTGGAAGCGGCTAGTATGGGTGTGGATCTGGCCCCCGATGATGTGGCTTTTCGCTGTAATCTCGTAACCTTCGAGGATGCGGGGGGTGAAACTGTGATGGAAGATTTCACCTCCGGTCATATAACATCTGAAGAGGCATCTCTGATTATAGACAGTCTCAACAGGGAACTTGCTTCACCGGTTATCAATTTTCATTCAGGCGTCGGATATAGACACCTGATGGTCTACAAAGGCGGTCCTGTCTCGCTGGAGACGACTCCCCCTCACGATATTATTGGAAGGCCGATTGCCGGCTGGTTTCCAAAGGGGAAGGATTCGGGGGAAATCAGCAGTCTCATGGAGCGTTCGCGTGGCATATTAAAAGATCATCCCGTAAACCTCGCGCGAGCGTCGAAGGGCAAAAAAACCGCCGATTCAATCTGGTTGTGGGGAGAGGGGAGGGCGCCCAGACTGGAACCGATGACCGCCAGATATGGCATAAAGGGTGGTATGATATCGGCTGTTGATCTCCTGAAGGGGATCGGAGCCTACGCTGGCCTTGAAATCCTTCACGTTGAGGGCGCTACCGGTTATATCGACACAAATTACAAGGGAAAGGCAAAAAAAGCCCTGGAGTATCTTATTGATGGTGATTTTGTATTTATCCATGTAGAGGCGCCCGATGAAATGGGACATGAGGGTGATATAAAGGGAAAGATAAAGGCAATAGAGGATTTTGATGAGAAGGTGGTGGGAACAGTACTGTCCGGAATAGAAACAATAGGGGACTTTCGGATTATTGTTCTGAGCGATCACCCGACACCGATAAGTCTGAAGACGCATGTATCGGATCCGAGTCCTTTTGCTGTACTGTCTTCTATTGATGGAGAGAATATTGTGACAGGTGGCGTTTTTAACGAAATATCGGCTAATAATGCAGGCATTACGGTTTCCCCCGGCTGTTTATTAATGGGTTACTTTATGGAAAACTGGAGAGAATTTATTGAAGAAAAAGGGAGAGTTTAGAGTAAGAGTGCTATATGCCGATACAGACGCAATGGGCATAGTCTATCACGCCAATTACATGAAGTGGTTCGAGATAGGCCGGGCAGAGCTGATGCGCGAGATGGGCATCGCTTATTCGGAAATTGAAGCATCGGGATATACAATGCCTGTAACAAAGATGGGATGTCACTATCTTTTGCCTGCGAAATATGATGATGTGCTGGTGGTCGAAGCAGAACTAACCAGTCTCAAGCAGGCCAGCGTAAGATTTGATTATGTCATACGCGATGAAAAAAAAGAGCGGATTCTTGCCGAAGGATTTACGCTTCATCCCTTTGTAAACAAGGATGGGAAAGTAGTAAGGGTTCCGCGTCACATAATGAATAAGATAAATGAAACAATAAAAGGAGATCTTTAATGGCGGCTAATTTAACAGAGAAAGAATTGAAACAACCGGATGAATTCCATGCTATCGGATGGAAGGCCATACAGTACATGTCCGAGCACAGGAACAAATTTTACACAGCCGGGGCAGTGGCGCTCGCTATCATTATCCTGTTCGGGGGATGGTATTTTTACCGTTTGAACTATGAGAAGAATGCCGAACAAATATATACGGCGGCCTATATGTCATATTCTCTGCCTGACAACGCCGATGACATGAAAGACGCGTATCTGATCGCCATGGAGATATACGCGGATCTCGTGGAAAAATATCCCGACAGCCGCGCGGCCACTCTTTCTTTTTATAATATGGGAAATATTTACTTTAATATCGGTGAAACAGAAAAATCGATTGAGGCCTATAAAACGTTCCTGAAAAAATCCGGAAAAAACAATATCCTGACCGCTCTTGCATACTATGGGCTGGGTTATTGCTACGAAAAGAATAAGGATTATGATAATGCATTGAAATCATTCGAAGATTCTGGCAAAGGTATAAAAGGAACGCCGTTTGAATCTATAAATTACGCCAACATGGCACGGATATACGAAAAGATGGGCGAACAGAAAAATGCTTTGGAATTTTATCGTAAGGCTGTTGAAAAGACAGGCGATCCGCTCCTGGAGATGATGGTAAAGAGCAGGATAGCTGCTCTTAATTGATGGCTTTGTAAAAAGTCCAACTTCTGCGTTCCGCTGCATCCTTCGTCACTGCGGCGTACCATACAGTACGCCTCATTCCTCACGATTTGCGCGCCTTGAATTTGAAACTTTTTACTTTGCCATCTAATTTTGACTTTTTACGGGTGCATCTTAATTAGAAAGGTTACACAATAAGATGAAAAAATTGATGTCAGGAAATGAGGCGATAGCAAGAGGAGCGTATGAGCATGGCATTACCTTTGCTTCCGCCTATCCGGGAACCCCGAGTACTGAAATACTGGAGGAGTTTTCCGGGTATGAGGGAGTTTACGCCGAGTGGACTCCGAACGAGAAAGTGGCCCTTGAGGTGGGGATAGGTGCAGCCCTGGGTGGAGCACGGGCTCTTGTCGTAATGAAACATGTGGGCGTTAATGTTGCTGCCGATCCTCTCTTTACCTTGAGCTATACCGGTACGGAGGGAGGATTGGTTATCGTCAGCGCAGACGATCCCTCCCTGCACAGCTCTCAGAATGAACAGGACAACAGGCATTATGCAAGGGCTGCCAAGATTCCGATGCTGGAACCCGCAGACAGCGCTGAAGCAAAGGAATTCATAAAGATCGCCTTCAGGATGAGTGAAGAATTTGATACTCCCGTCTTTCTCAGAACTACCACGAGGGTCTCACACTCCAAATCCATCGTTCAGCTGGAAGACAAGGAAATCCATGAAGAAAAGAGGGGTATCCGCTATAATCCCTCAAAGTATGTGATGGTTCCGGCCATGGCAAGGCAGCGAAGGGTAGAGGTGGAAAAAAGAATGGAAAGGCTTTCGAAGTTTGCGGAGACCTTTCCCGAAAACAGAATGGAGATAAATGATACGAAGATAGGAATCATAACGGCCGGGATGCCTTACAATTACGCCAAAGACGCATTTCCCGGATATTCCTATCTCAAGCTTGGCATGGTTCATCCCCTCCCTCGCGATCTGATCAGGGAATTCGCTTCGAAGGTGGAAAAAATATATGTTGTTGAAGAACTTGACCCGTTTATCGAAGAACAGGTACGGGCAATGGGTATAGATGTCGTCGGCAAGGAAGCATTACCCTATACAGGCGAATTTGATCCCGCTATAGTGAAAACAGCTATTACAGGTAATGAAGCGACAGTAGTGAGCCTGCCGGATCTTTCTCTCCCGCCGAGGCCTCCGAATCTCTGCCCGGGCTGCCCGCACAGGGGACTGTTCTACGTCCTGGGAAAGTTCAAGGTATTTGTGACAGGCGATATAGGGTGCTATACCCTCGCCTTTATGAAACCCCTTGAGGGTATGCATTCTACAATCTGTATGGGGGCCAGCGTGGGAATGGCTCATGGGATGGACAAGGTCATTGCGGGAAAGGAAAAGGTGGTGGGAGTAATTGGTGATTCCACCTTTATCCACTCCGGCATTACACCTCTGTTGAATATGGCCTACAACAGGAGCAATTCGCTTATTATCATATGCGATAACAGGACAACCGCCATGACCGGGATGCAGGAACATCCCGCAACCGGTTTTACCCTCCATGGAAAGGAGACCAGGGCGCTCGATTTTGTCAAACTTGCAGAAGCGCTTGGCATGGATAACGTAAGGGTGGTTGATCCCTTTGATATGAAGAACACAAGAAGAGTAATAAAAGAGGAACTGTCAACGGAAGGTCCTTCCCTTGTTATATCAAGGGCGCCGTGCGCCCTGCTTGCCGTGAAACAAAAGACGGCCGCCAGAATACCTTTGAGGATTGATCCGGACAAATGTACCGGCTGCAAAGCGTGTCTTGGACTGGGATGCCCTCCGATATCATGGAAAAGGTTTGAAGATCTGGATATGAAAATAGAGAAGAAGACAAAGAAACAGGAAGGAATAGCTGTTATAGATTCGTCTATTTGTAATGGGTGCACCCTGTGTCAGCAGTTGTGCAGTGCGGGAGCCATAGAGGAGGTTGTGGAAAATGAATGAATCTGTGAGGAGCGTATTGCTGGTGGGCGTTGGCGGTCAGGGAACAATAATGGCGAGTGACATACTTTCCGCTGTCATGATTAGTGCGGGTTTTGACGTAAAGAAAAGTGAAGTACATGGAATGGCACAGAGAGGAGGGTGTGTAAGCAGTCACGTAAGATTCGGCCGAAAAGTCTATTCTCCTCTTGCCGGGAAGGGAGACGTCAGCCTTCTGGTTTCTTTTGAGAAACTGGAAACCCTGAGGTATCTTGAATATCTGAAACCCGATGGGAAGGTAATTATAAACAATGAAGAGATATACCCTCCATCGGTAAATCTCGGAGAGGCAGCATATCCTGGTGATGCCATAGATTTCATAAAGAAACACTTTAAAGATGTAAAGGTTGTGGATGCAACTGCTATAGCCCTCCGGTCAGGAGACAAAAGGATGGCCAACACCGTTATTCTGGGAGTATTGTCTTCCTATATGGATATAGAAGTTGGCCTATGGGAAGATGTCCTGAAAGAGCACTTTCCTCCGAAGATACTGGAGGGGAATATGAACGCCTTCAGGCTGGGGAGAGGAGTATAGGGAAAGATGCGAAAGATTGCCACCGGGCTATTCCTTCTCTTTCTGGCGTTCATTGTGATGTTCCCCTATCATGCCAGGGGGGATAATAGCCTCTACGATTGTGAGAAACAGTTCGAATTTGCAGAGAGCCTTTTTGAGCAATCCGATTTCTACAGGGCGATAGGTGAATACAAGCGATTGATATTTCTCTGTCCGGATGCGGCGATGTTGTGTGAAAAAGCATATTTTAAGACAGGCGTCAGCTATTTCAGGGCAAAGAAGTGGCAAATCGCGATAGAGGCGTTTGACACGTTCCTCGTTAATTTCCCCGACAGCCGGATGGCCGGAGAGGCAATGTATCTCAAAGGCCTGAGTGAGAAGAATCTATCATTGCACGAGGAAGCGCTCGTTACCTTCGGACATATCATGGAAGCCAAAACCGGTGAATACAAATCAAGAGCGATCTACCAGAGCGCCCTCGTTCTCATGGATATGGAGAAATGGGAGAGGGCAGGGGAGATGTTTTCACGGGTTCCTAATGAAAGCAGGCTCTACGACTCCGCCGGCGTCTTCTCGGCAGGTCTTGAGAATATTGGCAATATTCCCCATAAATCTCCCGCTGTTGCCGGAACATTGGCCGCAATTGTACCCGGCGCCGGCCACCTCTACACACAGAGACGAAGAGACGCCCTTGTCGCGTTTCTCTTGAACGGCGTGTTTATCTGGAGCGCAGTGGAACTGTTCAACGATGAAAAGTATGTCACCGGCGGCATTGTCACCTTTTTCGAACTGGGATGGTACAGCGGTAATATATATAGCGCGGTCAGCAGCGCCCATAAATTCAACAAAAGAACCAAAAGAGACTTTCTGCAGGGGCTCAGGGACAGAGTCAACCTTTCATATCTCCATGACCGTAATAATAGATGTGATTATCTTATGTTGAGCATGAGCTTCTAATCCTAATATGTTGAAATATATATTAAATATCATTATCCTTGTGTGGATCGTTCTGGGGGCATCCATTGGATTGGGTGCCGGCAATTCCCTCGCGCCGTGGGATTTTGATAACCAGCCGGTATTGACAACACCTTCACACTTCACAGCAGGTTCTAATGTTCATCAAAAAGACATCTCGCTGTCATCCCGGGTAGTTATGGGGGGACTTAATTTCTTTTCAGAATATATATCAAGGGTGGATGGAGACAGGTGTCCCATGTATCCCACCTGTGCTTCGTACAGCCGTCAGGTAATAAGAAAGCACGGTTTCTTTATGGGTATAGCCATGACCGCGGACAGGCTTATTCATGAAGGCAATGAAATGGATTACGCTCCTCTTGTGGAAGCAGGGGGGAGCATAAGATATTATGACCCGGTAAGCTGGAATGATTACTGGTGGTATGGCGGAAAAGAAAATCTTGACAAATAATGCATAGTTAATAGATTAGAGGCGTTATGGCAGAAGATTATTACAAAACACTTGGAATAGATAAAAATGCATCCAGCGATGCTCTAAAAAAGGCCTACAGGAAACTCGCGCTCAAATATCATCCCGACAAAAATCCAGGCAATAAAGGGGCCGAGGAAAATTTCAAAAAGATAAGCGAGGCATACGCTGTCCTTGGAGACCCTGAAAAACGCGAGCAATACAACAGCTTCGGATCACAGGAAGCATTCAGCCGCAGTTTTTCCCAGGAAGACATATTCAGGGGATTTGATCTGAATGAGATACTGAAAGGGCTTGGCGGTTTTAGGGGACAAAGACAATCGTCATACACGAACGATGATCCGTTCTCTCAGTTTTTTAGAAGTCAGCAGTATAATCAAGCAGTTCCGAGAAAGGGGAGGGGTCTCGAATACAATCTTTCCATAAGCCTTGAAGAGGCTTATTCCGGCGCAGAAAAAAGAATATCCTTTAAAACTGATGATGGTGAATTGAATGAGATAACCATGAAGATACCGAAGGGTATTGATGCCGGCAGGAAGCTCAGACTTACCGGAAAAGGTCTTCCAGGCCTTAATGGCGGCCCCTCCGGGGATCTGTTTATAAACATCACTATTGTCCCTCATCCCGTTTTCACAAGGGATGGAGATGATGTATATGTCCTGAAAACAATTACCTTTTCTCAGACGGTACTGGGAATCTCCATAGATGTCAATACGCTTGGAGGAGAAACGAAAAGAATTAAGATACCGGCAAATACTCAGAA
>Ga0255405_1066_pt1 | contig 11070 bp, 8 predicted proteins | sample ANMaggSSYBR01C11_FD_182127 | JGI IMG/M metagenome (GOLD analysis project Ga0255405, IMG submission 182127) | Sediment cell enrichment communities from methane seep in Santa Monica Basin, California, United Staets - ANME aggregate JGI... | ecosystem: Environmental > Aquatic > Marine > Cold seeps >... | reverse complement strand
CATGACTCACCTCCTTGGAAAGATTTCCGTCTTCGTTTAGCGTGCCGCTAACATCTGCGACCGTAAACGTCTAAGGTGAGAAACAAAGTCCAAGATGTTGACAGAAGGATTGCCGTTGTATTTCTGGATCAAGGCAAAGACCTTTTGTGTGCCCGGAAACTCGAAAACAACTCGTGTTCCCTGCTTTGTCAGGACCGGCTTTATTCCGTTAAGATTTAGGTAGGCTGCTTGATGAATGTCTAAGATGGGTAATTTTTCATATTCCTTTTTCATGTCACTTTTCCTTTTGCTGATTATTGAGGTTTGTTCCCCTCACCATATAGATGGAAAATGGAATCGTAATTTGTGACATAAATATGAATATTATCTTTAAGCACAAAAAACCCCATGCTATCAAATAAATAGATGGGGTTTAAAGGAAAGATGAAATTTCTTTTATGAGGTCCCTATAAGTTTTTTTGCCTCTCTAATCCACCGGGAATGATATTGCCTATCTTTTCCAGATAAGGGGTTTCCCATGCGCATTTGTTCCAATATTTCGTTTAGTCTCTTATCGTTCTTTAGTTTATCTATGACCTGATTTAACATAGAGTGAATCGGCAAGTTTCCTCCCAACCCCTCCTTATGGATTAAGGCCGTTTCCGGGTCCTTGGTTTTGGGCTCTTTATCCTTGTTTAAAAAAATTTCCTTGCGTAAAACGGAATCCTCTTTGTTTAGATCTATTATTTCATCAAAAGACACCCCGGAAGCCTCAATATCAGAAATAAATCGCTTTTTTTTACTTGGATCGGTGCAATAGCCTAATTCAGTTTCATATTCGCATGGCAGTGTGCCATTATCCCTTTTCTGGCCTTTGCAAAAAGCCTCACAGAGTAAATCACCTGCTTCGGAGGTGTATTGGCCAAAACCTTCATTAAATTTAAGATAATTTTTAAAAAATCCCGCAGGTCGAACCCCCTTTTCTGGATTATATTTTCTGGTAAGTTCGAGCAAAGAAAGCTCTGCATCTTCAAACTTAAAACCCTTTTGCTCCAATCCCTTATGTGAGAATACCCTTTTCAGTAGTGATTCATAACGTTTAGCAATTTGAAATTTAAATGGTGTTTTAAAATAAAGTTTGCCTTTATAATAATGCTGAATCTCGTAGTTTGTTGTTTTGCTATCAAAAAGGTCATCAAAGCCATGCTTTTGAAAGCATACGACTGAATATATATCCCATAAAGTAGCGGGGTCTATTTCATCGGGGGCAAGCTCCAAATGGTTAATAACGGCAGATATATTCTTCGTTTTATTTTCTGAGTCATACCTATAATGAACCTGCAACCCAAAGAGTGGGAACCACTTATTTATTCGCCTAATATATTCTGTTTTGCTGGCGGTCCATATCTCGTTAACAGAAATAAAATTTCGAAAGGCATCTTCGACCATATCAAGGATTTGATTCTGAGTATATGTCAACCCCTGTTGCTTATTATCTGAATCAAGTTTCTTCTTAAAATTGATTGTTGAACAGACCACATCAAATAGATTAATCAAATAATCAAGCCACTCTTGTTCATTTTTGTTTATAGCTTTCCAGTAAGCTTCACGAAGGCTATTTGCTTCATCTTCAGTGATAGTTTCCAGTTCTGTGATCTTTTTATCGAAGGGAAAATTTCGGACATCCACAAAGATGGAAGGAACCGAACAATAATTGAATATCTTGATGAATGTAGGTTTGGAGGCTATAAATGATCTGAATTCTGGGGGGTCGGGGTAATTATCATGAAATTCCTTCCAATACGATTTACATACCCACTCTTTTTTCTTTTCCGTTTTCTTCATTGCCATCCCTCGCAATGTTCATAGAGTTAATAAGGCCTAAGACGGCGGGAATTCCGGCTTTTCGGTTCGTCAACCTATGGCCTCATTTTCGATAGTCACTCCCTCAACTGTGCCCTTTTATGTGCCCGTGTAGCCAATTTTTTCCTAACTGTACCTCATATTTCCCAACTTGGAAACCAAAAAAATATACTGTGATTCTGGTTAGTTGGTTAAAATGATTGACATTCTGAAATGCCAATACTATGCACTTAAAATCCCTCGATACCTGGTATCGTGAGAGTTCGATTCTCTCCCCAGGCACCAAATAAATCAAGGGATTAGCCAGAATTGGTTAACCCCTTTTTATTCAGTGAACTGAACAGCGAGCGCACTCCCCGCAACTTGTTGCGGGGATCTTCAATTTTGTTATGTTTATAACAGTTTTTCGGAGCCTGAATAAACCTCTTCCACTTTCAATGCTGCCGCAGCATGACCCGGATGCTGTTTTGGATTCCACTTTTTCATATCCTCAAAAATATCACCTTCTGTGTAGTGTTCAATAGCCCCTTTTATTTGGAAGGACTCGTCTTCATTAGTAATAAAAAGAATAGAACCCTTACTTCCTGCGAGAATATTTTTCCGTGTTTTGTCAAAAAAATTATCCGCAATCACTATCGTGTCTTCATTGAATTTATTCACACAGGTAGCATAGATAGCATTTGGAACTCCATTTTTACCTACAGTTGTAAATATAATAGGTCCCTTTCGCTCATCCCAAGCTTTGCTTATTTTTTCCGGCAATACTGACATTTTCCCCTCCTTCGGCATAACATTAATTATTACTCAGAGTGTGCTTTTTGTTGCCCTGGATCTTTTTTTACCTATTGTTCTCAAATAGGGCTATTATAATTTCTCTATACCATAGATATTATCGCCTGGTATAGAGAATATTCTGTTGCATTGAAAAACCCCTGACATCATGCACCTTAAAGGCACAACAGCAAATTCTTCCTGAAAGAGTGATTTTTCTTCACCGGCAAAATATAACACACTACGAGTGATAATCCTCGACAGATTATATATAGCGGGTAGTTTGGCTTTTACTCCCTATTTCATCTTTGGTAAGAAGGCATCAATGGGTTCAATTCATTCTTGACAATCAAGTATATCGGTGTTAACTGCTCAATCTTAAAAGAATTTATAAATATCGAAAAAGGCAACGCTTCCGAAAGGTGGTGACGCAAAGCCATGGGTCTAAAGCCGTAGAGCAATGATCGCCAGGTTACCGAATATTCATAACGCCTTTTGGTAAATATGCCTTAAGGCGTTTTTTTTTATTCAAAATTCATCGGGTAAACAGACAGGTCTGAGGAGCAGGAATACGAGAAGAGGATATAGAATTGCAGCGCGAGGAACTCTGCTCCCCACAAAAAAGAATATTACGCCAAGGTGGTGAAACAGTGGATGGAAAAGCAAAGATACTAATCGTTGAGGACGAGCGGATCATCGCCAGGGAAATGCGGAACAATCTGGAATCCATGGGATACGATATCCCGGCCATTGTCTCATCGGGAGAAGAAGCAATCAAAAAGGTGGAAGAGCTAAGCCCCGATTTGGTCCTGATGGACATCACCCTGCATGGAGAGATGGACGGTGTAGAGGCGGCCGGTCAGATCCGCACCCGTTTTGACATACCCGTTGTGTACATCACCGCTAATATTGATGATGCCAGGCTGGAGGATATCAAGCGCACGGAGCCCTTCGGCTGTCTGTTCAAGCCCTTCGAGGATATAGAGTTGCGCTCCGCCATAGATATGGCTCTTAACAGATACAAAATGGAAAAGAAACTGAGGGAGAGCGAGGAGAGATTCCGCACCATTTTTGAAAGCTCGGAAGAAGGTTACTACGAGATTGACCTTGCCGGAAGATTTACCTTTTTTAACGAGACAATGCGCAGAATATCGGGGTATTCGGCGGAGGAACTCATGGGCATGAGCAACCTCGAATATACCACTCCCGAAACCGCCAAGAAGATGTATAAGTTATTTAACGAGATCTACAAAACTGGAAACCCTGGAGAGATAGGGAGATATGAAGGAACTGCAAAAGATGGCACGAAAATAACTCTTGCGCTCTCCACCTATCTGATGAGAGACGAAAAGGGGGAACCTGTCGGTTTCCGGGGCATTGTTCGCGACATCACCGACCGCAAGCGGATTGAGGATGAGCTTGAGCAAAGTCTTGAGAGCTTACGGAGAGGCTTAAATGCAACGATCAATGTCCTGGTAGCAGCAGTCGAGATTAGGGATCCTTACACGGCCGGCCATCAAAAACACGTTGCCAACCTTGCCCGTGCCATAGCTACAGAGATGGGTATCCCAAAAGAGAAGATTGAGGGAATCCGCATGGCCGGAGCCATTCATGACATCGGCAAGATATCTGTGCCCCCCGAGATTCTCAGCAAGCCGGGTTCGTTAAAAGATGTCGAACTTGCCATGATTAAACTTCACCCTCAAACAGGTTACGATATATTGAAGAACATAGAATTTCCATGGCCAGTTGCCCTGATCGTGCTTCAACACCACGAAAGGATGGATGGCTCGGGATATCCCCAGGGACTTTGGGGTGAAGAAATTTGTCTGGAAGCGAGAATTCTGGCTGTGGCCGACGTTGTTGACTCCATATCCTCTCACCGGCCCTATCGCCCGGCCCTTGGTATTGACAAGGCATTAGAGGAAATCTCACAGAACAAAGGCACTCTTTATGATTCTGAGGCCGTAGATGCCTGTGTGAGACTCTTTGCCGAGAAAGAGTTTAAGCTAAAGTGAGAAATATCGAAATGAGAACTTATATCCACATTATTTTAACGAGATGATTTGCCGCAGAGATTGCGTTCATAGGCGGGGACGCCACACCGGCTTTTGCACGCGGACAGGTAAGATATTACTCGAAACAATCTTCCGTTATCTATTTTCTTGACCCCAGCGCCGGTTTCACCTATATAACGTCCCATTCAAATTATAGTTTATCCGGTAACACGATCCCGATCCCGACATGTCTGGATCTAATCGGGTCATGCTCCGGGCATATATTATGGAGGTTATAGAATATGAAGATAGTACTTTTGGGTGCGCCCGGGGCCGGAAAGGGCACCGTGGCCAAGCTTCTTTCGGAGATTGACGGTTCTGTGCAGATTTCGACAGGGGATATTCTGCGAGCTGCTGTAAAAGACGGAACTGATCTCGGTAAGAAGGCGAAGGAGTATATGGATGCCGGTGATCTGGTTCCGGATTCTCTGATTATGGAGATTATGGAGGTTCGTCTGCGGGAAGATGATTGCGGGAAGGGATTTATCCTCGATGGTTTCCCAAGGACGATTCCGCAGGCTGAATCGCTTGAGGGACTTTTAGGCAGGCTGGGTATCGCTCTGGATTTTGTGGCCAATCTTGAGGTTCCAAGAGATGTTATACTGGATCGTCTTACCACGCGGAGGACCTGTTCTAACCCTGAATGTCAGGAAATATATAACATCAAGAGCAATCCGCCCACGCCGGACGGAATGTGCAAAAAATGCGGCAGTCCTGTCATCCAGCGCGATGATGAGACCGAAGAAGCGATACTCAACCGTCTGGAAACATACAGCGATAAGACCGCGCCTCTGATCGGGTTTTATGAGGAAAAGGATCTTCTCAGGAATTTTGTTTCTCTCAGCAGTAAAGATACTGTTAAAGAGATCAAAAAGAGTCTCAAGGACTGATGGCTTTGTAAAAAGTCCAACTTCTGCGTTCCGCTGCATCCTTTGTCATTGCGGCGTACTTACGGTACGCCTCATTCCTCATGATTTGCGCGCCTTGAATTTGAAGCTTTTTACTTTGCCATCTAAATTTGATTTTTTACGAGTGCATCAAGGATTGACGCGAAGCGGTCTTATAAACGAAAAACGTGATTGACTACGAAAAAGAACTCAACCCCGAACAACTTGATGTGGTGACGGCCGAAGAAGGCCCCATTCTCGTGATCGCTGGCGCCGGAAGTGGAAAGACGCGCGCGTTGACGTACAGGGTTGCCCATCTGATAGAGAAGGGGACAGAACCGGAACATATCCTGCTTGCCACATTTACAAACAAGGCCGCACGTTCCATGCTTTCCCGCGTCGAAACGCTTGTCGATGTAGATCTGGGGAGACTGTGGGGTGGAACTTTTCACCATGTGGGAAACCGCATACTCAGGAGACACGCCGGGCTTCTCGGTTACGAGAGAAGCTATTCAATTGTGGACGCGGAGGATTCCAGACAGCTTCTGAATACGTGCATAAAGGAGTTTGGAATCCATACTGCGGATGGAAATTTTCCCAAGCCTAACGTTTTGGGAGATATTATAAGCCTTTCTTCGAATACCAGAATAAAAACAGAAGATATAATTGCAAACAGATATCGCAGTTTTTCTCATTGCATTACCGATATTCTCAAGGTTGCCCTGCGTTACCGGATCAGAAAAAGAGAACTGAATGTGATGGATTTTGATGATATTCTTATTAACTGGTGCGAGTTGTTGGCCGGCTTTCCCGATATAAGGGATAAATATTCAGAAAAATTTCATCATATACTTGTGGATGAGTACCAGGACACCAATATCATCCAGGCGGAGATACTGGATCTTCTTGCCGGTTATCATAAGAATCTGATGGTGGTAGGGGACGATTCACAAAGCATATATTCTTTCAGGGGGGCGAATTTTACCAATATTGTCAGATTTCCCGAAAAGTATCCTGACGCAAAGATATTCAAGCTTGAGACCAACTACAGGAGCACACCGGAAATTCTTCACTTTGCGAATATGAGTATCGAAAACAATTCAAAGCAATTTCAAAAGGAGTTAAGGGCGGTCAGGAGGAAGGGTGTCAGGCCCGTCTTTGTTCCTGTCAGGAATGTCTTGCAGCAAGCCGATTTTGTCGCCCAGCGCATAATTGAACTGGTTGATAAGGGCATGCCTGTGGGAGAAATAGCTGTACTCTACCGGGCTCATTATCACTCCATGGAATTGCAGATGGAACTGGTTAGGAGGGGCATTCCCTTTGAGATAAGATCCGGTATCAGATTTTTTGAACAGGCCCACATAAAGGATGTGACCGCGTTTATGAGGATTGCCGCGAAGCCCCTTGATGAAATCGCGTGGAAGAGGGTGATGAAACTTTACGATAAGATAGGGGAGGTGACAGCGGGCAGGATATGGAATTTTGTATCTTCCCACGATGACCCCATCGCCTTTGTCTTCTCTGATGAGTTTCTGGAATGTGTTCCAAAGGCCGCCGTGCCCGCTATCAGGAGGTTCAGGGACACACTGGAAGATATTATGGATCTGTCCGCGACTAATGCCCTGACAGAAATTACAGGCGCTATACTGAATGGCGGTTACAGGGAGTGCGTGGAAGCAAAATATGGGGACACGGCCTCACGTGAAGATGACCTGAAGCAATTATCAAATTTTTCTTCAAGATTTGGTTCGCTCGAGGAATTTCTGAACGACCTCGCGTTGATGACTAACGTAACTGAGGAAGAGTCCTACAGGACAGAAGATAATAATTACAAAGTTGTCCTGAGTTCCATCCACCAGGCCAAGGGGCTTGAATGGTCGGTGGTGTTCATGATCTGGTGCTCAGAGGGTATGATTCCGCTGGCACGCGCGCTGAGGGAGCCCGGTGGTGAGGATGAAGAGAGAAGGCTTTTCTATGTCGCAACCACCAGAGCGAAGGATCACCTGTACTTCTGTCATCCTCTGGTGAACCGCACCGGAAGCGGATGGAACAGGGATACTGCGCCGTCCCGTTTCATAGCAGAACTGGCTCCATCTGATCTTGATCCGGAAGAGTTGCCCTTTGATCAGTGGGTGGTGCGCTAGCCCCCTGATTATTCCCTATCCTTCCTCTTTTTCGCTTCGTATTCCGATTTCAGGGCGAGTCTTGTTGCTTCGGCTATATCCTCAACGCTGCTTGCCCATTCCTCGAATTTGATGTCCACGCTGAATATGCCGATGATATCATCATTATCATTTACAATAGGACCTGACACGGTTATGCACAATGCCCCCGTCATCCTTGATATGTAGAAGTTGCTCACATGGGCTTTTCCCGACTGCAGGGGGCCATAGTACCACTCCCTGTCCGAATAGTCCGTTCCCACGCCAAAATTTTCGTATTTTGCCCTGTCGGCTATACTGGTGATGTTCTTTGTGGTCTTAATGCCGTCTATATCAACCACGTAGGCCCACTGAATGGAAGGATTCTCATCGATCACCTGCTGCATGATGGGTTCCTGCATCTCGGCCTTCATAGTCTTCATTTCAGGGTGTTCGACAGTCTCTTCAACAACCTTCATTGCCGCCTGTGACGCGTTGTGTTTTATCTTTTCCATATCAGACATGAACAGTTCCGGGAGGAACTTTTTAAGCTTTTTTTCCATCTCTTCGTGAGAGATGCTGGTTATCCTGCCCGACTCGTATTCGCCGGTTACCCACTTGTATATCTTTGATATGCCGGGGTGTCTTTTTGATATGCCGTCCTCGCCCTTCAAGCCAAGACGTATATTTATCCACTGCGCAATTCCGGCCTTACCCGATTTGTCGGTAATCTCTATCAGTACCGGCCTGTTCAGTATCTTTTCAGTATTGAATATATTGTATATCGCTTCATTCTTGATAAGTCCGTCCACGTGAACGCCTGCCCTCGTGACGTTAAAATCGGAGCCAATGAAGGGCATATCGTCTGGAATCTTTATACCTATTTCTCTTTCGCAATAATGAGCTATCTCCGTGATTACGGTTGTGTCAATTTCTGATTCATTGCCCCTCAGGCCGATATATTCCATTATGAGACCCTCTATGGCGGTATTACCTGTTCTCTCACCTAATCCCAGGAGTGTTCCGTTTGCACCACTGCAGCCATAAAGCCAGGCAGTGGCGGAATTTATGTGGGCCTTGTGGAAATCATTGTGACCGTGCCATTCGAGAAGATGACCCGGTACACCGGCGTCGTCTATAAACGCGCGCACCATCTTAGGCACGCTGCGGGGAAGAGCTGCTTGCGGATAGCTAATCCCGTTACCCAGTGTGTCGCAGAGTCGTATCTTGATATCGATGCCGCTCTCTTCCCGGAGTTTCATCAATTCTATGGCGAACGGTACGCAGAATCCGTAGACATCTGCCCTTGTTATGTCCTCAAAGTGGCACCTCGGGATGATGCCGGCGTCCAGGATTGATTTGACTATGCCAAGATAAGCGTCCAAGGCCGTTTTCCTTGTGAGCCCGAGTTTAAGAAATATATGATAATCGGATACCGATGTAAGAATGCCTGTCTCCCTCAGTCCGGCATTTTGGACCAGGGGAATATCTTCTTTTTTGGCCCTGATCCATCCGGTAATTTCCGGGTATCTGAAGTTCATCTCGAGGCAGCGATCTAACGCTTCTCTGTCTTTGTCGGTGTAAAGAAAGAATTCCGACTGCCTTATGATACCGCTTTTGCCGCTTAGTTTGTTCAGCATTTTCCATAGATTGAGTATCTGTTCCACGGTAAAGGGGGGTCTCGACTGCTGGCCGTCCCTGAAGGTGGTGTCTGTTATAAAGATATCCTCCGCCGGTTCCATTGACATGATTTTGTCGTCGAATTCTATCTTTGATACTTCTTCATAGGGAAAAATTGTTTTGTACAGATTTGGCTGATCTACATCCTTCAGATCGCACTGGTAGAATTTCGAGTGCTGGTGCTCAAAGATATGTTTTTCTACATTCCATTTTGTCATGATCTATCATCCTTTAAATATTTTACAAAAAAAATAGAGGGCACCTTTGTGCCCTCTATAAGTAAGCTCAGGGTTGAAGGTATGTCTAATCAATGGGTGGCATAGATCCCTCTGGTGGTGTGTATGGCCGTGGCGCTCCGGCCAGGCGTCTTGCCTCTCTGACTTCATCCATTGTATAGCCGCTTCTTGGAATATCAAGAACCTGGCCCGGGTAAATAAGATCGGGATTGTTGATCTTGTCTTTGTTTGCGTTGTAGATCAATGGCCACATGAAGGGATCATTGTATATGTCTTCATACTCGGCGATCCACCAGAGACACTCGCCACTCTTTACAACGTGGTTTCCGGTAAGAGAGACTTTTTCCTCCTGGACTTCTGCCAGAACGGATTCTCCCTCTTCAACAACAACGATCTCTTCCGAGACAGGTGCCGAGGTTACCTCCTGTTTTTTCGCGCAGCACCCTGAAATAAAGAAAACAAGGCCCACCGAAACAAGAATAGATATTGACAATATGCCTCTTTTCATTTCCATACCTCCCCTTATTGTATAGAGTTGTACTGTCTGGTGCGGTGATAAAGCAGATGTTTCTTATATTCATATAGGGGACTTTTGTCAAGCATTAAAGGGTGTCCGGAACCCACCTCCCGATTTATATGCCCGAATTTCCCCCCTTTATATCGTTTTCAGTGACAGATCGGCAAGCTGCTCAGCGCTGACCTCCGATGGCGCGCCGGTCAGAAGGCATGTCGCTTTCAATGTCTTAGGGAACGCTATTACATCTCTTATGGATTCTGACCCTGACATTATCATTAGCATTCGGTCGAGACCGAATGCTATGCCGCCGTGCGGCGGCGTGCCATACTTCAGCGCGTCCAAGAGGAACCCGAACTTTGTTCTTGCCTCATCTTCACTCAATCCAAGAGTTTTAAAGATCATTGACTGGACGTCCGATTTGTGGATACGAATGCTTCCTCCTCCTATTTCGGAGCCGTTCAGGACGAGGTCATAGGCCCTGGCTCGCACTTTGCCGGGATCGGTTTCGAGGAGGGGGATGTCTTCCGTTACCGGGGAGGTGAAGGGATGATGAGTTGCCATATACCGTTTTTCAGTTTTGCTGTATTCAAACATCGGAAATTCAGTGATCCAGGTAAAAGATAGAGACTCCTTGTCGATCAGTTCCAGTTTTTCCGCGAGATGTACCCTCAGGGCACCAAGGGCGTTATTGACTACATCTTTGGTGTCCGCAACGAAAAGCAGCAGAGAATCTGGTTGTGCACCCATTTTTTCATTTATATGTTTTATCTCTTCCTGATCGAAGAACTTGGCTATTGATCCTGTCCATCCGTCTTCATTTACTCTTGCCCAGGCGAGTCCCTTCGCGCCATATTCACCCACAAAATCTCCAAGGCCGTCAAGATCTTTTCGCGACAGGGTTTTACCATCCGCCAGGAGCAGGGCCTTTACTACACCTCC
>Ga0255405_1064_pt1 | contig 11258 bp, 9 predicted proteins | sample ANMaggSSYBR01C11_FD_182127 | JGI IMG/M metagenome (GOLD analysis project Ga0255405, IMG submission 182127) | Sediment cell enrichment communities from methane seep in Santa Monica Basin, California, United Staets - ANME aggregate JGI... | ecosystem: Environmental > Aquatic > Marine > Cold seeps >... | reverse complement strand
TCAGATTTTAGTAACGGGATAGAGCCAAAGATGTTCCAAATACTAAACTTAGGGTTTTAGTAGCTTTTTTAAGTTCGGTGGTTTTTTAAGTCTTTAGTACAAAGATGGTAAGTGTAGTTAGTAAGTCTACCATATGCATAGGGGGGGGATGGATAGACAGACATGAATAGATACTTAAACAAATCAATTACTATAGTAAGAACGTGTATATGCTAATCTAAGCCCACTTACTGCGTTTAAAGCCCTAAGCACATGTTACTATTAGTATAATGTAGTTATTTGTCTGTAGGTACCTTAGATTAAGCCGTTTTACCTACAATCCACGTTAAATGATTTTACACCCATTATTTTCAGCCACTTCGAGAATAACATCATTATCTTCACATCCACATGCCTTACGGTCTAATTCCACTCCAGTTGTTAAAAACATACCAGTACCAGCAAATGGATCAATAATAGTATCTCCTTTGTTAGTAGAAAATTCGATTAGTTGTTTTATCAATTTTTTAGGTTTCTGGAATTTATATCTTAGATTAGTTATACTATCTACTATACTATATTCTGGAATTTCAATATGTGGGACAGACGATTGTCTATCTATTGTGGGAATACCTTTAGTTTTTGATTTCTCTCCTCTTAAATATAATATTGGTTGCCAACTCAATTCTTTAGCATCTTCATGAATCTCTTCAGATGTTTTTTCAAACGTCCATGGTATAATACCGACTAAATTCAATTCAGAAGTTGGATATATTAAAGCATCGAGATACATTCTAAGTTCTTTACTATTTGGACTCACAAAAATAAATGCACTTCCGGTGTCTTTTATTTTTGAAAGAGTTAGAGGTAACCATTCTCTTACAAGTTTTATTCTAGCTTGTCTAACCTTAAATGGAGGTTGGGTAATTAACAAATCAATTGATTCATCTTTCAATCTTGGTATCCATTCATCATACTCCATTTTATGTATTTCAGGTGGTGACTTTTCAACTTTTTTGCTTATTTCGACTGTTTTGCTTATTGACTCTTTAGCCTTCTTTTCTTTAAGAATATCTTTTATTTTTTTGTTTTCATCATTAACCTGTTTGATTGTTTCTTTTCTATCATTTTTATCTAAATTACCTAATTCAATGATATCCTTTTGCGTTGCATCAACTTCGCCAGCTAATATTTCATTTCTATCAAGTCCTGATTCATGAACTGTATCGACTGCTTTTCCATACTTATGAGCAGCATCAACACTTCTTTCAGATACTTTAGTTTTTTCTGCTATTTTTTTTCTTGTCTTTAATGGGGCAACTGTTGCCCCATTAACTTTTTTAGTATGTGGATTACCTGCCGACTTTTTCTTTTCATTCTCATACATTTTATGTATCAAATACGCTTTCTGTTCTGAAGATGAATTTCTACGTCCCAACTGATTTCTACATATCCAATCAACAACTTCATATTTATTTTTAAACTTCATCTTTTTAATTTTAAAATCAATACCATGTTCTTGACAAATATTATATCTGTTATGACCATCAAGAATTGTTTTTTTACCATCTTTTTCCCATACAACAATTCTATCACGAACGCCTTCTTCTAATATACTTTCTTCGAGTCGTTTATATTCATCCAGTGAAATTTTTGGTATTAAATCTTTAAATTCCTTTTCTAATGTCAATTTCTCTGTTTTAGAATCCATACTTATTCCACTTCCATAGTTATCAATTGTTAAATCTTGCATAATATTTTTAGTATAATTATACATGTTATTATTAGATATATAACTTATGTAAGAGGATAAAGAAAGCCTTAAAATGCTATTTCAAAGCCCGTGAGTACAATAATAGATGCAAGCACACACTAACACTAATACAAAAAGATATTACAATCCAAGTACTTTAGATTAAGCCGTTTTACTACAATCCACCGTTAATGGACACATAAATGTTGACGCATATATGTGATTTAAAAAAAAGAATGTTAGGGTAAATTATACCCTATTGTGATTTTAAAAAGCTTTTATAGAATTTTTCTAATTGTTCTTCGAATTCTTTAATGTCTTCTTCTTGTAGTTTGAAAATGGTGACAACATTTTTTACTGTCTTCTTAGTAGCACCAGCTTCAACTAATTGAGCTTTGAATTCATCTATTTCTAAATCTTCATACTCAGTTTCATCCCAATAATCCTTTAGCTTATCCAATGGAGTTTTGGGTGGTTTGTTGGATAGTTCATTCTCTTTAACAAATTTCCAGATAAGCTTGGTCATTTCAGAAGGTGCAATATCATCTGTACCAAATACTTCACCTAATGTAGTATCCTTTGCTTGTTTGAAATTTATACTATATCCACCGAATGCAGGTTTCTTGTCTGTCTTTTTCGTCATATTATTTTCCTCCTTATTGTAGTATAGCCGTCAGGCTTCGTGGCTACAAAGTAGCTGAGTTTTAAACTTACTACAATTATATGAAGTGTATGAATAGTATTTAAACATTACTTCAATAAAATTGTATATGTTGCTATTGGTTATTACTGTCATGCATAAAATAACACTATTTTTTACAGTGAAAACAGGATGCTTAGGGCGCAAACACCTTTATATACTATTCTGATTATTTAACATATTAATTAAAATATTGTTCCAGGAGGATAAATATAATGAAAAAGACGATATATGAAAACATGTTCGATAAGATGGTAAAACTTGGTATTATCAATCAGGATGGTAGTCTGAAATTTGATGAATATCTAAAACTTAAATCTAGTGGTTTCATGGACTTGAATATTGATCACCTAAGCCACAAAGATACTGAGAATAGTATAGTTATATCAATAGCTCATAATTATATCCAGGAAGGTGATGTTATGGCCGACCCAGATATGGAGATAAGAATCATTCTAAAGATGAAAATGGTTGAAGCCTTGACATTCCAGCAAGATAACATGGGAATCTATCAGCAGGTATACCTTGAAGATGGCAGATATGTTATACCCAAACTTAAGAATGAATTAAATGATTTCTTGAATTCCTGGTTGAAAAATCTGATTGAGCAAGGGTTCTGTAATAAATAATTTTTTAGCAACAGGATAGAACGATTACTATTAACCTACGTATGTAGATTATATTGAAGCAATTCTGAGCCTGTTCAAGTGTTTATTATGCCTAAGTATGTAAAATAGTATTACCAAAGTATTTAAAAACTTGAATAGGTACTTTAGAAACGCAAAAATTTAACTCTTGTTTAGACATGCTTATTTTTATTCCAATGTCCTGTTTGTTTGTCTTTCTCTTTTATGCTTCAGGGCATATCCGTCACAGACCCAGATTTCGCTAACGCTCAAATCCAGGGCATCCCGGCGCGGGTGCTCGAGATTAAAATGTGTTATTGAAGAAATTATTTATTATGAATAGATAAATAAAATTATTTTTCAGTCATCTTTATTAAGCTTATTAGAGCAATTATTACAATTATCACAAGAACATATTTCCCTTATATAATTCCAAAATTCTTTGGATTTATTTTCTATATCAGTTAATTGATTCAACCATTCATTTGATATTTTTTTTATCTCCATTTTTTCTTCCTTTTCAAGAAATCCTTGTTTTATTATTTCCTTCATTTGAAAATAGGTCTCATTACTAATATGCTTATAATCATCCAATTTTTCTTCTAAGCGTGAAGAAATATCGTCCAAATACTCACTCATTTTAGACTTTGAGGTTTCCTTTAGTTTAGTTTCATCTATTTTAGATCTTTCTTCGTCTATAAATTTGAAGAATTCCGTAGCACTAGCATTAAGTTGGCCATTACATTTCTCAATCCATTTTATAATACTTATACCATAATATTCACTCTCTAATTTTTCTCTAATCTCACTTTCAGTCAAATCATTCAAATAAATTTCTAACTCTAAATTTTCTAACCAGTTATCTTTATTAGATAAAATTACATTTACAAAAAATACTATTATAAGGGCTAAAAAAACTATTATCTCAATGCTAATTTTTAAAAGCAAAGAAATTATTTCCTCATCAAATGGAATTGTAAAATCTCGATATGTTATAAAGAGTAAATAAAAACCTAATAAAGAAATAATAGAATGAATAATCGCAAGTATTAATCTAGATTTGAAGCTAAAAGAAGATAATTCTGGGTAAGTTGTTTTGGATTTCTTAGCTTTTCTAAATCGGTTTAATTTTTGAAATATTGGTGTAATTCCATTTAATGTAAAAAATATAGAAAATATCCAAAATATCCATGGAGATATTTCTAGGGTTTTAGAGTAATCTGCTGCTTTAAAATTAATAAATGCAAAAAATAAAAGAACAAAAAAATTTGGAATGATAAAAATAATAGATGTACTTGTGTCAATTTTTGATGAAAATCGTCTTCCTTTGAAACTTTGTGAAATGTTAGTAATTGCAAAAATTAATAAGATTACTGATATAAAAAAATTAGTAAATCCAGCCAAAATAATTATAAAATATAATTTAAACTCTGAATTGTTATAAATAATTGGACTTTTTTCGGCAAAATCTAATAAAAGATATGCAAAGACACCTAATATAGCCCATGTGGTAAATCCGGAAACTTGCTTTTTTTGCAAATTTCTATCATTTAATTTAGATATAAAATTAATTAGGGCTTGTTTGTCCATTTTTATTTCCTTTATAAAATATCTATCAAATATGTAATAATAATACTATTAACTCTGAAATAGCATAAATCATTATGGACTATTCTGTTAATCTTATTTTAATATATTCTTAATCTCCGAGCATAAATCCCCCTTCCCACAATAACTATCCGCTTGTCACAACCGTACTAATAGTACAAGGTCTTCAAACAATATAATACTAACCTAATTACAAACCTCAGATTATTGCAACCGACCAGTATAGCGATTTAAGGGAATTATTCCCTTTATTCTCCTATGATTGTAAGATGTGCCCAGAAGCTAACATGTCACACTAAAAACCCAATCAAATCTTTGCTTAATCGTGTTTCCATACATAACTTGGATATTATCTCTTCCTTGGATTTTCCTTCCATCTTTAACTCTTCAATCTTATCAATTATCTGGGGTTTGATTTCATAGTATTCATTGATGTCCTTCCTATGTCCCCATACATCGCCTTCCATAAGTGTGATATTCTGCATTTTCAGGAACATTAAAGTTGATTTGGAAATAGTACTTACGTATGAAGTTGGGATGTGGATACCTTTCAGACCGGGACACGTTTGAACCAATGTAAAAACATCTTTGTTTGAAGGTCTGAATGCCATGTGGACAATCTCTTCATTTCCAATTGTGGGAATTTCTTCTTTCGAACTTACAACTCTTATTTTCATATGTCAAACATTGCAAAGAAAAGTATTTAAAAGTACCGGTTTTTTTGAAATTTACAGTTGCTTTATCTCTTGAATTTTAAATATTAATTTACATAATTTTTTTCGTGTTGTGTAATAACAACATTCAAAAAAGTGAAAAACTTAAATAGTTTCATTATTTTATATAATTAAATGAAAAATGGTTCTTCTAAAATTGAACAACGTATTAGAAACATTGAGAGATTTTTAATATCTAGTTGTATTTTAATATTATCACTTTTATATATATCAGCAAAATCTGATTCACAAATAGAAAATTATAAAGAAATAATTGTAACAGTATTGTTTTTTATTTCTTTTACAATGTCATTCAATTATTTTTCTAATTTAATTACTTCATTTGCTGAAGACATTAGTATTCAAATTTCAAATTTCACAAAATCTCATAAAGCAACGATTGATAAATTAAATAAGACTATAAAGATGCCTCTGATTGTGATATTAGGAATTTTAGCAATTAGATATTTATTCGAATTTGAATGGAAACTGATTTTTGGTTCTTTGACATTAATGGTAATTGGCTCAGTTGTTACTAATTGGCTTAAAAATTACTTTGGTAAAAAACAAGAACAACTAAAGGAGAAATATGACTAATTGGATAACAAAGATGCGCCCAGAAAACAAATCTTTATGCGGGGAGTGGATATGAGCCTAGGCAGAATATAGAAAAATCTGTTATTCAACTTAAAGGCTTCTAATTGAATTTATAGATATTTTTCAATTTTGCAGTTGAAATCAAGGGCTATGTTTGCACCAAATAATTAATTTAGACCGATTTCTGAGGTATTGGAAGGGCAAGAGGGGTGAGGGAGAATGCACTATTCTATAGTTAATATTAAGCCACTACAAGAAAACACAATATTGTTCTATTCATAATTTAAATCTTTTTTTGTGTCTGGAATTTTCGTTATCTTAGTATTGTCCCTTATGGATATATTACCCATAAGAACTTTTATTTCAACTACATTCTCATGAATTCTAAAAACATGTCCGTCATGAATCTTATTGTCATGGATCCAAAGTACCTTTACACGGTCGCCAATTGAAATATTATTTCCTTTAGAATCTTTCACTTTAACCACATCATTAAGATGCGCCCAGAAATCAGAACTTCATGAGGGGGGTATGAATCTGGGCACATCAGTGCGCCCTAAAACACCAAGAGGTTGAGTCTATGGAAAATAGGGCGCATAATATGAAAACAACTATAATGGTATAAGGTTTTCTATTTTTCAAGCTTCTGAATGGTTTCATTTTGTAATTCTTTTAGTTGGTCGTATTTCTATTTTTTTATAATGTGTCTTATTTGAGTTAATAATCCCACAAGGATTGTACCGGAAAAAAGCAATATAGTGTCATGTGATATTAAATCAGGCTTAAGGAAATATTCTACAAATTTTATAGTGCCAAAAAATATTAAAACAAAAGCAATCACAGAAAATTCAATAACTTTAAGAAAATATGGTTGTGAAATGTTAATATGGGTAGTTTGAGATTCAAATGGTATTTCAGGAACGTCAACGGATATATTTAGAATATTTGTAATTGTTTCTATATGCGCTGAAGATAAATATGACTGTTCTTTATTAATTAATTCACCCAGTTTGATTATATCGTAAGATAATTTTCTTTTTGTTTCAGCGTAAGTTGTATGATCGCATTCATTAGAATATAGAAAATTCAAACGCAAGCATATTTGTTCTAAGTTTGAAAAAAAATCTGAAATGTTGCCTGAAAAAACATTTCTTTCATTATTTCTATAGTGTTTGATTATTTTTATTGCTTTTTTTGTAAAAGCTTGGTTCCTTTTGGAATAATAATCTGAGTCAGAAAAATTGTTTAAATCACAGCCAACTTTGTATAAGTAGTAAGCTAAGCAGTCAATGTTCAAATAGTTGAAATGAAATTTAAAAAACAATATAAATGTTAAAAAAAATCCTGCATATGAAATTAACACGATAATATCAATATAAATAAGATCTGGTGCTATGAAAGGAATAGCTAATAGTAACAAACATGGTATGAATAAAACTAATAATATGGATTTATATAGTGTGTCATTTTTATGTTTATTTTTTAATCCTTTAACCCAATGTGGTTCATCTTTGTGCGGTATATAAGTCATAAATTAGTAATACATGAGTTTCGGCTATATGGGTATATAGTAACGCTTTAAATTAGAGAAGTTTGAAATTATACCTGCGCCCATTCAAATCTGAGACTTTTTATTATTTTCTGATTACTACTTATTACTACTTATGTATTTCGCAAACTATATATGCGGCCCTAGCATTTCCAGAACAAATTAAAAAATCTCATGATTTATTTCAGTCATGAATTAATAAAGGAAGTTACTATATTTAAAAGTTCTCTAATTTAACCCGTTTCTGAGCCGAAAGTCATGTAATACCATGTTATTTCTATATTATCCTATCCAGAAATAATTTCCCACTAGGAAAATTTTTAACAGTTTTCATGTAATTCACCACTCAAACAACTTTGCAGCAAAACCAAACCACTTCTGGCCACATCTTTCTTATGAAGGCTCCGGTTTAAAGGAGTACCCTGACCAGACAAGACATGAAGCCTTATTTTAATCACAGGGTATTAGCAGCCCTTAAACCAACAAACCCACTGAGCAGCTTAGAGTCAATTTCTCATGTCCGTATTTTTAAACACATGAACGCTATGCTCCGTTGCTATTGCCCTGTGATTGTTTTTTGCCTCTTCGATTTGAAGCTGTTTTACAGGCAAATACTAACAAAACACATTATAGCCAGTTAAGCATATCGAATTGCTGTTCAGGCGCCTTAGATTTGCTTCTAACTTTACGCTTAGCCTTTGGCAAACCACCAAACATATCACCAGGCATATTAGGCATGAATTGAGAACTCAAACCATTCTTTTTAGGTCTCTGTTGAGCTGTGAATTGTTCAAAACCTTCAGTAGCAGAAGCTAATGCAGTCATCGGGTCACCTATAAGATAGAATTGTTCTAAGTAACCTTTCTTATCTTTTTTAACTTTCTTCTTAGGTTTACGTTTTCCATCTTCTGCAAATTCAGAAATGAAAACAGGTGGTACTATTCTAACTATTGGTTTTCCGGGTTTAGGTTGTGGTATTATTTCAGGTTGTGGTATTATGTCAGGTACTACAACTGGAACTACTTCTGTTGTTGGTTCAGTGATTATATCAGTTGTTTGATCTGTAGTTGATATTATAACATCATCTATCCTTGGAACTACTTCATCTATTAATTCAGGAACCTGTTCAATATAAGGAACTGCTTTAAAGCCTATGGCTGGTTTCAATTCTTCTCTTTGTTTTATACCCAAAGCAAGAGCACTTAAAGAGCCTAAACGTAATGCGAAAGGAGATTTATATTTGGATACTATTGTTTTTTTCACTCCAGGTATTTTTCTAATTATCTGTTCTGCAATAATTCCCTTTTCATATTTTGCTCCAGGACGGAGAGTCGGAAATAAGTCTTGTTTTGTACCAGCTACAAGACCAGGTTCTTCTGCATAAGCATCATAAGCCTTCCTTTCATATGTTTCAATCTCTTTTTGACCTGTCTTAGGTTTTTTAACTTTTGGAACTTTGAACGTTGGTGTTGGTTCTTCATCGAACAAACCACGTTTACCTTTGACTGGTAGCTTTTTAACTACTGGAACTTCTGTCACACCAATATCTTTTAGTTTTAATAACTTAGCCGTATCACGAACTGTTGATATCCCAATCTCATTTAAGGTGACTTGTTTACCTTTGACCCTTACTGTTGTCCTACCTGCAATAACATCAATGACATCTCTACTTTGCAAAAATTCATCAGGTTTGACATCTGGTAATTTCTCCTTCACAGGTTTTGCTCTAATAACCTCTACTGCCGTTGGTAGTTCATACGAAGGAGCAACATCAACCTTTTTTAATCTTTCTGCTTTGAAGCCAGGTTCATATATTTTACGATGTTTAATCCCAAAGATTGGCTCAAATTGTGTTGTATATGATTCAATTGAACTATATGATTTAGGAACACCCATTTTAGTCAATTCAATTTTTTCAAACTGAAATACTTTAGGCATAATCTGAGCAGATTCTCCGGTTAATGTTTTTTGTTTAGATATAAGTTCTAATGGCCTTACCATATGAACATAACCAGTGCCAACATCGTACAATCCTTTTTCTTCAACTGTTGTATACCTTTTGATACCGAGTTCAAGTTTACGAACTGGTTTATCTTTAATTGACTCCCATTTTCTAATTTCAGAAGCACGAATAGAACTACCAGGAACCATTTCGAACTCTGGTTTTGTACTCAACTTCATTCTGGAAATTCGACCACTCTGTTGCTGTAATGTTGTCTGTTTTAGACCTGTTATTATTTCGAACTGAGTTGGAGTTATTTCTTCAGTAACGACTGTAGGTTTTTTGATCGTAGCTATCCCAGCACCAAGACCCAGAGGCAAAATTTCAGTTCCAAATATCTCTCCAAATACTTGTCCTCTTTCGAACTCAGTTGGAACTCTTTCTTTTGGAACATCAATATAAAAATCATATTTTAAATCTGGATCTAATTTAGGAACAACACCATATTGTTTATAGTATGAATCAATATATTCTTGTCTAGATATAGGAACTCTTTCTATATCACCAGTGGGTACTGGAGCATCGACCCGGTCAACAACATCAAACCCATAATGCACTGTGACCGCTGTCATAGCCACAGGGACGCCAATCCTAGCCAATTGAGTACCTATATATGGTATAGCACCCACAGCCCTAGTTCCAACACCGACAATGCCTGGAAGTACAAATCCTGCCCCGATCATAGCTGCTGTTTTTACTGGATGTTCACGAATACCTTCATATCCACCAATGATTGTACCACCAGTAAACATTATAGATTCTTCTATAGGACCAGGTATATGGGTATCATCAGGTTTTTTCAAAACTTATATCTGGAGCAGTATGTTTCCATTGTTCTCTTTGAATATCTAATAAAGCTTCTTTTTCTTCTACCTTTGGCTTTTCATATTTTCTTACAGATTCTAAAATATCTTCGGCAAATTTAACAGTATGTCCAGTAATTCCTGGATGACGTTCATAAAAGTATGTACTTATTTCCTCCGTTGATGGTATAATTTCAGTAATAGGATCTTCCATACCAGCTAATCTGTCACCTTCAACATCATATGGAGTTTCATATCCTGTTTTAAGTCTATGTGGAGCATAGGCTGTTGTATCAACATCTTTTATTGACGGATACTTACTTTCGAACCTTTCTCGTTCAAAACCTTTTACAACCTGACTTTTTAATTCTGTACGTTCTTCAGGTGAAAGAATCCTTCTTTCAAATCCAACATGAGCTTGAGCACGATGTAAAGAATCAGTATACACTAATTTATTTTTAGTCGAATAAGCATACTGCACTTGGTCTTTATATCTTATTTCATACACATGAGAATCGCCAATCCTTTCAATTTTAACCTTCTTCATTTCTTCTGCTTGCCGTTTTGACAATTGTTTTTCACGTTCAAATTTAGGCAATGTAGAAATAGCCTTTAACCTTGAACGCTCTTCGCCTTCTCTTTTCATCCTAGCAGCAAATTCAGCTTTTTTCCTAGTTGCAGCTTCAAATGATGCTTTTGCCTTCTTTTGAATAATTGAAGTTCTAGTACTACCTCTACTAACTCTTGCACGATACGCAGCCACAGCAGGAGAAGTAGCCATCAATCTTCTTTCAATATCCATAAACGATTCAACCATTATTTACATCCTCCTCATATTGTTTTAATATCTATATGAATTAACTCAAATTGTGGCGAAAGTGAGCACAATCACACTAAAATATCAATATTAAAATTGGATGAAGACTTT
>Ga0255405_1061_pt1 | contig 11645 bp, 8 predicted proteins | sample ANMaggSSYBR01C11_FD_182127 | JGI IMG/M metagenome (GOLD analysis project Ga0255405, IMG submission 182127) | Sediment cell enrichment communities from methane seep in Santa Monica Basin, California, United Staets - ANME aggregate JGI... | ecosystem: Environmental > Aquatic > Marine > Cold seeps >... | reverse complement strand
GGTGCCATTAACGTACCGGTGGATACCGATCTGGTATGGGGGCCGCCGCCTACTTTTACTCCGGACAAGTACGACCTGCGATACAAGGTCGGAGACCCGAATTTGGCGGCAGGAGCAACTGTCGTTAGCGACATTGCTTACGTTGACCCATGCAACGTGTATGATACGCCGGCGGATTTTGCCAACGATACAATAGTTTATTGGCGTGTTGATTCATATTACCCCGGTGCTTCCGATCCTTGTACAGGTAACGTCGAATGTAAAGGCCAGGTGTGTCCATTCGGCCACAGGCATAAGGCAGAAAGGAACCGAGCCTCCGGGTGCGTATCTGTATGACATTCCCACTCTATCTTTATAAGTATTGGAAGAGTGGCCTTCCCATACTTCCCACTGCCACATATCGTCATAACCACCCTTGGTCAAAAAATGCTGTGTCCCTACGCCTGGGTTTCCATCCCAGTAGGCCCATACAGCTACTGTGAACGTGCTTCCCGGATTGCACTCTGTTCCGCAATCAACCCCATCAGCGGAGCCGGTAACGTGGAACTGAAGAGCACCGCCGAAACCGTCCGGCCCGTCCTGCCATGTTGGAACGCCCATAAATGTACCATCATAGCCGTTGGGAGAGGAATCATAGGCAGTAGTCCCCTCGCCTTCGTCGAGCGCCCAGTGGCCCTGCAGGCCGGTGGTAATGTCCTGCGCGCCTGCGGTGCCGGCAATCAAAGCCGTTGCCAAAAACAGCACCAATAATTCCATTTTTCTCATTCTCATCTTTTCCCTGCCTTTCTTACTTGTGAATTTTCTTTTTATCCTGTTTTTTTTATGCGGAGGGCAAGGATACGAAAAATCCTTGCCCCCCGCTTATAATCTCAATCCTATTAGCCCTTGCTGTCGGGCATGTCCCCGCGTAAGCATGCCCCTGCGAAGGCAGGGGGCGGGGGGTTCTTACTACCTCCTGCTTACGGCAGACATTCCGGCACCAGGTTACATTCGAGCCAATCGGAGACAAACTCGGCGAAATCCAGGACATCAACTTTACAGTCATCATTAAAGTCATAATCGGGATTACCGCCAACGCAAAGATTGCCGCCCATCACATCAACGTAAAGCAGCGCCACACTATTCTGACTCAGGGCGTAACTGTAGATACTCGTTTTGTCAAGCAGACCTTCATAAAGAGCAAGCTCAGCTGAAATGCTTTCCGCTCCAAAGAGTACCGGGAAGTTATTTATCGGCGCTTTTCTTACCGTATCAACAAGCTGGTTTTCCAGCAGGCCGTCCACATAGACCCTACCTGTGCCGGTCTCGGCGTCATACGTAGCAGTAACCATGTGCCACTCGTTATCGGCAATATTCGATGTACCGACAACGCTTGCACCGGCACCACTACCAAAGACCCGACGTAACCCATGGGCCGCAACGCCGGTGTTAGTACAATTCAGCACCCAGCCCTCGATGTCCGGATAATCATTTCTGTCCTGCTTGGACGCCATACAACCATAGTCCGCGTCCTGCTCGGTTTTGACCCAGATGTTTAATGTATAGCCCTGCGGATAGAAGTTGAAGAAGTCCTCACTGTCGGTAATCCGCACATGAAATTCGTCGGCAACAAATTGCAGAGCCTTGCCGCCGTCTATGCTGCACGGGTCAAGGACATAGCAAGGATCCGGCGGTTCATTCGCCGAATTGGGATCGGTATAAGCACCGGGCCAGCAGGTTACGTCTTCATCATCCTTCGCGTCAAGCGAATCCTCAAAATCCCAGACGGTAACCAGACGTTTAGTCATAAGATTTACCCATGCCGTATTTGTCTGAACGGCCCCTTTCATCAGCTCACACCGATAGACGTCTTCGTTGGCCTTCTGGACATCGGTGATTGTCAACGTGGGACCGGTATTGTCAGGCGGCGTCGGGCCGTTCATTTTTCTCCAGAAATAAGTGTCAACATTTGTTGCTTTCACTCTGAACACCGCCGTCTCACCGGCATTAACGGTCAGACCGCAGGGGTCCTCTGTGATTATCGGTGCCGCCACTATCGAGGTAAATTCCCATATATCACCTTCATAAACGGTACTGTCCACACGGGCATCGACACGCCAGTAATAAGTCGTCTCGTTGTCCAGATCGACCGGAGGATTGTAAAGCTCTACGTTCTGGGCATCCACTACTATGGGATTATTGACAAAGTTCGGATCGGACCCGAAATATACATCGCAGTTGGTTACAATAGATTCAAGTTCCCATTCGAGATTTGTGGTTACAAGGACATCCCCCTCACCGTCGCATGGGTCCGGATTGGTCACCAACACCCGCTCCAGCCGCACATTATCGAAGTTCAGCCATCCGACATTGTCATTGCCAACATCCACATTCCTGAACTTGATACCGAGCTTCTCGCCGACTGAGGCAGGTACATCGTTCACTGCAAATTGCGCTGCACACCTGTGGAAGAGGTCATCATCAGGTATATCAGTTGAGTTGGCTGCAAGCTCGATATGATCGCCAACCCCGTCAACATAAAAGAACGACAACTCTAACCTCACATCCGGGTCATCAGAGTACACCCCGCCACTCATACCCCAAACCTTCAGAGCATATACCTCATCGGCGGTGATTATTTTATCGGTTACCTGATAAATGATATCTTCGGCATATCCTTCTCCATTTCCGTGGTACAGGAATGCCTTCCAGTCGCCTTCGTAGGGAACGTGGCCGTTCACAACGCCATGTACGCCTGATCTGGGCCAATCTTTTGTACAATCATCGTCCCAGCCGGGTACGTCGGGCATATTGGTACCGGGAATCTCGGGATCCTCTATTTCGCCGTCAAACCCGTTTATTTTCCTGTAATAATTGGGTAACTCGAAACCGGCGTTCTCTATCGCAATCGGTATTCCAGCCTGAGCGACAACAGTCGCGATCAGGCACAAAGCTACAGCTAACATCACTTTTCTCATCGTAGATACTCCTTAAATAATTAGAAAACAACAAACAATAATAACGATAACGATAACGATAATAACACGCTATCCGAATACACTGTGATAAGGTGGATATTACTTAGTCATAAGCAATATCTTTTATCCTGAATACCCCGGATTTGCCGGCATATCAGCCAGGGTATTCGGAGCTCCAACCGAATTTTGCCATGCAATTAAATCGTTGAGCAATTCATCACGTTTGGTTGGATCGTAATTGGGGCTACTTGAATGCGCACGATTGTCCTGCTCACCAATATCAGCCTCCAAATCATATAATTCAATTGCGTTGTTCGTCTCAATCGTGCCCCAGCCACCGTCCAAAAGCCATTCCTCGAAAAACTGAAGCAGTTTCCAATTGCCTTTACGAATAACACTGACAGGGCGACTACGGAATTTAGGGTCTCTTGCTTCAGGATCAGGGAGATAAGATTCCAAATAAGCTGGGAAGTGCCAAAAAATGGCTTCTCTCGGTAAGCTGGATTCGCCTTTAAGCAACGGGACTAAACTCAGGCCGTCCAGGATTTTGCCCGTCGGCTTTTTGACACCGGCCTGCTCTAAAAATGTCGGGAAGAAATCAATCCCGATCACCGGCACATCGCATGTGGTTCCCGGTTTGACATGATTCTTCCAGCGAACGATCATCGGCTCGCGGATACCGCCTTCATAAAACATTCCTTTCGCGCCACGAAGAGGATACATATCGGTATGATCACCATGGCCTCCATTGTCGCAGAAAAAGATAACAACAGTATCTTCATCCAGCTTTAATTCTTCCAGCTTTTTCATAATGCGTCCGATACCTTCATCGGTACTATGAATCATTGCTGCATAAGTCGCATTGTCATGTTTAGGCAGGGTAGTTCTGTCAGCCACTTTTTCCGGTGTGTTATAATAATCCTCCAAATCCTGCTTGGCCTCGAGAGGAGTATGGACCGCATAGTGCGTCAGATACAGGAAGAAAGGGTTGTCTTTATTTGTTTCAATAAAGCTGATCGCCTCATCGCTCAAACGGTCCGTCAGATATTCCCCGGTCGGGCCTTCCGGCAACAACCAGGGATTCATATACGGGGCAAAATATTCATCGCCGGTATAAGGGCCGCCGGCTGCGTGACCGCCGACATTCACGTTAAAGCCCTGTTCACACGGCCCATGTGTAGGCGGATCGCCCATATGCCACTTCCCCATACTGGCGCTGACATAGCCGGCAGACTTCAATACCTCGGCAAATGTTACATGCTCCGTATTCAGGATTGTGTCGTTAGTTACCGGAATCAGACGACGATCCGCAGATGCGCCTCTGGCGGAACTACCAACGGTGATCACACCATGACGCGACGAATGTTGCCCCGTCAGGAAACTGGCACGGGTCGGGGCACAGTTGGGTGCGTTAGCGTAGGCGCTTGTAAAGACCATGCCCTCGCAGGCCAGTTTGTCGATGTTGGGCGTCTCATAGTAACGGCCGCCCATAAAGCCGACATCCTTCCAGCCCATATCGTCAATCAGAATAAAAAGGAAGTTGGGGCGTTTTTTACCCACTTTAAAACTCATTGTTTTGTTTGCAAAAGAAACACCTGCCCCAAGAGCAGACCCTCCAAAAAAGGATGCACCTGCGACGAAAGCGCTTTGTTTAAGAAAATCACGTCTGTTCATTTACTTTCTCCAGATTTGTAATTTGGTCCGCTATGGCCAAAGTTGCTCTTTCAGCCAGTCCTGCATAATCATCGCGAAATCAGCCAGATTAATTATTCCATCATCAGTCAAATCGGCATTCGTCAGTACCGGCTGCAAAGGCTGAACCAACTCACCGCCACTACCCTCAGCCAGATATAATATTTCGCTTTGCGAAAGAGCGTAATTATAGATATACAGGTCATCGACTTTAACTTGCAGGTCATAGCCTGCTATTATGCCGAGCAGCGATTGCTCAGCCAAAGAACCGCTCATAATTTCCGACGCTTCGATATTTCGTGCCACGAGTACGCCGTTAAGATACAGCCGTATCGTACCGGCGTTGGCGTTTTTAACTATGGCATAATGATTCCAGCAGCCACCGTAAGAATCGGCTTTGTCTATGTCCCAGACGAGTCGATCCCATGTGTTGCTTTCTATTGGTACCGGCCCGGCAGTGAATTCCACACTGTCAACCGGGTTGGGATAATCACCAGCATTGCCATTTACATAAAAGGCAACAGTAACTTCGTTGGCGATACCGCTGAATACGCCGGCAGGCAATACGACATCAAAAGTATTGTCTAATATAATGCATCCGCCATTACGACCGGATGGGTCCCAAATACCTGTAACTGTGTCAGGTTCTATCGGGGCATCATAATTGTTCGCTGAAGAATCAGACGCGGTAGCGCCTGTGGTCTCATTGAAGTTGTAGTGAGCACGAAGATTGGCGCTTTGCGGTTCCGAGGCCGTAACCAAATAATCACTGTTTAGCCAGTCGTCCAGGAATATCGCCAGGTCCTGATCGTCAACGCAGCAGTCGGCGTTGAGATCTCCGGCCGGTCCCATTTCGGGCAAACACCTGTCACGATATAGCAGTATATCGTTGAAATACATTGTTCCCGTACCGCCCGGACTGACACCGTCGCCGAATCCTATCGAGAAACTGGTAATATTGCCAAGGTCAACGCCAGCATCACCAAACGGAGCTAATCCGACGTCCCACACCTGCCACCAGCAATTTGTTGTTACGCAGGGATCGCTGTTAGTAACCGTGGCGGTATTGGACCCGTCGCTTAGTGTTAAGAACATTGTTTCAGGGTCATTGTTTTCATCGCCTCTGAAATTAATCTGCAGAGCAACCCATGCGTTATCGTCCCAGTTCTGCGGCGAAGCAAATGTTTTTTGCGCTGCGCACTGCCAGGGCGAGGATGTACAGTCATAGGTCAAATCCATAATATTCAGCAGTTCGTCGAGCGAAATTGATGCCCCGGCTCCGCCAGACCAGCAAGACAGGAAGTCAGCGTTATCTTCATAGTCGTCGAAGTCCTCCAGAATCGCTGATGCGCCACTGGTGGTGAACGACCATACATTGCCGATATATTCGGTGCTATCGACGGTAACATCCACACGCCAGTAGTAGGTGGTTTCGTCATCCAGATCGGCTGGGGGGTCGTAAAGCTCTACGTTCTGAGCATCCACCACTTTGGGGTTGTTGGTTACGTTCGAATCGGTACCAAAATACATATCGCAGTAATCGACACTGCCGTCCAGCGACCAGGTAATATCCGTTATGACAGCGACATCCGTCGCCCCGTTGGCTGGCCCTGGACTGTCCACAAGCAACTGTTCTACTTCCAGTTGCGCATCGTCATAGCTCATCCACCTGGTCGTACCGGCCTGCTGTTCTGTATGCTTGAGCGCAATACCGAGTTTCTTACCGATTGCCGCAGGCACATTATCAACTGTGAACTCTACCGAGTAGTTGCGCCAGACTTGATCACCAGGCACAGAATTTGTCGCGGACGCAACTTCCGTATGGTTGCCCAGTCCATCATCATAAAAGAGCGACATCTTGAAATTCGCACCAGACCATTGCTCCCAGGCCCAGATACTAAAGGTATATACTTCGCCGCCGGCGATTGTTTGATCAGTCAACTGCCATACGATATTCTCAGCATTAGCGGCCTGATCGACTAAAAAACCACAATAGCGGCCGGTGTGGAAACTCTGGTCGCGGGTAATTATGCCCGATCTTGGCTTATTTGGATAATTGGCATAATCATCTTCCCAGCCGGGCACGTCGGGGTGATTAGAGTATTCGCCGTCAAATCCGTTTACTTGTGCGCCCCAATCAGGGGCCTCGAAACTGGGGTTCACAACCGTAACCGGTACTCCAGCCTGAGCGATGTTGATATATACAGCCGACCACACAAACAGTAACAATGTACACAATACACCCTTGTTTTTCATATTCTCCACCTGTTTTCGAGGATAGTTGATGCGTGGGTTAAAGCCCCACCTTGTTGGTACTTCTGTTATAGGTCCCCCGCAAATTTTCGCGCACTCAAATTCAGCACGTCCACCCGCCGCGATTGACGGGCGAACGCACTATAACGATCTAAAAAAGCAGGTTTATACTTCATCGGCAAACTGAAGTACGCACCTTACTCAAAACTACGCACGACGGCGTTTCAGTAGCGCCAGTGAGCCAAGACCCAGCAACATCATTGTCGCCGGCTCCGGAACAACATCCAGGGTAACATCATCGAAGCCCACCCATCCGTTACTATAGCCAACATCCACATTTCTGAACTTGATACCGAGCTTCTCGCCGATCCCATCTGCGCCAACGGTAAATTCTGCTGTGCAGGCATGCCATTCGTAATTTTCTTCAGGCACATCATTCGAATTGGCTGCAAGCTCGATATGAGCGCCGGCCCCATCAACATAAAAGAACGACAACTCTAACTCTGACATACCAGTAGAGCCATCTACCCCACCATTCAGAGCCCAGGCGCCCAGTGTATATATTTCACCGGCGGCGATCGTTTGATCGGTTACCTGATAGACGATATCATCGGCCAATCCTTCCCCGTTTCCGTGGAACATGAATGCCTTCCAGTCGCCTTCGTAAGTTTCGGCGCCGTTCACGGTACCATTTACGCCCGATCTGGGCCAATCTCTTGTACAGTCATCTTCCCAGCCGGGTACGTCCGGAAGATACTCGTCGGGGCTACTACCGGGGTAATCGGGATTGAGAACTTCGCCGTCAAACCCGTTTATTTTCCTGTAATAGCCGGCGTTTCCTTCAAAACCGGCATTCTCTACTGCGACGGAAACGGCCATTGCCGAACTCGTCCACACCATAGCTAAAATAGCTACACAAATTACCAACTTCTTCATTTTTCCGTTCCTCCAAAGGTTTGGAAACACCTATAGCGATCCACCCACCGCGATTGACGGGTGGACGCACTATAGTTAAAAAGCAGTTTATAAAGTATGCACCTTACTCAAAATTACGCGTGACGGCGTTTCAGTAACGCCAGTGAGCCAAGACCCAGCAACATCATCGTAGCCGGCTCCGGAATAACATCCACACTAGCGTCATCAAGGTGAATAAATCCGCCAGCCGCGCCAGTTGTTACATTCTCAAACTTGATACCGAGCTTTTTGCCGATCGACCCGGGTACATCGCTGACTGTAAATACTGCCCCGCAGGCTTGCGCTTCGGGATAGGGGTTAGCGCCATCATAAGGCAAAAAATGATTTTGGGACGCAACCTCGATTTGACTACCCGCATCATCATAAAAAAGCGACACCACTAAATTCGTCCCAAGAGGATCGACCCCGGCTGTCCCGTCAGACCAACCCCAAATATTCAGGGTATATATTTCATCGGCGGCGATTGTCTGGTCTGTCAATTGCCAAACGATACTCTCGTTCAGAACTGTAGCTTCAGGGCTTAAATGCGCAGCCTGGTTGCCGGTACGCACACGCTGGCCGGTATAGACAGTCGTACTTCCCTGTTTTATGCCGGAGTGGTTGGCACTCCCTGATGCGCAATCATCTTCCCAGCCGGGCACATCGAATTCGGATCCCATGAATCCGTCTCTATCGCCGTCAAACCCTTTTATCTTGGAGTTTTCGACCGCCAGAAAGGGGTCCTCGAAACTGGCGTTCACCAGAGGTACATCTACGGCCATTGCCGAACTCGTCCACACCATAGCTAACACTGCTACACAAATTACTAACTTCTTCATTTTTCCGTTCCTCCAAAAGGTTTGGAAATAAAACTCTTCTTCACAGCGGTCCACCCGCCGCGATTGACGGGTGGACACGCTACAATTGTCAAAAATCAGGTCTATACTTCAGTCTCTGTTCGGGTGCCACCTTTCTGTATTTCCCAGAGGTGCTTCTACTAACACACCAAAGCACACACCTTTACTCATCACTACGCACGACGACGACGTAGGCCCAGCAAACCGCCCAGCCCTAACAGAATCATCGTAGCCGGCTCCGGAACCACATCCAACTGCACATCATCGAAGCTCAGCCATCCGACGTTGTCATTGCCAACATCCACATTCCTGAACTTGATACCGAGTTTCTCGCCGATACCCTCTGCGCCAACTGTAAATTCCGCAGTGCACAGATGGAAGAGATCATCATCATATATATCAGTCGAGTCAGCTGCAAGCCCGATATGATTGCCCGTTCCATCGTCATAAAAGAACGACAGCTCTAACCTCACGGCATTATTATTATATGTCCCGCCATTCATACCTTGTACACTCATGGTATATATCTCACCGGCGGCGATTGTCTGGTCGGTCATCTGCCAAACGATATCCTCGAGATTTCCTTCTCCGTTTCCGTGGTACAAGGACGCCTTCCATTCGCCTTCATAGGCAACGTGGCCGTTCACGGTACCATTCAGGCCCGACCTGGGCTTAGCTGGATACAGAGTAAAATCATCTTCCCAGCCGGGTACATCGGGGAGACCAGCGTACTCACCGTCAAATCCGTTTAGTTTTACGGTATGATTGGGCAACTCGAAACCGGCGTTCTCCACATAGACAGATTCAGCCATTGCCGAACTCGTCCATACCATACTTAAAACTGCTACACAAATTACTAACTTCTTCATTTTTCCGTTCCTCCAAAGGTTTGGAAATAACTTTGTCTTCCACGACGGACCATCCGCCGTCGGAACACTCCTTTTACGGAACCGAACATTGATTCCGCCTTCGCCGCGTTGCACATACGCGGCATTGGGGCGATAAGACAACACGTCCGATCGCGCGCACACACACTTTCACACACATTAAAATGAGATATTGATTCCTTTGCCGCCCCTCCTTTCTCCTCACTCACGAGGCTTTATTGTACACAAACATTGTCCAAAAGTCAATAGCAATTATTGTCGTTCATACTCTTTACCGGCATTCTTTCGCCCTTTCAGGGCCGATAAAAGGAAGAATCCCCCCGATTCACCGGGGCTACCTTCTTTACTCGTTCACTCATCTACTCGTCCACTTCTTCACTATCTAATGTTCTTATTAAGCCATGCCATGGCGCTAAACTGTTGCGTATTGATCGTATCGTATGAATTGAACCGTTCCACATGGCCGTCCGTATATCCGGCGTTCAGCCAGACGTCAGGTAACAAAGCCTGATCAAAAATATTATCTACAGGCAGTTCATACACCTCCGGGTCGTATTTGCTATAGTATGGAACCGCTTTCCTTGCGCCGTCGAATGGGTGGGAGCTGTAAAAACTATATTCTATGTTGGGCCAAAGCAGGTTCACATTGGCTCCGAGATAAAACAGTGAGTCCTGGATCACGAGCCTGCTTTTACTGGCCATATTCTTTGGCCCCTCGAAGTTTTCCCTGAAAGCATGAGGTTCTCCGGAAATAGGGTCGATATGTTCCTTGAGATTATAGCCCTGATAGCTCCACAATAGCATATAGGTGGAGTGCAGAGGGGCATATTTACCGTTGAGGTAGAAATCATTGTACTTACCTTCCGGGGCCATGCCTGAATCCGGCGGCGGCCAGACGGTGTCAGGAGCGATTGGTGCCATTGGACAATTGAACACCTCGACAGCAGGCAGGCTCTCACCAAGATATTTGCCGGTATAGCTCTTGAGTTTGATCAGGCCGCCGACGGGATTGTAATTGGTGTCGGGATGCCAGTTCAACTCGGTCGGTCTGTGATAATTACCTTTGTTCAGCCTGGAAGCCGACGGAGGCAGTTTACCGTCATTGTCAGCCATATAAATGCCAAGCGCGATTACAATCTGATGTTGATTGGAACTGCAAACCGCGAACTTAGCTTGCTGCCGAGCCTTGTTCAGGGCAGGCATAAGAATCGCGATCAGCAGGGCAATGATGGAAATCACAACCAGCAGTTCAATTAACGTAAAACCATTTTTCTTTCGCACAGCAATAATCCTCATAAAGTAACCTCTAAAAATATTGGTGTTAGCACTCAAATAGCCCCTGCTGTCAAGCATGTCCCCGCAAAGGCGGGGGCGGGGGTTCTTAAACAATTTTTCCATTATTCGTTATTGATTCCTCATTCTGGTTTCCTAACTCGTCATTCTTCTGTAGGGTGGGCCTACAGGCCGCGTTTTTCTCTGTATCGCGTCTAATCCGGTAAATTTTCCATCCATTCCGGCCATGGTAACGGCAATGGATCTCTAATACCGTACCTTTTATGCCATTTTAGATTCCACAATTGTTTCAGCCCCACTCGTCGAACCGAAAAATCCATAAAGCAGACATTTACACACCCACTATGACGGTCCAGGCAAAACCTGTCGAACCCGGAGGTATCCCATCTCAGATCGTTAGTTGGTGGCGCCGAATCACTTCGCGAAGTTGGTCCACCGCCCCAACGCCAGCCTTCCAGGAACATCGGGATATTATTACTTCCTTTATTATCCATCTTCCGCCAGGCCCGCTGTTTGGCATTGGTTAAACCCCAGATATTGTCGGGGCTATCGGGATTGGTGCCATAACACCAGTTGTTAATCGCATAGCTGTTTTTATGTTCGACACCATCAATAGTTGCTGTCCATGCCATCCGGGCCGGGTTTTTTTCGTCTTCTTCAGATGTTCGAACGGCCTCCGGACACAGCCGCATCTCTTCACCCCCATCTTTATAATATGGATAAAGAGAAGCAATCCAGGTTCCATCTCCAGT
>Ga0255405_1060_pt1 | contig 11658 bp, 10 predicted proteins | sample ANMaggSSYBR01C11_FD_182127 | JGI IMG/M metagenome (GOLD analysis project Ga0255405, IMG submission 182127) | Sediment cell enrichment communities from methane seep in Santa Monica Basin, California, United Staets - ANME aggregate JGI... | ecosystem: Environmental > Aquatic > Marine > Cold seeps >... | reverse complement strand
AGCAGGTGGCGAACGAAGAGGTGAGGAAAAAGTTCGAGCGTGCCTGGGATGTGAAAAAACTTGACGGAAAGGTGGGGCTTACGATCACGAAGATGATGGCTGCGGCGCAGAAGGGGGACTTAAAGTCACTCTATATCATGGGAGAAAATCCCATGTTGAGTGATCCCGATACCTCCCATATAGAACAGGCGTTATCAAACCTCGATTTTCTCGTTGTTCAGGACATCTTCATGTCGGAAACGGCTCGCCTTGCCGATGTGGTGCTACCCGCCGCATCCTTTGCCGAGAAGTCTGGAACCTATACGAATACGGAGAGAAAAGTGCAGATTGCCCATAAAGCGATTGCTCCTCCAGGATCGGCAAGGGCTGACTGGGATATTGTCTGTGAGGTAAGCACGCGATCCGGATACCCGATGAACTACAGCTCCACTGTGGACATACTGAAAGAGATAAATGAGCTTACCCCTTCCTACGCGGGAATTACCCACGAGAGACTTGTAAAAGGCTATGGTCTCCAGTGGCCCTGCACGAATGAGGAGCATCCCGGAACACTCTATCTGCATAAGGACAAGTTTACAAAAGGGCTCGGCTCATTTCTGCCCTGCGATTTCAAGCCCGTTTCCGAGGTGCCGGACGAGGAGTATGATTTTCTCCTTACCACGGGGCGGGTATACTATCATTTTCATACCGGTACCATGACGAGGCGTATCAGCATACTTGACAGGGAAGCCCCGGAGCCTCTGGTGGAGATAAACCCCGATGATGCCAGGCGACTCGGCATAAATAACAATGATGAGGTAGAGCTGATATCGCGGCGGGGTTCCATAAAAGTGAAGGCAGAGGTGACGGACCGTGTACCTAAACGGGTGGTCTTTTCCACCTTTCATTTCCACGAGGCACCGGTCAATCTGCTTACAAATCCCGTTTTTGATCCAGTTTCCGGCATACCCGAGTATAAGGGTTGTGCAGTCAGGGTAAGGAGATGTGCATGAAGATTTTAGCCAAGAAGGATCTCTCGAAGGCCCTGAAAAACTGGTCGGATTCTTACGATGTATTTGCGCCCGGCATAAAGAAGACGGGTGATATCATATTTGATCGCTTTGATGAAAACACCTTCACCCTCAATTACGGGAAACCCTCACTTCCGCAAAAGTCGGAGGTTTTACCCCAGAGCGAGATAATATTCGAACTAAAGGAGGGAAAGTACAAGGAGGTAATTACCGGCAACGGGAAAATGCTCTTTGGTATGAGAGCATGTGACGTAATGGGTATGAGACAGGCGGACAGCTTCATGACCCGCGATGTAACGGACCCCTATTATAAATCGAAGGAAGATGGGATTCTTAAGGTTGTCATAGCCTGTGCGGGCCCGCAGAATGAGACCTGTTTCTGCACCACTGTAGGAAGCGGTCCCTTTGCCGAAAAGGGGTTTGATCTCCAGTTTTACGATGTGGGGGATGAGTTCCTTGTAGAAGCCGAAAACGAGAGAGGGGAAAAATTAATAGCCAAAGAACCCTTTGGAAAGATTGATGCTGCTGAGGCCGGGACAAGAATAGAAGAGTTTAAGGTAAAGGCATCGAAATCCGTGGAGGAGGTGCCGGCCCTCAAGGAGGCCATGAACAGGCTTCGCGACGGTTCAGCGAGCGAGAAGGTATGGGAATACTTCGGCCGGAAATGTATCATATGCGGGGGGTGTGCCTTTGTCTGTCCCACCTGCACTTGCTTTAACGTTTCTGATTATGTGACAAAACCGGGCGAAGGTTTGAGAGTACGGTCATGGGATGCCTGTCTCTTCGGAGGATTTACCAGGGAGGCCTCCGGCCATAATCCAAGGGGCACCCAGGCACTGAGACTTAAAAGACGTCATGAGCATAAACTCCTGCATTACAATGAAACCGATATTCAGGAAGGGCTATGCGGTTGTGTAGGATGCGGGAGGTGTTCCGACTATTGTCCCGTTCATATCGGCACCCTGGAGGTTGTAAAAGCAATCGCTGAAGCATGATAATTAAAAAAGCAGACCTGGAGGAAGGAATGTCCGAGGAAAAGAGGATACTTATTATCGATGATGACGAGGATTACGGGAGCGCGCTTGGTATAGTGCTTGAAAATAGCGGCTACAAGGTGGAGCATGCCTTGAATATTAAAGAGGGCCGCGAGGCGATTGACAGGGTGCTTCCCGATCTCATCATTCTTGACGTTATGATGGAGAAGCATACTGACGGGTTTGAACTCTGCTCTGACCTGAAAAGCGACGAGGCGTGTAGAATGATTCCCGTAATGATGGTGACCGCTGTGACGGAAAAGACGGGCTTCAAGTTTTCTCCCGAGACGGACGGTGAATACCTGAAGGCGGACGACTACGTCTCTAAGCCAGTGCCGGTTGCGGAGCTTTTATCCAGGGTGAATAAACTTATAGGGAAAGCCAACTGATTTTAAAGCATTTCATTTCAACTCTCCGCAACCTGTTTCTGTCATATCAGGTTACTGTCGTTTTCATATTTGCAACCTTTTCCTGGTTCGGGGTTATCTGCCTCACCAGTGGGGAGTTTTACCCCTGAAAAAAGAATGATCGGGAAGAATAGATAAAATATGTTCATATAATTCATGTAGTTATATTTTGGTATTGGCCTTGCAGTAGTATTGATTAAAATCGATAACGGGGGGAACAAATCATGACCGCAAAGAAAAAGATACTTCTGATAGACGATGACAGCGATTTTCTGATGGCGACCAGGCTTATACTTGAAAAGAGTGGGTATGAAGTATTTCTGGCAGAGGATGGGAAAAGTGGAGTTGATATGGTAAAATCCATTGTTCCAGATTTGGCTATTGTGGATATGATGATGGAAACATGGGGGGAGGGTTTTACGGTCGTTTCAAAGGTTCGCTCCATGGAACAGGGAAAGGATATGCCCCTTATTGTGCTTAGCGCTGTCGACCTTCAGGGGCCCTATCAGTCATATGAACCTTCCGATGAATTCCCGAAGGTGAATATGGTACTCCATAAACCCGTAAAGGCCAGTGATCTAATAAAATATGTGGAAGATCTGATAGGGTAGGTGTTCATGTCGGAAGAAGTTTCCAGAGAGCTTATATTTATAATTGATGATGAAGAAACCATAAGGGATGGCTGCAGGCAGGTGCTGGAGAAGTCCGGTCATGCCGTAATTACAGCGGGAAATGGACTGGACGGTATTAAAATCGCCAGGGAAAAACACCCGGACCTGGTTTTCGTGGATCTAAAGATGCCAGGCATGTCGGGTCTGGAGATAATTGATATTTTATTAGAAGATATTCCTTATGTTGTACTGGTTGTAATTACCGGCTATGCGTCTATCGTTTCTGCGGTGGAATCCATGAAGAGGGGGGCATATGACTACCTTCCGAAACCCTTTACCCCCGATCAACTGAGAGCTGTAACGAGAAGAGGACTTGAACATCGCAATCTCAGGATAGAGGCGAAAATGTTAAGAGATGCGAAGGATCAAGTAGAAAAGGACTTCATTACCTTTGTAAGTCATGAGATGCGTTCTCCTCTTGTTACCATTCAACAGTACATGGAAGCACTCAAGATTGTGGCAGGTGGCTGTTTGAGCGGCGAGGCTATGGATATTATAGAGCGGTGTGATAAGCGTATCCGGAACCTGGAGGATCTTGTGGAGCACTGGTTGGACATGAGCAGGATAGAAAACGGCACACTTACACAAAAGAAGGAGCCGGTCAATCTTGCCACGATTGTAGCGAGAAGCATGGATGAAATGGCGCCCCTCTGCCAGAGGAGGGGGCTTGAAATGGAAAAGGAACTCCCCGAGGATCTGCCCGCTGTCATCGGGGATGAAGAGAGTCTGGTAAGAGTCTTAATCAATATTATAGGGAACGCAACAAAATATACACCGAGTGGTGGCAAGATACATATCACTGCGGAATATGATGACCTCGACGTAACAATCAGTATATCGGATACGGGCGCGGGCATTCCCCGGGATAAGATTCCCTTCATCTTCGATCCGTTTTTCAGGGTGAAGGGAAAGGTTGAAGATCAGAGAGGTTCCGGGTTGGGGCTTTCCTTCTGCAAGAGGATAATGGAGGCTCACGGCGGCAAAATAGATGCCTCATCAGAAGAGGGGAAAGGAACTATTTTCGTGCTGAGATTTCCCCGGTGATATTGAGAAGGGGCAGTTCCTGTTTGAGTGAATTGAACAGCGAGCGCATCCCCCGCTGCTTGCGGCGGGGTTAGCGAGCGAATAAAAAATAGACATTTTCCTTAACAATCGGAGATTCCCCGCAACTTGTTGCGGGGAGCTTCAATTTTCTTGCTGATTCAGGTGGGCGCGTATTCGTGGAATGAATTATGAAGTGTTATGATAACGATTATGAATGGCACGAAAAAGATATGATTGACAGGTGTTTTATGTGCCGAGAAAAGTCTGAAAAGTTGTTTGTCGTTCGGCATATCGCAAGTATGAAGATAGTACATCTGTGTCCTGACTGTATGGTGGATAGGATGTCTGAATATTGTCTCGATAATACAAGGGCATGGAAGGGCAATATGGTAAAGGGGGAATAAAGATGATAATTCATCTTTATTCCCCCTTTTTTAATCGTGCGGAAATGCTTCTTCTCAGGCAAATGCCGAGGAGGTTGCAATCAGTATTCCTGCGGCAAATGCGACCATTCCCAGGCCAGCTCCTCCAGCTGTGGCCAGGATGGGTGCTATTCCTAACAAAAGAAACCCAAATACAAATCTTCCTTCTCTTGCGTCCATGATATTCTCCTTAGTTTTCAATCCTTTTAACGCTTATAGCAGATATAATGAGCCTGTTTCTTGTCAGCAGATGTTTCATTACAATTCCAACCGCCTCTACTGTGTCTCCCACAAATATTTTATTTGAGGGTGCAGTGAACATGATCACTCGTATATCTGCGGTTTCGTCCTTAATATGAAAGTGAGGCCTGTTCAACCATCTGAAACTTATTTTATGAACCTCACCCGATATCCTGACAACATCTCCGATCATTCTCTGGTCTATTTTCCCAATCTTGCAGGCGCGCGCCTTTGGCCCAAACTGTTCATTAGCCTGCGTGAAACTCCTGCGACTCATCCACGCCAGAGTCATCGGAATGATAAGCAGCATGATCAGGCCGGGAACGGCATACAACAGAAATCGCGAATCTCCCGTCGAGGTATAGTGCAAGGTTACAGCTACCGCACATATAATGAATGCCACCCAGGCTAATGCTGACATTTTATCGTATTCCTTTTAATCTGCCGGCAGGTCTTTTCTGAACATCAGGAAGTATGCAACCCCGATGAAGAGAAAACCGCCGAATATATTCCCTATTGTAACAGGGATAAGATTCCAGAGCCATATGTCGGACCAGCTAAGCCCCCCGTTGGCAAGCAGCATGCCGCCCTTCTTTGCTATTACAGCTGGATACCAGTCCATGAGGAACTTTCCAGTAGGCAGGAAGTACATATTGGCCACGCAATGCTCGAAACCGGACGCCACGAACGCCATGATCGGGAACCAGATTCCGAAGAATTTGCCGACCACGTCGTCTGCCGTAATGGCGAGAAGGAGGGCAATGTTAACCAGAAAGTTACAACCAATGGCCTTCATGAAGCAGGACCACAACCCTGCGGCCCCAACGGCCTTATATCCGAGAATCTTTCCGGCTGCGATACCGACGGCTGTCATGCCAAAGGCATTCACTGCCATATTGCCATCAGCCTGGCCGCTTACAAACGGGCCGACTGCCATAAGATACGCGTAAGCAAGCGAGCCTACGAGGTTTCCTATGTAGACCCAGACCCAGTTTCTCATGACCGCGCCCCATGTGATTTTCTTCATCATCGCGGCCATGGGAACGATCATACAGTCACCGGTAAAGAGTTCCATGCCGGTCAGGACAATAGCGATCAAGCCTACCGGGAATACGGAACCGCCGATAAGCTTGGCGATCCCCGGACCCAGATGTGCCGCCACGCCCGTTACGCATACTGTGCAGAGCGCTCCTCCAATGGCGATATAGGCGCCTGCCATAAAGCCTCTGAGAAGCAGGTTAAAGATTGAGAGTTTCGCTTTGCCGACACCAGCATTGCCAACAAGAGCGACCATTTTTGCTGGGGGGTTAAAAGCCATAAAATTAGTACCTCCTATTTCTAAAATTTAATAAAATATTGTTGATTCTTTACGCTACAAAATAGATCAGTGACATAACCGCATCACCGCAAATTATACCTGTAAGTCAATAAAACTAATGATAAATTAACTTACGAAAGCCTCTTTAACCTCTTTTTTCCATATGCAGAGGAGTTTATCGTTATAGGTATGACATTGAACCAGTTCCCACTCACTTTCTCCTTCTTTGTCGAGTATACCTTTGAAACGGTCTAAACCTCCCGGCAGACCAGTAATCTCGCAATAGCCCTTTTCGTCGCATTCGATAAATTCCGGTGGGAGTATTGCGGTTAGGTCAATAATGCTTGATTTGTATTTCCATCGTGCCATGTTCTTACCTCCAAAAATTAATTATTTTATATGTCAAGCTGCTTCTATCTTTACCGCGCAGACCTTGTATTCAGGAATTTTTCCTACAGGGTCAAGTGCGGGGTTGGTAAGAAGATTTACAGCGGCCTCACTGAAGTGGAAGTTCATGAATATAGTTCCCTCAGGCGGGGTCTCGACCACACTGGCCTTTACTTTAAGACTGCCACGCCTTGAAGTAACCGTTATGAAATCATCTCCTTTGATTACCAGTTTCTCTGCGTCTATGGGGTTTATCTCCGCCAGACTCTCTGGATATTTTTCATTGAGCCCCTCGCTCCTTCTTGTCATGGTTGCCGTATGGAAGTGATAGAGGACGCGTCCGGTTGTAAGAATGAACGGATACTCACCATCCGGTAATTCCTCAGAAGGTCTGTAATCTATCGCGGAAAAGAGTCCCAATCCCCTGCTGAACGTATCTTTATGCAGGTATTTTGTCCCCGGATGTTCCGTATTGGGGCAGGGCCACTGGAGGCCTTCTTCTTCTAGCCGCTCATAGGTAATGCCTCCGTAGCTGGGAGCCAGGCCGTTTATCTCGTCCATGATCTCTTCAGCGGAAGAGTAGTTCATGGTGTAGTTCATTTTTGTCGCCAGTTCGGCAATTATCTGCCAGTCGGCTTTTGCCTCACCGGGTGCCTCGACGGCCTTTCTTATGCGTTGGACCCTTCTTTCGGTATTGGAGAAGGTGCCGTCTTTCTCCGCGAAGCATGCCGAAGGCAATACAACATCGGCAAGTTGCGCTGTTTCAGTGAGAAAAATATCCTGTACAACAAGGATGTCGAGGTTTTTAAGGGCCGCTTCAACGTGGGTGAGATCAGGGTCACTGATCATCGGGTTTTCGCCCATGATATAGAGGCCCTTAAGGTTTCCATCATGAGCCGCATTCATGATTTCCATAATGGTCAGACCCGGTTTTGCAGGCAGTGAAACATCCCATGCCTTTTCAAATTTGACTCTTGCTTCATCACTGGCAACCTGTTGATATGCCGGAAGTACGTTGGGAAGCGCACCCATGTCACAGGCTCCCTGGACATTATTCTGGCCCCTGAGCGGGTTGACCCCACCGCCTTCCACGCCGACATTGCCGCACAGCATTGCCAGGTTGGCGCAGGACTTGACGGCGTCTGTTCCGTGCGTATGTTGTGTTATGCCCATGGTATAAAGGATGGACGCCCTTTCCGCTTCTCCGTATATGCGTGCCGCTGTCCTTGTATCATCTGCGGGTACGCCTGATATCTCCTCCACATATTCGGGGGTATATTTCTCTATGGTTTCTTTAAAGGTATCAAACCCCTCGGTACGTGTTTCTATGTATTCCTTCGCTATAAGGCCTTCGTTCAGAATGACATTCATCAGACCGCTGAGAACCGCCACATTTGTTCCCGGTTTCGGACGGAGCCAGATATTTGCGTACTTTACAAGCGGGATCTTGCGTGGGTCTACAACGATAAGCTTTGCGCCATGTTGTCGTACGGCGCGTTTGATACGCGAACCGATTACCGGATGGTTTTCTGTCGTATTCGTTCCTATCGCGAGAATTGCATCTGTAAATTCTATCTCTTCGATGGAATTGGTCATTGCTCCTGATCCAAGTGTGGCAGCCAGACCGGCTACCGTGACGGAGTGTCAGAGACGGGCGCAGTGATCGACATTGTTTGTTCCGATCGCCGTTCTCATAAATTTCTGGAAGAGATAATTTTCCTCGTTGGTACAGCGTGCCGAGGAGAGTCCCGCAATACTGTCAGGGCCGTTCTTCTCTTTTATGGAGGCAAATTTTTCTGCGATATAGCTGTAAGCCTCTTCCCAACTCGCTTCTTTCAGCTCTCCGTTTCTGCGAATAAGAGGTGTTTTCAGGCGGTCGGGATTGTCGATAAAGTTCATTCCGAACCTGCCCTTGGAGCAGAGCATTCCCTGATTAGGTTTGTCATAATCTCTGTTTGTTGTAACCTTCACGACCTTTCCATCGTTGATGTTAAGGTCCATCTGGCATCCAACTCCGCAATAGGGGCAAGTCGTGCGCACCTTTTCCAATTCCCACGGGCGCCCCTGGAACCTTGCCTGTTTGAATGTCAGGGCTCCGACGGGACATACGTCGACACATGCTCCGCAGAATACACATTCGGAATCTATGTAATCTGCATCGAAGGCGGGACCGACTTTGGCGTTGGAGCCGCGCATCGAGAAGTCAAGAACCTCATGAACCTGTATCTCATTACAGACCCGGACGCATTTTCCACAGAGGATACATTTGTTGAGATCTCTCTGTATCATGGAATTGGTATCTTCTATTTCATATCCAGGGGAGTCGATATCAAAACGGGGTTTTTCAATGCCAAGTTCATACACGAGATCCTGAAGTTCGCAGTCTCCGTTCTTTTCACACTGGAGACAGTTATGATCTCCGGATGACCACAAAAGTTCCACCACCAGCTTCCTGGCGTTTATCACCCTTTCCGTGTTGGTCATCACCATCATTCCCTGGCTTACGGGCATGCAGCAGGACGCCACAAGGGATCGGGCATTCTCCACTTCCACAACACATACCCTGCAGGCGCCCACATTGGTGGTCCCCTTGTAATAGCAGAGAGTGGGGATGTGTATGCCGTTTTCTCCTGCTACTTCGAGAATGGTCTGTCCCGGAGATGCCTCCAATTTTTTGCCATCAATAGTTAAAGAAATTTTCTGATCCATTTTGCACTCCTTTGTTATACTTCCAGCTCTGAGTAGTCTACACCTCGGCGTCGCACCTGAGGCAACGGGACGCCTCTTTGATGGCCTCTTCTATTTCATAGCCAAGTTCTACTTCTTTGAAGTTTGTTTTCCTCTCCATCGCGTCCAGTTCCGGCATCGCGGCCTGGGGTTGTTCCTCTGTCTCTTCATCGATTTCAAATGGTATATTGATGAATTCTTCCACCGGCGCTTCCCATGGGGATTCTCCGTTTCCGGCGCGTATGGCGTCATCGATATCTTCAGCGGCCTGGTGTCCTGCCGCGATGGCGCCGACGGCTGTCCAAGGTCCCGTTACCGCGTCACCGCCCGCGAAGAACCTTTCACTTGTGGTCCGGGATTTGCTTTCTTCGGCTATATCAAAACACTCCCACTTGTTAACCGAGACGTCGCTTCCCTCCGGCACGAATGAAAGATCCGGGGTCTGACCGATGGCGGCTATAACAGCATCAACATCAAGGGTAAATTCGGATCCTTCAACGACAACAGGCCTTCTCCTTCCACTGTTGTCGAAATCTCCGGTCTTCATCCTTTCACAGGTGATTCCGTTTACCCTGCCGCTTGCTTCGACAATTTTCTTGGGGGCCACGAAGTACTCGATCTTTATACCCTCATGTTCTGCCGCGATTATCTCTTCCTCAGCTGCGGGCATATCCTGACGTGTTCTGCGGTACAGTATGGTAACATCCGCGCCCAGCCGGACGGCGCACCTGGCGGCGTCAATGGCGGAGTTGCCTCCCCCGATGACTGCAACCTTGGTACCAAGGGACTTTTCGCCTTTCAGCCAGGCATCTTCGTTGAGATTAAAGTCTCTCAGGAATTCGACGCCGCCGAAAACGCCCGCCATATCCTCGCCGTCAACTCTCATTCTCTGGCTTTTATGTGCTCCGGGCGCCAGATAGATGTAGTCGTATTTCTTGCCGACGTCTTCAAATGAGATGTCTCTGCCGACGCGGGTATTGCACTGTATCTCCACTCCCAGGGCCCTTATGTCATCGATTTCGCCCGTGAGGATCTCCCGGGGGAGCCTGTACGAAGGAATGCCGTAGCGGGTCATGCCGCCCGGTTCGGGGAGTTCCTCAAAAACGGTCACCTGGTATCCGCGCAGGGCCAGATCCTTCGCGGCGGTCAGACCGGCTGGTCCGGCGCCGACAATAGCGATCTTTTCATCCCTGTCGAGGGGCACAGGATTCACTGCCGGACGGCTGGCGTTGTCGGTGATAAACCTCTTGATAAACTTGATGGCAAGTGTTTCATCCAGTGTGCTGCGTCTGCATTTGGACTGACACTGGTGATCGCAGACCCTGCCGCAGATGGCGGGGAAGGGATTAGTCTTCATCATGACCTTGTAGGCGTCGTCAAATCTCTTCGCGCGAACAAGCGCCATGTATTGCGGAACATCCATCCCGATCGGACACACGTTCTGACATGGCGATTTAAAGAGAGCCGAACAGACGCCGGCTGAACAGTGTTTGTCTCTGATGTGCTCCTCGTATTCTTTTCTGAAGTATCGGATGGTGCTCAGGACGGGATTGGGTGCAGTCTGGCCGAGACCGCAGAGGGCCGCGTCTTTGATCACGTCGGCCATTTCTTCAAGAAGTTCAATATCTCCATCCTGGCCTCTTCCCTCGCAGATATTGGTAAGGATTTCCAGCATTCTTTTTGTTCCCTCTCGGCAGGGTGTGCACTTGCCGCAGGATTCATCCTGGCAGAAGTCCATGAAGAAGCGTGCCATATCGACGGGACACATATCTTCATTCATTACGATAAGGCCCCCGGATCCCATTATGGCCCCGAGTTTGGCAACACTTTCGTAGTCTACAGGCGCGTTGAGGTGCTGGATAGGAATCATGCCTCCCGAGGGACCTCCGAGCTGAGCGGCCTTGAATTTCTTTCCATCCGGTATACCGCCGCCTATGTCATATACAATAGTCCCGAGGGGTGTTCCCATGGGTACCTCAACGAGTCCTACGTTGTTGACATCTCCTGTGAGGGCAAAGACCTTTGTCCCTTTGCTTGTTTCATTTCCGACATTTGCGAACCACTCGCTTCCTTTTGCTATTATCTGACCGATACTGGCCAGAGTTTCCACGTTGTTCAGGACACTTGGCTTCTGCCATAGACCGGAAACAGCGGGGAAGGGGGGTCTGGGTCGCGGCACTCCCCTGTTGCCCTCGATCGATGTCATGAGGGCAGTTTCTTCCCCACAGACGAAGGCGCCGGCGCCCTGGTAGATCTCAAGATCAAAATCAAAGCCGGTATCCAGTATGTTTTCACCCAGAAGACCGTATTCTGTGGCCTGTTTTATGGCTATGTCCAGCCTGCGAAGTGCCAGCGGATATTCGGCTCTGCAATAGATGTAACCCTTGCGAGACCCGAT
>Ga0255405_1052_pt1 | contig 11790 bp, 6 predicted proteins | sample ANMaggSSYBR01C11_FD_182127 | JGI IMG/M metagenome (GOLD analysis project Ga0255405, IMG submission 182127) | Sediment cell enrichment communities from methane seep in Santa Monica Basin, California, United Staets - ANME aggregate JGI... | ecosystem: Environmental > Aquatic > Marine > Cold seeps >... | reverse complement strand
AATCAGCACAGGGACCAAGGTTTTCGAACTCGCCGGAAAAGTAACACGGGGCGGGTTAATTGAGGTGCCGATGGGAATTTCCCTGCATGATATAGTTGAAGACATCGGGGGTGGGATCGCTGCCGGCAAACGCCTCAAAGCAGTCCAGATCGGCGGCCCCTCCGGCGGATGTGTTCCCGCTGAATTAGCCCGTGTCCCCGTCGATTACGAAGCACTCACCGATGCCGGGGCAATAATGGGTTCCGGCGGACTGGTCGTATTGGACGAGACTGATTGCGTGGTCGATATCGCCCGGTACTTTCTCGAATTCACTCAGGACCAATCGTGCGGTAAATGTACTTTCTGCCGGATCGGTACGCGACGAATGCTGGACATACTCGAGAGGCTATGCGGAGGCGAGGGCCGAAAAGGCGACCTGGAAGAACTGGAGGAACTGGCCCTTGCAGTCAAAAAGGGGAGTCTCTGCCAACTCGGAGGAACCGCTCCCAACCCGGTGCTTTCCACCCTTAAATATTTCCGCGATGAATATGAAGCGCATCTGCAAAAAAAATGTCCCGCCGGAAGCTGCAAGGCCCTGATTACATATTCGATTACCGACGATTGCATCGGCTGTACACGCTGCGCCCAGCACTGCCCGGCAGACGCCATCCGAATGACACCTTATGAAAAACATGAAATCGACCCGGAAAAATGTATTCGCTGCGGCACCTGTAAAAACGTCTGTCCATCAGATGCGATTAAGGTGGAATAAAAACAAGATCATTCTAAGGCATAAATATGCTTCGATTAACAATTGACAATCAATCTGTAGAGGTGCCGCCCGGTTCGACCATCCTCGATGCCGCCCGGAAACTGGGCATCGATATTCCCGCATTGTGCTTCCGGGACGGCTGCGAACCTTCCACATCCTGCCTCGTCTGTGTTGTCAGGATAAACAATCAGGAACGTCTTGTACCGTCCTGCGCTACAGTGGCCGAGGACGGTATGCAGATACAAAGCGAAACGGAAGACATCCATCATGCCCGCCGCACCGCCCTTGAACTATTGTTGAGCGATCATCTCGGCGATTGCCTGGGACCTTGCCAAAGTATCTGTCCGGCCGGGATGAATATCCCGCTGATGATCAGACAGATTGTCAACGGCAACTTCCGCGACGCCATCATAACAGTCAAACGCGACATTGCCCTTCCGGCAGTGCTGGGTAGAATTTGTTCCGCACCCTGTGAAAAGGGATGCCGCCGTAAAGAATACGATGACGCTGTGGCTATTTGCCTGTTGAAGCGTTATGTCGCCGATGTTGACCTGGCCCGCAACGAACCCTACCTGCCGGAACTCAAAGAGGAAACCGGTAAAAAAACAGCAATCGTCGGAGCAGGGCCGGCAGGACTAACAGCGGCATATTACCTGCGGCAGGAAGGCATCGCCTGCACAATTTTCGACGACCATGAGAAACCCGGCGGTATGCTGCGATACGCCGTGCCTGAGGAGAAACTGCCCCATACAGTACTTGCGAAAGAAATTGCCCTGATCGAAAAACTCGGTGTTCGTTTTAAGCTGTCCACAAAAATCGGCAGGGACATAGAATGGTCTGACATCCGAAATGAGTTCGACGTCGTCCTGATAGCCACAGGCGAAATAAAGTCTGACAAAGCTGATATATTGCAACTCGAAACTGATAAAAATGGGTTGAAAGTAGATAAAAAAAACAACCAAACCTCACTGCCGAATGTCTTTGCCGCCGGCAACGTGGTTCATCCGGGGAAAATGGCCGTAAGGACTGTTGCCGCCGGTAAAACCGCAGCCGTCTCTATAACTCAATATCTCTCAGGACGAACAGTTGCCGACACCAACAGGCTTTTTAACGTCCACATCGGACACCTGCATGAAAACGAAATAAATAAATTTATGGTCGGCGTCAGTACCGATAAACGAACGGGCCTTCAGAATAACTGCCCGGAAGGAATGACCGACGATCAGGCCAAAAGTGAAGCTCGGCGATGTCTGCACTGCGACTGCCGTAAATACGACACCTGCAAGTTAAGAATTTACGCCGAAAAATACCAGGCCCGGCCGAACCGTTATAAGCAAACACGGCCCATCTTTGAGCAAAACATTCAACACCCTGAGATTATTTTCGAACCCGGCAAATGTATCAATTGCGGCCTGTGCGTACAGATAGCTACCGCCGCCGGGGAAAAACCGGGTTTAACCTTTGTTGGGCGAGGTTTTGATGTGCGCGTGCGAGTACCCTTCAATGACAGTCTCAAAGAGGCACTAACCCAAACAGCCGCCCAATGCGCCGCCGCCTGCCCTACCGGCGCTCTGTCCCTTAAAAATGAATGCGAGAAATAAACATCACAAAACTGATATATGAAGCTACCTCTTCTCAAAGTAATTCATTTTACTCTTAACGACCCGTGGCGCCCAGATTTTTAAATTATCGATCTTGCCTGAATCGTCAAAAGAACCAAAACCAATCCTGCCTAAGCGGAAGGTCTTGTCATTGGCAATCATCAGTGGATTGTTCATGTCATCGAAATAAACTATAATGGTTCCGGCGGAAATGTCGCGTTCCAGACGTACCCTGTGCCAGACATTCCGGCCCCAGTCGATACCCTTTGTCGTCTTTTTGGCTATGGCTGTACGTGGTTGGTTGTTGACAATGAATATGTTGTGGGCATGGGGATCGGCATGAGTAGCAATATGAACGTAGTAAAATTCGCCTGGGTTCTGAAAATTCAGGTACAGACACATATCCCTGTGACCGTATTCTCTCCCCGTTTGAAACAGATCGGCTTCCAGGATAAAATCGCCGAGCAACTCACCTGACAGCAGACCCAATACCTGCGGCGAACGGACTTTGGGCTTATATTTACCCGGCCCCAGAAACTCCAGCGCCCCACCGCTCTTGCCCTGCTCGCTGAATTTCCACTTTGCGGCATCAGCAAACTCAAAATCATCCAGCGACCCTGACTCATCAAAACTTTGTGAATAAACCAATTTATAACCGGCGGGAATATTTGCACCCCCATGCCCGGATACTCTCCCCGCTCCGCGCAGCCGCATCGGAACCGAGTATAATGAAGTTCGGGCCGTAATGAAAAGGGTCTGATTGTCCGGGCCGCCGAAACAGACATTGGCCGGGACTTCCGGCGCTTCGATAATCTCAATTTTATTGCCGTTCCTGTCGTACACCTCGACGGTTTTGGTCGTCAAATAAACATTTCCTTCAGTGTCGATGGCCATCCCATCGGAACCAACAGGGGCGAAAAGTTTCTTGTTCGAAAGCGTCCCGTCCGAATTGACGGTATAAACATAAGTCTTTTTATCGCCGCGATCAGTTATATACAGTGCCTTGCCGTCCGGCGTACCGATCATGCCGTTCGGCCGTACATAATCATCAATTACCCGGATAACATTTTCTCTGTCAGGCGTAATGTAATAAACATGTTCGCCGTCCTGTTCTTTCTCGACTCGACCATACGCGGGGTCGCTGAAATAGACACCGCCTTTCGGATCGATCCAGAGATCGTTGGGTTTATTGAATTGCCTGTTATTATACTTGTCCGCAAGTACCTTTACCCTGCCCTTCATATCCATTGACACTACGCGACGGTTATCACCTTCACAGACAAGTAGATTACCGTTTTTATCGAAGAACAGGCCGTTTGCCCCTCCCGAATTTTCGCGGAAGGTTGTCAGTTTGCCGTCTGTGGACCATTTGTAGACACGATTATTGCGAATGTCTGTAAAATAAACATTTCCTCGCGCGTCCGCCGCCGGGCCTTCGGTGAATTTGAAGCCGTTGGCCAGTTTTTTCACCTTACCTCCCGGCGCCACTACACTCGCAGTTGCGTCATAATTTTCAAACTCTTTATCCAGTTGTTCTTTTCCCTGGGGTCCTTCATAAATCAGCATTCGAAACTTGAACAGCGCGCTTTCGCCTTTCTTTAGTGTAAGATTCAGTGGCTGCGGGTTTTTTACTTTTTTGGTCTTCTGAAATGCATACTGGCCCAGAGGATTGGCGGTAAAACAACCGTAGCCGCGGGCATGCCAGTAAGTCGGATAATTCACACTTCGGGGATGCTGAAATATGGCTATACCATATCTCTTGCCCTCCTTCTGACCTTCCAGCCGCATCCATTTGGCCCGTTTGCCCCAGACGTTTTTTTCTGTTTCTTCTCCGTTCGAGCTTAAATATCGCCCCGTCCCCCTCTCATTCAACCAGTGGGCCACACGCACCGCGAACATACCTTCCTTGTTGTCCACAAATACAACTTCTTTCGTTACGGCCTTAAGTATGATGGTAAAATCAATTACATACTGATCCTGACCTTCGATGGCCGAAAAAATCATTTTCCTGTTTTCTTCCAACAGGACCTTGCCGTCCATACCCACCCAGTGCATAAGGGTGGAAAGCGTACCCTTACCGACCCCACCCTTCATTTTATTTGTTTTGATATGTTTTATCACCGGCAGTGGATCCCGGCTGTTCCCCCAGAATTTCTCTTCTTCAATATCGACCGTAAAATACATACCCATATGATGAGCATGGTCTGTTCTTTCGCCCTTCACCTTCACAAACGGATACCCGCGATTCAGAATCACACCCGAAGGAGAATATATTGGATAAAGAATCGGCTTGGCAAGTCTGACGCCCTTAACTACCGGCGGATTGGCCGGGTCCAGGGCATGCATATAACTTGTGAAGAGCTTGCCGCCGACCATTACGTCGATTTTGGTTGCGCCTTCGACAAACTCGACTTTGGGCAATGCGCCGCAGCCCACTTGGGCCGTCAGTAAAACAACGCCCATCACACACAAAAGATAATTTGCCCTTTTCATTGTTCCAATCCTTTCTGTTATTTCTGCGCCATCTCCAGCGCCTTGGTGGTTGTGTAATATTTCGTAATCATATTAGGCACTTCCCAATCGGGGAGCTTGCCTTCTACCAGATATTTCAGATAACATTTCGTAACTTCTCCGAAATGCGATTCGTGTCCGATATGATATTGGTCGGATATTCGGATATGCCAGTGGCCGTCTTTTTTTTCGAGATCAACACCGGGATATTTCGCTTGTAATGTTTTCATGGCCTCTTCCAACGCCTTACCCAGATCATTCACATCGACCCCCTTCGCCGGCTCGACATACAGTTCCGGACGGTAGTTCTCTTCCCGGCCCTGCCGAATAACCACATTGGCCAGAGAACCGCGTATAACCGAATAATGTGTATCGCCCGCGCCTTCCGGCGCCTGATAATCCCAGACCACAGATATTTTGGTGTGAACACCTCGAATAGAATAAATCATCTCTCCGTTGCAATAACACGGCAGAACCCCATCCGAGTTAAGATTCGTCTTCAAATAATCCGGAAAATCATCATGCCCTGTTACCTTTTCGAACTGTTCATGGGTAATCAGAGTCGGCCATCGCCGGGCCTTTTTCATCTCGATTTCCTTTTCGCCAATCACTTCGCCGGGAAAACACTCCCACATCACCATATCCACGAGATGAGTTGTAACATCGGTAATGCCTTCTCCCTGCTGCGTGGTGTCAAAATACCACATCGGGCGTTTCAGCGGATTGCCCGCCACATATTTGAACAGATGATGAACACTCTCTTTCACTACGGCCGGTTCATCCACCGATCCCTTTTGCAGGTCCCCGAACACTTCTTTCATATTTGCCAGTTCTTTTTGGAGTATCGTTGTTATCTCGAACCGTTCGGTCATAATATCATATACCAGTACTCCATTTTTTTGTGCCAGCTCGAACGCTTCCAGCAACAGGCCGTATCCTTCCTTGTTGACACACATTGGTTTATCCGACAGAACATTCAGGCCTGCTTCTGCGCACTTTTTAATATATTCGGCTTTTTTCCTGTTATTGCCTGCCAACACAACCACATTGCCCGGCTTGTCCGCCAGCACCTTTTCCAAATAATCAACACCCGGATAAACCTTTGACTGCCAACTGGTCGGATTTTCCGGACGGCTGTTAAAACCTTTTATCCGCTCCAGATGATCCATAACATCCTGCCCATCTGGCGCATACACGCATACATCAGGCGAGACCTGTTCGTACATAGTCTTTTGCACGAGTGCCGCATGAAAATGACCCGGATCGACAGTTATAATCTTTACTTCACCTTTAGTACCTGTAAATTCCATCTTTTGCCTTTCTTTAAAATCGAATGTTCACTAACTTTCCAACTCTTCTACTCTTCTACCCGTTTACTAAATCGCCGCTATAACGCCTTTTACATAGCCGACCGATTCCGCCAGGCCAGCCAGTGGATCCGCGGCGTCCTTCTCATATTCGAACGAGACGATTCCCGCATAATTAATCTTTGTCAGAGTTCGTATAAATTTAGGAATATCTATAACGCCCCGACCGATCTCCACTGTCTTACCTTCCCTGGCCGCTTTGGAAACATCTTTTATATGTACATCAATAAGACGATCAGCATATTTCAATACCGACTCGGACGGGTCAACACCTGCCCGTTGCGTATGGCCGATGTCGTTGCACAGTCCGATCCGGCGATCAAGGTGTTTTATCTTTTTATATGCGCTGCCAGGCGTCGGATAAATCTTGTCTGTAGGCCCGTGGTTATGAATCGCCACCATTATATCATATTCTTTCACTTTCTTTTCCACTATTCCAAGAACATCCGGCACAGGCACTCCAACAATCATCTTCATCCCTGCCATTTGTGCATATTCGAATGCCTGCTGAACCGCCTTTTCGTCTTTCATGTAAATAACGCCGCCGCCATACAGTTCGATACCGGTTTTTTTGATGATTTCTGTCGCTTTTCTGATTTCTTCCGGCGTACTTTCCAGTGGCAGATGGAAGCTCTTTAGTGCGATATATTCCAGCCCAACGCGTTTGGTCATCGCTAGGGCTTCCTCCAGTTTAAATTTACGCAACGAATACGAAGCCAATCCCAACTTGAATTTTCGGACGGCCTTTTTGGACGCGATTTGTCCTGTCCTGGTTTGCGCCTGACAGCTTCCGGTCGTCGTAACCGCCGCCGCCAGCCCCATTGATTGTAAAAATTGCCTTCGATTCTTCAAACTCATGTTTTTGCCTCCAAATCATGTGTTTCCACAACAGCAGCTATTTAACAATTAGACACCGGCTATTATGGCGTAAAATCAGGTTCTGTCAATGATATGTTGCGTGTTTTAGGGAGACAGCAAATTGCGGCATTTGCCATTCCTGCGCAGACATGCCCCATCACATTCGGGGGTAAGAATCTATATGTATAATAAAGAGGTTTTGTCAGGGCGACTTATTCTATTACAGCCAGTCTGATTTAACCTGAAAATATGGCCAGGGCGAATAGTCATCGGATACCAGAAAACGTCCCGCCAGGACTGTACCGATATCACCATAAGCTGCTATTCCGAACGTCGGCGCATTGTCCAGTACATCTCCAAACAGCACCATACCGATCTTGCCTGTCTTCATCTGTTCCAATGGCGGCTGATTATCCGGATTATCGTCGAAAACATTATAATCACCTTCGTTCACAGGCACTATTCCACCTAACACATAGCTCCTGGAAACACGGCCCATAGCCAACAGGTTTCCAATTTGCCAGCCGGAAACCGCGCTGTCATCACCACCACCCAATTGCCCGTCCGCTCCTGAATCATACCCCGCCAGAATACGCGAATCGTCCATATCGCCCAGACAATACAGCAGCCCCAATTTCCCTTCCACCACCACATTGGCGTTATTCATTTTGCCGACCATGAACATACTAATATTAGCAGCGCTGACCTCACCGCGGAAATCAGACAGAGAAGCACTGAAGGTGCTCAAGTCGCCGCCAATCTCGAAATCAGCCGCCACTGTTTCACCCAGACCGGTAAAGCTCATTACGCCGACATTATCATCCACCTTGAAATGTCCGCCGGCTCCGTAGCTCTTTGCCATAAAGCTCGACACGCCGCCGTTCACCTCGACATCACTGTTTTCGCCTATCTCGCCGGCCATGATAACCGCACCCGAAATAGAGGTGTTATTGATGAACATATCCGCTCCGCCCTCGATATCACCCAACATCAGCAGCCCGTTCAGCATCTCAAGGTCTATTTCGTTGCCTGTCGGGTCATCTTCGAATCCGTCATCGTCCATATCACCGTCGATCGAGACACTTTGCATTATGATACTGTTGACCAGACCGCCACTAATCCCTCCGATCCGTGCCCCCTGCCAAGGCCCCAGCACCAGCAGTGTCGAAGTCGTGTTGGTACCCGTCAACTCTATCAGGCCGATGTCGCCGTCGCTCGAACTGCTCGGATACGCGGTTACCTGACCACGTCCGACCAGAATAACACGTATCATCCCGTCTGTGCCGTCGGGTCCTAATGGCCAGTTTATCGTCGTTCCTGTTATTGCGTCGGCCTGCTGCGCGAAATACGTACTGGCCAACAAATCAATCGTACTGACAGTTTCGTCTTCACCGCCAAAATCACTAATGGTTATGGTTATTGCAGGCGGTGTTACCTGCGAATCCTTACTGTCAAACATATTCGCCGCGTAGAAAGTTACACTTACTTCATACTCCTCGCCACTGGCCAGCATTCCGTCTATCGGCAGTTCACTCGTGTCCATACGGAAATAGCTCGAATTCACTTCGATGCTTTCCATACGCATATCACTGCCGCCGTCATTGCTGATTATAAAGCTCTGCGTAACCCTGGAGGTCGGACTGACAACAATCGAATCGCCGAAATCCAGTTCATAACGATTATTTTCCGGTTCAACCAGCGTTAATTCATCACCGCTGATAGTTATTTCACCCTCTGTTGCTCCTTCACCCGCCAGGTAAATCGTCCACTCCAGATTATTCGGATCGTTACTGATAATTACCATTGTACCGCTGAAATCATCGATACCATCCGGTGTAAATCCAACCGTTATCGATTCCGAACCGCCTCCATCGTCCAGCGTTATCGCCCCACCCGCAAACTCTTCTATCGAGAACACACCCGCCGGATTATCTGACAATGCCCAGCTTGTAATTGACAGATCGCTGCTGCCCATATTGGTAACGATGATCTCAGTCTCGATAGTTTGTCCCTGGCCCACCGACCCGAAGTCATAATCACCGCCGTTGAGAATCGGACTATCCTCATCATCGGTTACCTTCAGTTGCTGCCCGGCCCCGATACCCTTTAATAACAATTGGCTCCCCGTGCTATTACCATCCCGATCGTAATAATTAACACTGATATATCCATATACGGCATCCGCCACTGCCGGCGTGAACATCATAGTAATTGTGTATGGATCGCCACCGTATGGGATTAGTATATCGTCGGTATCATCGTCATAGTTGTTTTCCGGGCTGACATCAAATACATCACCTGGATTGCTCGTGAACCAGAATCGCTCCAGAGTTACGTCCGCACCACCGATATTTTTCACCTGGAATGTTTTTTCTATCGGCTGACCGATATACGCACCGCCCATATCCAGCCTGTCTATTTCCTCACCGGTCTCGGTATCAATCAGTTCGATCATCGGAATCGCGGGCACCGCCAGTCCCACCACCTCGATATTGTAGATCATATCCTCCAGGTCCCGGTCATCACTGCTGATTTGCAGCATCGTTTGCAATTCGATGACATCCAATTCCTCGCCCGGCTCAGCCGCCGCCGCATCGTATGTCAGCGTTATTTCCATCGATTCACCCGGTACGAGTACTTCACTTTCGATATAAGGCTCGACTCGCAGATAATGGGCCTGACTGAATTCCAACACACTCGTAACTGTCAGATTACTACTGCCGTCGTTGCTGATAGTCGCGATGATCGTTTTAGTTTCACCTTTGATCACACTGCCGAAGTCAATCCTGCCGCCTTCCTGACTGAGCACATCGAACCGCGGCACTTCTTCGTCATCGACTTCAATCAGGATATTGGCGCCGCCGACGCCGTTACCGGTCAAACGAACCACCACCAGTTCAGTCCCCGCCACATCGCTGGTAATATACATCGCCTGATCATATACCATATTATCAGTCGGCTCGAACACGACCTGTAATGTCAGATAATCACCCAGATCCAGTATTACGTCATCGTCTGCGCCTGTATAGTTGCTCGACGAAACAATTTCTTCAATATATGTACCGTTGGGTTGGAACCGGCTGGCCACCGCGCCGGCCGTACCGTCCGCGGCCTGAACCGGGACGTAAAATATACCTCCGGCGACAATCCATTCCTGGATAGTCAGTGGAGATTCACCCGTATTGCGCAGAACCACTTCCTGAGTTTCCTGGGGTACGCCCAGAACCATCTTCAGCCCACCGTCACTGTCGCCCGTAGCGCCCGCGTCTGCGTCCCAGTCCCCGTCGCTCGCCTGTGGGTCTTCCACATCTTCCACATACCGCCATGCGATCTCGCCCGGATCCAGGCTGAAGTTATAACTGTTGGACCCGATCACGATGTTGTCCAGTTGTAACCACCCGGCACCTCCTCCCCAGCCCAGGCTCGAGGAAAGTTCACCACGAATGGACAATATATGCTCACCGACTTCCAGATCGCTCAACGTCAAATTCACCGTCTCGTAACCGCTGTCCTGCGTATCGCCCCCTTCTATTTGATAATCGCCCGCTACGGTTACATCCACACCATCTACACTGACAATCATATCAAGCGTCTGGCCGGCCAGGAGCCTGTCGCCAAGCAACTGCCGATAGTCAAAATTCAGTCCCACATCTCCCGCCTCATCTACCGTGAACTCCTGTTGGAAGCGGCCAGTCAAATCGGACAATCCGCCGCCGTCGATTATCGAATCCTCAAACACCAGCCGGTAATTATCATTATCAACTTCAAGCTCCGATTCACTGACCACCTCTACCTGCAGACTCATTTCGTAGAAATGCGAGAATGGATGTTTTGGACTCGGATGTCCCGCCTGTTGAGCGTCATTGCTTTGTATAACCAGTATCGCATCATACAGACCCGCCGGTACACCTGTCGGATCGAACCGCACTATAAAATCTATACTGTCAATATCTCCGCCTCCGACGCTCGCCTGCGCAGGTTCCAGCCGCACCGGATCACCTGGGAAACCATCAGGCGGATCCAGCAGTGAAAACGAACTGCTCGACAAACCGCCGTAACCGCCGAATACTATATCCTGAATCACCAGTTCTCCGGGACCGTTATTCGAAATTCTCAGGTTTTGATCTACAGGATTTATCGACCCCAGCGTTATCTGCCCGAACTCCAGCTTATCATCATCGACAGTGCCGGACTCCTCTGATACGGTAATTACCGGCAATTCCGACTCCTCACGAAATTCACGTAACCCGTAACTGTCCAGATGCCCCATTCTAAACGACACTATCGGGTCGCCGTCCGGCACCACAATCATATCAGTAAGCCACAATGCGCTCCAGAACTCACCGTTCTGTACGCTCTCCGACGACCCCATAAATCCCCATACATCCAGACCGGTCGTCGCGTCAATACCTTCCCAGCGAAGCGCCGACGAACCCATACTGGTTTGGATACTGCCTCTTTGTGTCCACGCCACTACCGGCAATTGACCGCCGCTGCTGACCATCTGTATATTGGTATAGGCATGAGATACTCCCTGTGGGAAAAACCTGAGAATTTCGAATAACGGTCCCGGAGAACTGGTGATTCAGGATCCCAATACGGCTGCCAGCCTATCCCCGCCGCCGGGTCCGCGGTATTAACCCACCGCCAGACCATCGGCACTAAATCTGTATAGGCCAGATTAAAATATTCAGGCGGGTTG
>Ga0255405_1058_pt1 | contig 11796 bp, 7 predicted proteins | sample ANMaggSSYBR01C11_FD_182127 | JGI IMG/M metagenome (GOLD analysis project Ga0255405, IMG submission 182127) | Sediment cell enrichment communities from methane seep in Santa Monica Basin, California, United Staets - ANME aggregate JGI... | ecosystem: Environmental > Aquatic > Marine > Cold seeps >... | reverse complement strand
TTTTACGGCCGTGCCGGCGGGGCCGTGCCCACCGTTAGGGAAGTGCTCGAGCAAATTGAAAAACTCGCTCTTCCCGCCAAGAGCAGATAGAGACTTATAAATGAAAACTGTTTTTACTCGCACACCATCGATAAAAGATTGTGCCACACACTACTGCCCAGGCTGTGGACACGGAATCGCGCACCGATTGATCGCCGAGACCATCGATGAGTTGGGCATTCATGACCGTACTATCGGTATCGCACCGGTCGGCTGTGCCGTTTTGGCCTATAATTATCTCGATGTCGATATGATCGAGGTAGCCCACGGCCGAGCGTCTGCCGTTGCTACCGGTATGAAAATGTGTCATCCGGACAAGATTATTTTTTCATATCAGGGTGACGGCGACCTGGCCTCTATAGGGGCTGCGGAAATACTACACGCCGCTCATCGGGCGGAACGGATAACGGTAATCTTTATCAACAACGCGGTCTATGGCATGACCGGCGGCCAGATGGCACCAACCACACTTGAAAAACAGGTTACCCAGACCACACCACTCGGCCGAAACCATACCACCGACGGCTATCCGATGCAGGTCTCGGAAATATTGGCGGTATTGCCCGGGACGATTTATGTTGAGCGGTGCTCGGTATATAACCCGGCAGAAATTCGCAAGGCAAAAAAAGCGATCAAACACGCCTTCGAGTTACAAATCAGCGATGCCGATGGCTTAAGTCTGATTGAAGTGCTTTCCCCGTGTCCAACTTACTGGCGAATGACTCCGGTAAAGGCCATGCAGTGGATCGAAAACGAAATGACAAAAGTGTTTCCACTTGGACTTCTGAAAGGATGATAAGAGAGTTGTGAGATTCGATATGACTGAAAGCAGTTTATATGAAAAAGTAATCATTGCCGGTTTTGGTGGTCAGGGGGTTATCCTCTTGGGCAAACTACTGGCACAGGCTGCCATGAAAAACGGGCATGAAGTAACATATATGCCTTCTTACGGCGCCGAGGTTCGCGGCGGGACGGCTCATTGCATGGTCATTATCGCTGACGAGCTTATCGCCTCGCCACTAATTGCGCAACCCGACGCGGTAATCACGATGAACGAGGCTTCATATAAAAAATTCGCGGCAAGAGTAAAAACAGGCGGGCTTTTAGTACTGAACAGTTCTATGGTTACCGGGCATGAGCCGCTTGATACTGTTGACGTTGTAGCTGTACCCGCCGACGATATTGCCGTTGAGCTTGGAAGTCCCAAAAGCGCTAATATGGTGGCCCTTGGCGCCTATTTGCAAAAACGCGGCCTGATCGGACCAACGGCAGCGGCCCAATACTTAAGCGATGTTCTGGCGCCGCGATATCATAAAACCATCCCAGTCAACGAACAGGCCATCCTGAAGGGCGCGGAATTCGTCCGGAGCAATTAGTATGTCAACGATTTCTCGAATAATAAAAAACATAGTCTGGTCGCAGGGCCTGTTTGAGTTCTGGCAGAAGCTGGGAGTGAATGTTACTAAAAAGCATTTTTACAGTCCCATACCTGACACCAGTGAACTCAAAAACAAAGTCGATTTATGGACAAAAAAATCGGAACTGCCCAGCATTGACATAAATCTCGAAGGACAGATGAATTTCCTCGAGCAGATTTTCCCGTTATACAAAAACGAATTCGACTTTCCGGTCGATAAAACGGAAAAACCACACGAATACTACCTTAATAACGCGGCGTTCGGGCTTGAAGACGCGACGGTTCTGCATTGTATGATCCGGCATTTTCAGCCTCGCACTATTATCGAAATAGGTTCGGGCTATTCCACCTGTGTTTCGGCCAGGGCCTGCCTGATGAACCAAAAAGAGGGACATCCGTGTAAATTAACATCGATTGATCCGTATCCGCGTAAGACACACAGGGAAGGCTTCGCAGGGTTAGATGCTCACATAGCAAAAAAAATCGAGGACGTCGAAGCGGATTTTTTTGAGAAATTAGAGGAAAACGACATATTGTTCATCGATTCCAGCCATATAGTGCGAACGGGAGGAGACGTGAATTTTCTGTTTCTGGAGATTTTGACCCGGCTGAAAAAGGGAGTTGTTGTCCATATACACGATATATTCCTTCCTTTTGAGTATCCCAGAAAATGGGTCATAGACAACCGGACTTTTCTGAGCGAACAGTATCTGCTTCAGGCTTTTTTATGCTTTAACAAATCATTCGAAGTGCTTTTCGGTAATCATTTTGTAAAAACGGTATATCCGGAGAAAGCACGGTCGCTGTTTGTGCCACCGAAAGGTTATCGTGAACGATTATTCTCTACCAGTTTCTGGATCAGGCAAATTATTTGACAGGGTGTAGCGGATGAGTTTTATTAAGGAAACCGGCAGATTTCTGATGAAGACGGGCCTTTCGCCTATGTTTCGTATCAGGCAGAAGGATTTCGTTCTGAGATTCTATCCTTCGAGTATTTCGCTGGTGTTATGGGTGGACTGCCACCGCCGCCGGACGAGCTATCCCACTGATGAGAATTTTTTCAGATCATACCTGCAATCGGGTGATGTAGTTATTGATGTCGGAGCGAACATCGGGTTTTTCTCACTGATGTCCGCTGCGTTAGCCGGCGAAACGGGCAGGGTTTATGCTATCGAGGCCCATCCGAAAACATACGAATATCTTCATGGAAATATCGCTGTCAACAAATTCGAGAATATTTCCGCGTACAATCTGGCGCTGGGCAACCGCGACGGCAAGGTACATTTTTCCGACCAGAGCAGGGACGACCGTAATGCCGTTGTTCAGGACGCTGATGGCGTCGAAGTTACCATGGCCCGCTTAGATGACATCGGTATAACGGACGACCGGATAGATTTGCTGAAGATCGATGTGGAGGGCTATGAAAAATTCGTTATGGAGGGTACCGCGGACATTCTTTCGCGAACGAAGTGCGTCTATTTCGAATCGCATGATGTCGCTCTGTCTGAATTCGACTGTACCGCTGCGGAGTTGATCCGGATACTGATCGATCAGGGATTCGCTATATATCGAATTCAGGACGATATGGTAATCCCCGTTTCTGAAGACCACCAGTCGCCTGTGTGTGAAAATTTGATTGCCGTGCGCAGCATAGACGAGTTTTTATCAAGAACAAAACTTTCGCGGGCCTGACTCATTTCCTGAAAGGGCGAAAGAAAAGAACCCGTGAACGGTTACCTTTTCGGTTTGAACAATACATCTCTGTACAGCGTCTGGATTTTTTCCAGTTTGATTCGATGCCGACCGCAGATACAAAACGGTTCATAGCCGAGTTCTTTCATCATATTTCCAAAATCATCTAAGCTGCTATTTACCAGGCTGAACGCATGGGGCGAGACTTCACAGATTATCATCGGCAGGTTATCCCTGTTGGCCTGCAGGTATCCTAAAGCGCCCCTCAGAATAGGCAGTTCATAACCCTGCGTATCGATCTTTATCATCGAGATATTGGTGATCGCCTTTTGCTGTAAATAATCGTCTAATTTGAGAACATCGATTGTTACCTTATCTTCCTGTTGGTCATCGGGGAAATAGCCCCGCACGATAGAGCTTCCACCAATACAGCCTTTTTGTGTATAGATCGTGGTCTTACCGGATTTGTCACCTAATGCGCAGTTGTTCGCGGTGATACTATACGAAGGATTCAGCTTGGCGGTTTCACTTATATAGACGCAATATTGCGGCATAGGCTCGAAGCTGTGTACCTGCCCACTCGTGCCGACCAGTCCCGCGGCGACAGCGGACAGATAGCCGACGTTAGCGCCGGCATCGATAAAAACACCGCCGGGCTTAAGATGTTTTTTCATAATATCTATAACTTCGATTTCGTAGGCGTTGTAATACATCCTTTTTATCACTTTGCCGAGATCGAAATCGAAAACTGTTTTAATACCGTTAATTTCCTTCACCACTCGGCCCTGGGGCGACTCGCCATACTTACACCTGTGATAACCCCATTTTTTTCTGTAGTATAATATGGGATGTCTTGCTAACGATATTTGCGACATAAAGGACCTCCAGATCAACTGATCGGCATTAAGCAAAGCACGGTATATATCTCAATATGTGCATTATTGTATAATGATGGCGGGTGTGTCAAAAGAAAAAACGTGAGTGTTCGTAGTTTTTTTTATAAACTTTATCGCGAAATTGTGTAGCGGTTGACAGATAATCAATTTCAGGGTAACATTTCAGCCAAATGCAATACAAGATTCCGGCTTGTGATTAAAACCTCTTGCAGAGCAATATATGAAATCGAAAGACGAAGCAACAAACACGGAAGTCAAAACGGAGCGTGTGCCCTGCGATTTATGCGGCAGCGACAGCAATGAGAATATTCTATTGGGTCGGGACATGCTGCATGGCCTTGCTGGTGAATGGTCGGTGGTTCGCTGTCGGGGGTGCGGACTGGTTTATACCAATCCCAGGCCAACTCCGGAGACGCTCGCAGCAGTTTATCCGCCGGACTATGGCCCCTATCAGGCCCAACAGCATAAAAGACATAGACTTAGGCGGCAACTGCAACAATGGGCAATGCGGCAGCACTGGAACTATCCACCTCATGATAAAAGCGGTGTACTGAGCAGGTTATTGAGTTGGCCGGTTTTGATTCTGACTAAAGGTCAAAGACGCAATTTTGACCTGTTCCCCTGGCAGGGGCAAGGCAAACTGCTGGATTATGGCTGCGGCTCCGGTGGTTATCTGGACCGGATGAAACAATGGGGCTGGAATGTTGTCGGGATGGACATGTCCGATCAGGCGGTGGCGGCTTGCAGAGAACAGGGCTTCGATGTCTGTAAGGGAATCGCTCCCGATCAGGAGTTCGAGCCTGAGAGCTTTGATGTTGTTACCTTGTGGCATGTGCTGGAACATGTGCCCAGCCCTACTCGGACTCTCTGCGAGGTTAATACCGTCTTAAAGCCTCACGGCAAACTCGTGGTGGCTCTGCCGAATATAGATTCTCTTTTGGCCAAGTGGATGGGGATATACTGGTACCCGCTGGAATTACCGCGTCATCTGACCCATTTCAGCAAAACCACGATAACAAAAATGATGGAAAAAGCCGGGTTCAGAGTCGAAAAAATTTGTGCTCAGCGATATGGCCAGGTTACGCAAAAGAGTTTTAAATATCTAACTCGACAGAAGAAAAAAGGCATTATTGCGGTTTTGTCCGAACGGCGGGGGCTTTGTTCGATCATAGAAAGAATTTTATCACTTAACGGCGAGCCGTCCCGAATGGTGGTTCATGCCAGAAAAATCTAACTCATAATAAACCAGTACAATTCATTGATTCAACTGCCTGGGTCGGCATCGGCCGCCTGCCAATTGACAACATCATTGCCATAATCAGAGTCTGTTTTACGAATCAGCGCCTTGCCTTCGCCGTCCGGTGCCGTCGGCCAGGGGTCGTCGCCGACCGGGTTCGAACCATCGCTATAGACCACACGGTCAACCCGAATGTAATATCGTTCACCTGTCTGAGTGTCCGCCTCGCCGGGCATGGAAAGCTGAATCTTCTCGCCGCCATTGTCCAACTTGCCGTCAACCCACTCAAAAATCTGTACGCCGCTAATGCCGGGAAACTCACCATTGAAAGCAGCCAGGTTCCGCACAAGTAAAATCCGCTCGTCTATTGCCATCGTTGTGCCAACCGGAAAATCAAAGGTGATCCCACCTTCGTCGGTAAATCGCCAGGGAATATCAGATGCCGTGCACGGATCGTAAGTCCAGAGATGAACCGCCGAGCCACTAATGTTAAGCAACTCCACATATTCCGCATCGCCGTTAATTTGTGGATGGTACATAATCTCGCTAATCACTACCGGGCCAACTTTCGGATAAGCGTTCACAGAACCGGCGGTATTGGCACTCATAGCTACAAAGTTAAAGGCGCCGGTACTCTTCTGATAACGGCCAAAGGCTATATTCGTCTGCGAAGGACCGAAATCCTCTTCCTCGCTATAACCTGTCAACTGTCCATCCTGGCCCGAATGCAAATATAACGTCTCACCATCCTCACTCAGGGCAAACCCGCACGGATCCACGCCAAACGAGGTGTCTTCATAAAACACGACATAACCACCGGCAGCAATCAAGGTGTCGGAAGGTATTTCGTATTTCTTCAGGTTATCGTTGTCATCACTGAGGAACCAGCCGCCGATGTTGATCGTAGCGGCAGTGGTGTTATACAATTCAATCCAGTCGGGATTTATCGCGTGGGAGTGGGCCAGTAATTCATTGATTACCACATCACCAGGATCGGGCAGTGAAGATTCATCATCGGCGCCAGGTGAGCCGTGAACAATCGAACCGGGCCGCCAACCATCCTTCTGGTCCCATAGGTTGGGGTCCATCCGAGGGTCGATGACAGTCAGAGAGAAACCATAACCGTCGGTAATCTGATACCAGCCGTCTTTGTAATCGAACTCGTGAATGGTTCCGTTAAGATAATCTTCCAACTTGATCCGTTCACCGGCATTACTAAGGCGGCCGAGGTATATACCTGCGATTTTGTCATTCAAGCCCATGCCATAACGCGATTGGAAGGCTGCCGTATTACCGACCACCAAAACAAACTCGCATGGGTCCAGACTGGTAACATCATTACCGTCAAAAGCAAAGTCAATACCGTCAGTAAATGAAACACCGGTCAAATCAAGGGTTTCCGAGCCGATATTTTTCAACTCGATGAATTCGAAATCGTCATTGTCATATTCGCTGCCGACAAGAGGGGCAGCCGGATTAAACATCAGTTCGGTAATACGCAGGTCGTCCAGAATGGGACTGGCCACAGGCAGGCCGGTCTCGAACTGAACAGGCTCCGACCAATGGCTCCAGCGGCCGGTGTCGTCCTTCATCCTGCAGCGCACCCGATATGTACCGCCTATATCAACCTCAGAGGCGGGAATAGTTATGTTACTCTGGAAACTGGTAATCTCGCCGGTTTCCCAGACAGTATCGATCTCGTATTTGCCGGGACCGGTGCGATAAACACCCGGATTATCTCCCGGATCATAAAGTTGCGCGGTCAATCGGATATCGATGAAACAATCGGAGCTGACACTCAAATTGGCGTTTAGTACCTGTACAGTGATTATGTTCGTACCGCTAACAAGATAGCTGTCCGGGTCGAACAGGGTGAACGGCACAAAGTTGAGATTTTCAATCGCGTCATCAGCCGTTGCGTCATAGGGCAACTCGTCGGAGGATACATTTCCACCTACTACATGCGTACCGTTTATCCAGATATTTACGCCGTCATCATATTGCACTTCCAAAAGCAGGTTTTCGATAATACCCGGGTCCTCAACATCAAACTCTTTACGCAGGTATGCTGTGGTATAATTATACCGCATGTCCAGCGGCGTCATAATGAACGACTCGCCATAACCGATAGACGTCTGACCCAACCGCCAATTACTATAACATGGATCGTCGTTAAAGCCGAGTTCACGCCATGCGCCTGTCGTCTCCGACGGTTCCTGAGTACCCCTGAAATATTTCCAGGTCTCCTGCTGCGAGATGAGCACAATATCTTCATTTTGAGACGGCGGCGCAGAGCCGCTTTCCACCTGCCCGATACGCCATTTCATCGCCGCGAAGGTACCGCTGCCTTGTGGGTCATCGAAAGTGCTGGTCTGGAACGTAAGAGAATTAACTGGAAAATCAGGTGGTCCGGTCGCCATTATAACAGGGGTAAATGGAATGTCCGAATCGGCGGCAAGTGAGTCCATATAAACGCCGCGTGAAGTAATATAGTTCTTCATAATCGTAAGCATACCGGGGAAATCGTTGGTGGGCGAGGACTCATAGAACTTGCCGTGGCCACCCTTGCCGGCAACGACATAGTTTGAAATCAGAATCGGATTATAATCCCACATTGCCCGATCAACATCCACAATGGACGGACCACCGCAGGGATCGTCGATAACAGCGGCAAGATCATCGATCAACTGGTGCGCCTGGTCAGTGTTGAACAGCAGGTCCCGAATCTCACGGAGGCGGTTACGGTATCCGAGATTGAATACCTCACGGGGCAATACCCGGCTGTAAAATGGTTCTTGGCCGTTACCGTACATATAGTCAGCCCAGGTAACGTCCAGGTCCCACGGCATCACCGACCAGAGATCGGTTTCAGGGTTGAGATAGTAAAAGTAGTTCTTTCCGTAAGCAATATCGTAATGATGTATGCCCTCGACAATAGAACGGTAAGAATAATAACGGCCGAGATCGAGATTGTCCCTCCACCATTGATCAGTTGGAGTGGTATTGTTGTAGGTGTTCATAAAACCGTTAAGATCGGACTTATCGGTTACGGCTGTGGATCCCTGATTATTCAGTTCCCCGGTCCAGTACTCCATTTTGTATAAGTTTCCGTCCGGCAGGCGATGCTCGTCCAGGAAACGGCCGTCCATTTGTTCCAGGACCAGGTACAGCCCCCATAGATCACCTTCATATTGAGTGGCGCCGGATTCGTCTGGTTCGTCGATAACGCGGAACTGCACCCAGTTGGTCTTCGACGACTCCACGCCAACCATATTAAAAAACTTGAAACCGACCGCCTCAAACATCCCATGCTCACCTCTCATCCAGAAATCACCGTGCTGGATGCAGGCCGAGAAGTTGAGCTTGTCCCATTTAACGCTATATTCTTCGCCGTAATTGTTACGGGACTGAAAATAGTGCCCACGGTTAAAGTCAAACTTCCACATATTTTTGCCCATTGCATAGCGCCAGTAGCCGCCGCGGGCGCGGTAATGGATATGATCGTACACCTCGCCGTCGTATATCAGAGTTCCGCACCAGGGGTAATCCGAGCCCGTGTATTTGCCGATTGTGGTGCCGGGTATGTACTGCGAATTTACCACATCCTGCTCCCGGGAAATCAGGTGATAAACCGGAAGGCTCCGCATTACGGTGGTATCGTATTCAACCGGATCATCGACGCCCGGCTCAATCGCCCCTGTCCAGGCGGGTACGCCGTCATAGACAAAGTAAGCGAAGTTAGGCTGAGGATCATCGCTATATGGAACCGTAACACTGCGAGCCGCGGTACCTTCCACAGTAATACGATAACGTATCAGCCGGCGATGCGTTTGAAAACTACCCGGAACTTGTACCGTATAGACGTCATCACCGGAAAATTCATCGCCGTTCGACCCGTCATCGTGCATCGCCAGTGGTGTCCAGTTGGTGTTATATATAGAATCATCTATACGGATGTAACTTCCGGGATTGACAATTTGGTAACACAGTGTTACGCCGACCACTCCGTCCGGATCGGTTACTTTTGCGGTAATGGTTACTGTTCTGCCTGAAACCGGCAGTTCGGGGTAATGCGTTACCTGCCGAATTTGTGGAGGGATGTTGTTGGTATAGATTGCCGAGTTTTCCGCTGCGGGCGTTGGATATGCCGAACGCCAGCTACCGCCCAGATCGTTATCTAGAGAGGGATTAAGCAATTGCATGGAATGACCGTTACCAGTCGAGCCGACCGGTACGGAGTCGCCAACTGTCGGCCAGGGGAATCCTAATTGATATTCCACCTGGTCAATCTCGACCCCGGCTGCGTCGCACAGTTCAATCTTTTCACCGTTGTTACTGATACTGCCGTCAAAGGGACCGTAAATCAAACCGGAAGAGACGCCGAATTTGCCTTCCAGAGTAACCGGGGTCACGGCGAGGTTTGGGTTCTCGGTAACGACAATATGGCCGCCGGCCGATAATATCGTCCCCGGCGGGAACTCGTAGGAAATTCCGTCGCTGAAATACCAGCCCGAAAGATCGACATCATCCGGCCCGGTATTGTGCAGTTCGACAAACTCTATAAGTTCCGTTCTGACGTCCGGATCGGAGTGAATCTCGTTTATAATTATTGCCGACTTACCCTGCGTCAACCAGTTTTCCGCCACAACCACGAAGTCCGCCATATCGACCCCATCGCTGTTGCCTGTCAGATCGGCACAACCATCGGGATACCCAACGCAACCAGGCTCGTCAAGCCACTGCTCGGCAAACATTTTCAGGTCTTCGATATCGACGGCATAGTCATAATTCAAATCACCATCAGGGCAGTCGGTAGGTCTTTCCCGTATAGAGAAGTTCCAGAGGTCGCCGGGATAAGTTTCGCCGCCATCGACAACATCCACACGCCAATAATATTCATAAGCGTAATACATCGGCGGAGCATAGCTCGGTTCAGTCAGAAACGATACTTCGATATCCCAGTTTTCCGGGTCGGTGCCGAAGTGGAAATTATAGGTCGGATCGCTCACACCCCCCGACGTCTCCCAGGTCAATGTTACGGTTGGCGAGATTCCCTCGGCATCGTTTGCCGGATATGGATTCCAGGTCTTCGGGACTCCGCCCTCGCCTTCGAGCCGCACGTTGTCCATCATCAGCCAGGACGTAAAGGTTGTCGCCGCGGTATTCTCTATTTCGATACCGATCTTTTTCCCAATCGATGCCGAGACCGAGTCGGCGTTAAATTTAATAGAGTATTTACCCCATTGGACATCGTTACCGGTTCCCGGCAAGGTGGACGTCTGGGACGCGACAGGGACACGGCTGCCTGCATCGTCATAATAGAGCGTCATCTTAAAGATCGGACTGCCACCCCCACCCGTGTAGCCATTCGAGGCGTCAACTGTCAAGATGAGCAGTTCGCCGGCCGAAATTGTATGGTCGATCAGATTATAGGCCGACGGATCGAAGTTCCACAGGAAACCCATCCATTGGCCATCCGTAACAACCCATCCGTGTTCCACACTATCCACGCCTGAATCCTCAGCTACCGTATCGCTGTTCCAGCCGGGCACATTTTCCCAATCGTACTGTTTTTCAGTACCTGGCAACTCGAAGCTGAAGTTCTCAACGAAAACAGGAATCGGCTCGGCGTACCCAACGGCAGCGAGAGCCATTATCAGGGTCGAAGCTAAAAGGCATGTTGTACCTGTCCGGTTTTTCACTTTTCTCTCCACGAACACCCCCCACCGCCAGAAACCTCAACCTGACCTGTATTCTACAAAATTTTCACTCAAAAGTAAAGGGGGATTACGCTTTTTACAGGTTGTTTTCTCGCCCTTTCAGGGCTTTTAGTTAAACAGCTACACAACTACACAATTATCCAGAACATTCCTCCTCCTACAGTTAAATGGCACGAAAATAGAATAATTGGAAGAAAAAGTAAAAAAATAGTTGGGGTGAACGGTTACAAAAAATCTTGCTTTAGTTCCGTCTTTATAATACCCTAATCACATGAATACGCCTTTGCTCATTAAAATCCGTGTGGCTGTGGTATTAGCCATTGGCATAGTAATTTTCTCGACCGTTGGCTGGTCATTTGCCCGGCCGTGGGACCCTGTCGGTGACTTGACGGTGCTGTCTCACCATCAACCGCTACAAATGGTATTTATGGTATTATTAGTAGCCCTGATTTCGACGGCCGTTGCTGTAGCCGTTTCCGGCCGTTGGACCCGCGAAATTGCGCCATTAGCCGTTCCAGCCGGCCTGAGTACCTTTTCGGTATTGACCGGCGGCATTTTCGCGCTATTGTTGAAACACAATCAGTTGCCCGGCAGGAACCGTATGTTTTACCATCTTGCCGGCGAATCTGTTTTCTGGTTTATTTTGGTTATTGCGGGTTTTATTCTGGCCTACTTGTCGTTCGCCTTTTTCAGACTTGGCCCGGCACTCAAAAATTCTCCCGCCCCCCTGCCGGAGGTAAAAACCACCTTTATAAAGCGCTTTATTGCCAATTTTAACTCTCGAGAGATGGGAAC
>Ga0255405_1055_pt1 | contig 11937 bp, 12 predicted proteins | sample ANMaggSSYBR01C11_FD_182127 | JGI IMG/M metagenome (GOLD analysis project Ga0255405, IMG submission 182127) | Sediment cell enrichment communities from methane seep in Santa Monica Basin, California, United Staets - ANME aggregate JGI... | ecosystem: Environmental > Aquatic > Marine > Cold seeps >... | reverse complement strand
TTGCGCTCGATCAATCAGAAGAAGATAAATATTCCCTTGAAAATCATTTCTAAAACTCACGAGGGGAAGCGTGCATTCTTTTCTGTTACATTTTGTGATAAGGAAGGAGAGCAACTCAAGCTCAAGAATCAAGACATTATTCGGTACCAATACGCATGGGGGCTGCCGCAAGCCTATCCGACTTCAGAAGATGACCTTGAACGCCTTACGTCTGGAAGAGAAATCAATGAGGGGGCATATTGTATCGCAGAAATATTTGCAAGCCACGGTCTTATCCGGAATCTTGTTTTAGAATTACGGTTTGAAAGAGGAAAGGACCAATTTTTCAGCAAGTCTCCATTCTTTCAGACAACATCAAAATATGGTGATCGACCCTCATGGTCTTTGGTTCAGGACATGCCGCTTGTCGAGGAAGAAGACCACGAGATGTGGTTCCAGACTTACAAGATAATCGAAAGAAACTTCAATGGAAGGATGCGGGTTATGTGGAGACCAATTGGTAAAACGATGAGTGCCGAACCAGTCACTTGAGTGGATAGTAAGGGAATCCCGATTTTTCCGCTAGCCAAGGTTGGCATTGAAGGTGACTCTAGCCTATGCATCATCTCCCTCACTACCACTCAGTTTATCGTTAGCCTTGAATAAAAGGAGAAATGATATGACCACAACAGAGAAAAAGGTTTGTTTCGTAATATCACCCATTGGGACTGACAGTTCTGACATTCGCCGGCGCGCTGACCAACTGTTGCGCCACATTATCAGACCTGCCGTGGATATCTGTGGTTTCGAGGCTATACGTGCTGACCAGATTTCCGAACCTGGGATGATCACAACCCAAGTGATCCAACACATCATCGATGACCCTCTTGTCATTGCCGACCTGACAGGCTCCAACCCCAACGTTTTTTATGAACTGGCGATTCGGCATGCGATAAGAAAACCTCTTGTCCAAATTATACAAAAGGAGGAAAAAATCCCATTTGATGTAGCAGGTATGCGCACTATTCCCGTTGATCATCAGGACCTTGACAGCGTTGAGGAGGCAAAGCAGGAAATCGAACGCCAAGTGAAGGCTATAATCAAAAAGCAACCCGATGAGATAGAATCACCTATTTCTGTTTCTGTCGAGCTCCAAGCACTACGTCAGAGCGAGAATCCAGAAGATAGATCGTTGGCTGAGTTTGTCTCGGCCGTCGCAGAATTGCGCTCCGACCTCGGGGCAATTGAAAAGCGACTTTCAAACCCAGAGAATCTTATTCCCCCTCAGTACTTCCAGAAATTGATGGACATTCCGGGGCGTCATTATTCACGGGATAGCGAAGTTAGAGAAATGAGAATGCAAGAGTTTACACATCGTTTCGAAAAGACGCTTGCAATACTTGAACACGGAAAGATTCCACAAAAAGAATTAGCAATGGAAATTTCACGCCTTCGCGAGATAATGATGATGTTCCGACAAGAAATATTGAGAGGTTAACAAGACGATTGCACCTGATCGCAGGGACCGTGCCGCTAATAGAGCTTTTTGGTTTAAGTAAAAAAACGGCATATAGTCAGTTTTGTGGAAGCCCCTGCGCCAGGTGAACCGCGACGATAGCGGTCAATATCACAAGGGAATTCCGGGGACAGGATACCTATTTGCTGAAGAAAGAAGGCTATAATATGTATACTGTCCCCGGATTTTCGCTATCGAATTTTCTCCTGAGGCGAGTCCGTATGAAATAATGAGAAATGGACTAAGAGTTTTGGAGGAAACGCGTCGAACAGAATCAACTATGTTCAGCGCACCATCGCCAAGTGACTTTAAGTTGCTTAATTATCGTGTCTCTGTAATCGGCAATAATGTTTTAGGTGGCAGTGCACCGGTCATTGCCCAGTCAAGCACACTGGTTAAAAAGGAGGATCTGGCAAGCAATAGAAAGTTTTACAGGTTTTCCGCCTATAACCCTGACAGACGAGTTGACCCTATTACAGGAGACTTTGCCGCTGGCACCTACGCAACAACTGATAATGATGAACCGTTTGTCCCCTCCGGATTCGCGGCTGTAGGAAGGTATGCGTTACCAAATAACAGCCCTGCCTCCTACAAATATACTATTACTGCGCCAGCAGGAGAGGCTGTTGAATATGGAACTGTTGCGCCAGCATTTGGACAAGCTGGAGGCGGAGTGGAAGCGCTTTTTAACAAAAAAGTAAAAAAATCAAGCGAAATTTAAACCTCCAGTGAAGGTGCCGGATGAGTAGTGAATCTAACAAGACAAATGCACGCGGACGCCAAAAAACGACGTTGCACTCTTCTTTTTGGAGCCGGTGATTTGTGGCATTAGCTCTTAAAAAAGGATAAATTATGAAAGATAAAATATTAGAATTAATAAATGACCAGAAATCTCCTTTATTCCGAATTATGGCAGTTTACAATGAAAACGAGCCGGCAAAGAGAAGCTTTAATAACAACATCTGCGCCTTTCATATTGGGAATGGTTATATATTAAGTGTGGCGCATAATCTACGATTAGAAGCACAATTATTTCAATCAATTAACGAAACAGATTTTCAAAATGATATAATAAGCAATTGTGATGCCAGTGAGCAACAGCTATTAACTAAATGTTATATTTTAGATCCACAGACAAATAAAAGATACATAAACATTCAAGATAAAAATGACACACAGCCGTTGGCTGACACTTTAAAGAAAATCAACTTTGATAGACGCTGGATAACACTTTATGCAAAAGGCATTTGTAAACCTTTCCTGATTATTCAATTCAAAAATAATCAATTCTATAATGACCCGACTGCAACTGCTGCGTTTGACCCAAACAATTTATTTCCTGAACCAGATCTTGGGCGAAACACATTCTTAATTGAATTGGAACTAGTCGAAACTTACTATACAGAAGACATATCTTTATATAGAATAACCAATACTGACCAAAACATAATCGACAAAATACCTTCGACTGATATTTCTTATGAAATAGTAGAAACAGGTAGGTCCTTGTATTGCATCCAAAGTGCCCCTAGCTCCAATCTAGGCAGAATGATAAATGAATCAAGAATTAAGGAATTTTAAACCACCATGCTATTCAAACTGATAGAATAGGAGGAAATTATCTTAGAGAGGGCTTTCGATATTTACTAAAAGGCTATTTTCGGTTTGGCTCTTCAGGCGCGCCTTACTTCGTTTACGATATAGAAGATAATTCTTTTAAAGTTAATGCAATACAAAGTGAAGCAGGCCCTATTCAGCTCGCTATAAACAATAATCGTGAAGGTAATTTCCAATACGTAAATGCCATAGCATCACCTTTGCAAATTGTTGAAGATAATCTGAACAATATAATAAGCTAACAACGCACTCCAGCTGACCAAAACTGCAGGCTAAAAGTAGGTAAAATAGGGACAACAGCGCCCTTTTTTATAAATTAAGATTACGCCTTTCGATGGATTAATATGCACACTAATTCTCTAAAAGACTTAGATAGGCGTTTGCGCATTGCAGCATTCGCGTGGCTAACCGAACAGATCAATATTCACGGCGATGTGCTCCCGAGAACAACTCTTGCACAGGGATTCATCTTTGAAGATCAGAGAATCCCCCTTGTTTCTCCACAAGGCATTTTCAAGCCTAAGATACTTCCTGAATACCCCCTGTCGATTACGACAACTACATCGGGACACTATGACGATGGCTTCACGCCGGAAGGACTCCTTTTATATAAATATCGAGGTACAGATCCATATCATCGGGAAAATGTGGGACTTCGAAGTGCTATGCTCCATAATATTCCGCTTATCTACTTCCACAGTGTTGTGCCAGGCAAATATCTGGCCGTCTGGCCCGTATATATTGTAGGAGATGAACCGAAAAGCTTAACGTTCACTATTGCTGTTGATGATTATAAAACAGTAAGTCGATACATTAACTCCCAGGACAGCACTCCGGCAATCTCGGAAGCGGATTCAGACATCCGAAGAATGTATATCACGACTTCAGTCAAACAAAGATTGCACCAGCGCGGATTCCGTGAGCGGGTGCTGCATGCATATAGGGAGCAGTGTGCGTTCTGCCGCCTGAAACACCTGGAACTTCTTGATGCGGCTCACATCATCCCGGATGGAGAACCCGACGGTGATCCCATTGTGAATAACGGTGTTGCCCTCTGCAAACTGCACCATGCCGCTTTTGACCGTTTAATGCTCGGCATACGACCTGATTATGTCATTGAAGTTCGGGACGATATCCTGAAAGAAAAAGACGGACCCATGCTACTCCACGGACTTCAGGGTATGCACCTGAAGAAAATCATACTTCCACGACATTCGAACTTATGGCCCAATCCCGATCTACTGGAACGACGATATGAAAAGTTCAGATTGTCTATTTGATAACGAAAAAGAGGGGGTCAGTTGTTGACCAGAAATTCCATGATCCAACTCCGACTCAACCACCACAACCATTCGTAATCAAAATTTAAATCCATAAAACCCACCTGATATGATCTCTTAACAGCCATTTTGAGTATAAAAATGATGCTGTCGTAAAAAGTCCGAATAGCGTGTCATTTCGAACGAATGTGAGAAATCTTAGCAATGTAACACCTCAAAAACACAAGATTTCTCCCTACTGTCGAAATGACAAATTGTGCGAGTACGACTTTTTACGGGTTTGTCAAAAATAGCTGTCCCGGAATAAAACTATTTCATTATTTATTGTCGTCCACGGGACAAACTGATAAAGAGACGATCGGCACAATGTCATCTCGACATATTTTAGAGATCAAGAGGGGAACTCCATGAGTATTGATACGAAAAAGATTATTTACAGCATGATGAGGGTCAGTAAATTCTACCAGAACAAGCCTGTATTAAAAGATATATCCCTTTCCTATTTTTACGGCGCCAAAATCGGCGTTCTGGGATTGAACGGCTCCGGAAAAAGTTCACTCCTGCGCGTTATGGCCGGGGTTGATCAGGAATATAACGGAGAGGCCGTCCTCTCGCCGGGATATACGCTGGGGTTTCTCGAACAGGAGCCGGTGCTCGATCCCGATAAAACAGTACAGGCCGTCGTTGAAGAAGGCATGCAAGAATCGGTGGGTCTCGTGAGGGAATACAATGAAATCAGTGAAAAATTTGCCGAACCCATGTCTGACGACGAAATGAGTCATCTGATAGAGCGTCAGGGTGAATTGCAGGAAAAAATCGACCAGCTTGACCTCTGGGATATCGATGCCCGTCTGGAGATGGCTATGGATGCCCTGCGCTGTCCTCCGGGGGATACTCTCATCAGAATTCTTTCCGGCGGTGAGAAGCGGCGGGTGGCCCTCTGCAGGCTGCTGTTGCAGAAACCGGATATCCTGCTCTTGGACGAACCGACGAATCATCTCGATGCCGAAACGGTGGCCTGGCTTGAACGTCATCTCCAGCAGTATGAAGGGACGGTGATTGCCGTCACGCACGACCGGTATTTTTTGGATAATGTTGCTGGATGGATTCTGGAGCTGGACCGGGGAGAGGGCATTCCCTGGAAGGGGAACTATTCTTCCTGGCTTGCACAGAAACAGCAGCGGCTGCAACAGGAAGAAAAGCGGGAAACGGAACGGCAAAAGACCCTGCAGCGGGAGCTGGAATGGATCAGCATGTCGCCGAAGGGACGCCAGACAAAGGCGAAGGCCCGTATCAGTGCCTATGAATCACTCATGAACCAGAGCTATGAAAAGCAGGAGAATGATCTGGAAATCTACATTCCGCCGGGACCCCGTCTCGGGAAGGTCGTTATTGAAGCGGATAATGTGAGCAAGGCGTATGGCGACCGGCTTTTATTCGAAGGAATGACCTTTGCGCTGCCCGCGGGGGGCATCGTCGGCGTTATCGGACCGAACGGTGCAGGCAAAACAACGCTTTTTAACATGATAACCGGGGTGGGAACACCCGACTCAGGCACGATAAACGTCGGCGAAACGGTCTCGCTTGCATGCGTCGATCAGGAACGGGATACGCTCGACCCGGACAAGACAATATGGGAGGTGATTTCCGGGGGCAATGATATAGTTAAGCTGGGGGAAAGAGAAATGAACTCAAGGGCCTACGTAGGGCGTTTCAATTTCTCAGGATCAGACCAGCAGAAAAAGGTGAACATGATTTCCGGAGGCGAGCGCAATCGCGCCCATCTTGCCTGCATCCTCAAGGAGGGCGCCAATGTGCTGCTGCTTGACGAACCGACAAACGATCTGGATGTGAACACCATGCGGGCTCTTGAAGAAGCATTAGAGCATTTCGGAGGATGCGCCGTCATCATCAGTCACGATCGCTGGTTTCTCGATCGCATTGCCACACACATCCTTGCCTTTGAGGGAGACAGCTCGGTCGTGTGGTTTGAAGGCAATTATTCCGATTACGAAGCCGATCGTAAGAAGCGACTCGGAAAGGCCGCCGATCAGCCGCACCGGATAAAATATCGACATTTGACGCGATAATGAACGGAATGAGATTTTTCTCTATCTCAGAAAAGAGGGTCAGCAGGAGTATTATTAGATGGGAAAACCAAAAAAATATTATGCAGTAGCCAGGGGCCGCGAGCCCGGAATCTATGAAACCTGGTTCGGCAAGGGCGGCGCCGAGGAACAGATCCACGGCTATGCAGGAGCCCGATACAAGGGTTTTCCATCGCTGACCGAAGCGCGGGAATGGCTAAAAACCCCGGTTTTCCCTAAAAGACCGGCCCTTAAAGAGCATACCGTTACGGCTTGTGATACAGACACCATTCCACCGGGCGCGATCGTCATCTATACCGACGGGGGATGCCGGGGTAATCCCGGACCCGGGGGGTACGGTGCAATCATCATCAATGGGGATAAGCGAATCGAGCTTGCCCAGGGGTTTCGACTGACCACCAACAACCGCATGGAAATGATGGCCTGCCTTGCGGCACTATCCGCATTGGAAAAACCCTCGGATGTAATGCTTCACAGTGATTCCAAATATGTTGTCAACGGTATCGAAAAAGGATGGGCCCGTAAATGGCGTTCCAATGAATGGATGCGCACGAAGAAAGACCCTGCCGAGAACGCTGACCTGTGGGCACGGTTACTTGATCTGTGCGAACTACATAGAGTGCGGTTCATTTGGGTCCGAGGTCATGCTGGAAATCCGGGAAACGAGCGTTGTGACGAACTAGCCACGACAGCAGCGGATGGCCTGAATCTCCCAGAGGACCTTGCCTATGTCAACGGACGCACCAAAGATCCCCGAGGTTCATCTTATGAGACAGACTGAATGCAACCCCTTGATAAAATAAATCAACCAATGACACCAGGAAGGAACAATATAATGCTTAAACTCCACGCGATGGAACCCGGAGTGAGAAGGAATATCGTATGGCGCTGGTGAGCCTCAAGGATGTGACCATCAGCTTCGGCGGCCCGCTGCTGCTCGGAGCGGCGGACTGGCAGATCGAGCAAGGTGAACGAATTTGTCTGATAGGTCGCAATGGTACCGGTAAATCCACATTGCTCCGGTTGCTTCATGGCGAGATACCTCCCGACAGCGGAACTATTACGAAAACTACAGGGTTGAGAACAGCCTTACTGTCTCAGGAAGTTCCACTGGATCTGGCTGGCACTGTCTATGACGTTATCTCGTCGGGACATTCGCACCAAAAGGTTCAGACGGTCATTTCCCGCATGAGCCTCGACGAAACGGCGGAATGCAGCACCCTTTCCGCCGGACTGAAACGGCGAGTGCTCCTGGCTCGGGCGCTGGTGAGCGAGCCTGACATCCTCATGCTCGATGAGCCGACCAACCATCTGGATATCGACGCCATTATCTGGATGGAGCAGTTTCTGCTCCGCTCCGGTAAAACCATAATTTTTGTCACCCACGACCGGACTTTCCTTAATCGGATATCCACTCGCATCGTGGAGCTCGACAGGGGCATGCTGGCCTCGTTTGCCGGCAATTATGAAGATTATCTCACCCGCAAGCATGAACTGATCGATAACGAAACCTCGCGCAATGCGGAGTTTGACAAACAACTGAAGAGTGAAGAGGTGTGGCTCAGTCAGGGTATCAAAGCACGGCGAACTCGTAATGAAGGACGGGTGCGGGCTCTGATGAAGATGCGGGCCGAGGTGGAGCAACGCCGTGCCCGTACCGGCAATTTGCGCCTCATGGTGCAGGAGGCCGAGCGGTCTGGCCGGCTAGTAATCAAAGCGAAGAATATCGCGGTCGCGTACGACAACGAACCCCTGATTACAGATTTTTCAACAACCGTTATGCAGGGCGATAAAATTGGCGTAATCGGACCGAACGGTTGCGGCAAGACCACGCTGCTTCGGATTTTGCTCGGAGAGATCGAGCCGGACGAAGGGTCCGTGAGGCATGGTACTCGCCTGAAGATTGCATATTTCGATCAGCTCAGGGTTCAGCTTGATGAAGACAAGAGCCTACAGGAAAACGTTACCGATGAGGGTGACATGGTTATGGTGAACGGGAAGGAGCGGCATATCATCGGTTATCTGCAGGACTTTCTCTTTTCACCCGCCCAGGCCCGCAGTCCCATTACCGCACTTTCCGGCGGGGAGAGAAACCGACTCCTCCTGGCCAGGCTCTTTGCCCGATCCTCCAATCTGCTGGTCCTGGACGAGCCCACCAACGACTTGGACGGAGAAAGTCTGGAACTGCTGGAATCCATGCTGATCGAGTACACAGGGACGGTACTGCTGGTAAGCCACGACCGCGCCTTCCTGAACAATGTCGCCACTTCCACTCTGGTCTTTGAAGGATCGGGCCGGGTAGAAGAATACGTGGGCGGTTACGACAACTGGCTCCGTCAGCGGTCCCGGCCGGAGGAAACCACCCCGGAAGCGAAGCCCAAAAAGGGCAGACCCCGCAGTGTGCCCACTGGTTCCCGCAAGCTTACCTTCAAGGAACAGCGCGAACGGGAGAAACTGCCTGATATCATAGAAGATCTGGAGTCTCGAAAGCAGCAACTTTTCGGAGCAATGGCCGACCCCGATCTTTACAAGACCGCCGGAACGGAGGTCGCTCGACTGCAGACCGGCCTGGATGAACTGGAACGGGAGTTGAAAGCGGCCTATTCCCGGTGGGAACTGCTGGAAGATCTGGCGCTCAAAGCCAACGGATAATGCAACGCAACGGCAATGGCTAACAGTATGAACAGAACGTGGAGGAAATAACATGGAAACATTCGAATTCTCGGGTGACTATATTGAGCTGAACAGGTTGTTAAAGGCATCGGGGTTGTGTGAAACGGGCGGTATGGCAAAAATAGAAATCGAAAACGGACTGGTCAGTGTTGACGGAACCGTCGAATACAGAAAACGATGTAAAATCAGAAACGGCCAGACGGTTGAGTATGGTAGTCATACGATTAAAGTGGTACAAATAACTCCTTAACCTCTTATTTCCCAAATTTACCTCTTGACAATGTTAACATATTTGTATACTTTACAGTTATGAAAATAATCTCATTCTATCGGAGTATGTCAGGCAATTGTCCTGTTAAAGAACACTTGGATAGTCTAACAGACACAGAGGCGACCAAAATAGCATGGGTATTGAAATTGATTCGCGAGCTTGATCAGATTTCGTCTAAATACTTCAAGAAACTGGTTAAGACAGATGATATTTGGGAAGTCAGAGTTGACGTTGGAAGAAACACTTTTCGTCCCCTTGGTTTTTACATGGCTGAGAATTGATCATACTGACCAACTCCTTCCAAAAGAAAAGCCAGAAAACTCCTTTAAAGGAGATTAGACTGGCAGAAAAACGAAAGAAAGAATATTTGAGCAGGAGACAGGCAGATGGACGATCTGGATAAATATATTGAAACAAGAAAGAAGCTAAGTCCGAAATTTGCAAAAAATTTTGACAAAGGATATGAGCAATTCAAAATTGGTATTCTTCTGAAGCAGGCTCGTCTTGAAGCGGGCCTTACTCAGGAGCAGGTGGCAAATAAATTACGTACCAAGAAATCCGCCATCTCCCGGATTGAAAACCATGCTGAGGACATACGCCTATCCACATTGGTAAATTATGCTCAAGCCGTAGGTAAACAACTCAACCTCGAAGTTGCCTGAGAACAACGAACCAGGCCAGTGCACCGGATGCAAAAGACCAGGGCTTTTAGAAATAGCTGTGGGTTCACCGCGTAGTGAAATCAAAAGGGCGCTGACCCTCATTAACCTCATTAAAAAATATCCTTTGCAAAAGCGGAAATGCCGTATATGAATAATAACCATTGTATAGGATCGCAATACCTACAGTGGATGAAAGCACCGCATGTTATATAACACTACCTTTATCACCATGGCACTTGCCAACCTGTTTGCCGTATCGAGTTTCGGGGCCTTCTTCCTTTTTCCTCTGTACATTATCAATCATGGAGGTTCCAAGTCTGATATCGGCATTATCATGGGCATCTTTGCCCTTTCGGCTGTCCTCTGCCGTCCCTGGATCTCCACCATGGTTGACCGGATCGGGCGCAAGCGGAGCTACACTGTCGGGTGCATTATCATAAGCATCCTTCCCCTGTTATACCTGCTGCTTCGGGGAAGTCTCTCCGAGTTTTATCTTCCCCTGCTTTTTCTCAGGGTGATCCATGGCGTGGGGGTGGCTATCTGTTTTACCGCCGCTTTTACCTATATTGCCGACATCGTTCCTCCGGATCGCCTCAATGAAGGAATCGGCATGTTCGGGGTGACGGGGCTTATCGGGCTGGCAATCGGGCCCGTTGTTGCCGAGATAATCATCGGGCGGTTCGGCTTTGACGTATTCTTTCTCGCGACGGCGGGGATAGCGGCGATGGGGTTTGTTCTTCACCTTCCCCTCAGGGAATCATACAGGCGGAGTACCCACGAGTCGTCCGTGTCCTTCTTTTCGGTCATGTTCAGGAAGCGGACGTTAACCGTGGCCATGCTCGCCGCTCTCTTCGGGTTTGGATTATCGGCCACCATAGGGTTTGTTTCCCCCTTCGCCCGGGAACAGGCCATTACCTTCATCTCTCTCTACTTCATCTGCTATTCCGGGGCGGCGGTACTTACGAGGTTTTTCGGGGGCAGACTTGCCGACAGGGTCGGAGAAGACCGAATCATTCCTTATGCACTGGCCCTGACCGGGGCCGGACTCTTTGCGTTGATCTTTTTGGAAGGCAATGCAGTTCTGATCATTGCGGGCCTGATGTCGGGCTGCGGACACGGGTTTCTCTTTCCGTGCCTGAATGCGCTGGCCATACGGGATGAACCTATCGATATCCGCGGAAAAATCACCGGTGTCTTCACCGGCGGGATCGATGCCGGGGCCTTTGTCGGCTCCCTGATGCTGGGCTACATCGGGGAATGGGCCGGATTCAGGGTGCTCTTTTTTACGGCAGGTCTCGCACTCTTGCTGGGGCTCGCCGTTTATCGTTTCAGAGTAATGAAGAATGGCAGGTGGCTGGTCTCGGAAGAGCCGGTTCCTGGTGTTGATGAAGTATAGGGGAAGATGCTATGAAAACTAACGAACTATCAACATGCTTTTTCACAAACGATGTAGATGCATGCCGTGAATTTTATCAACGTTATTTCTCGGCAAAGGCTCTTTTTGACTGCGGTTGGTATGTCAACTTATGCATCGGTGGAGATGGACCCGCTATCCAGTTCATGCAACCGCAAGGTGATATGCCAACATTCAGTGGAGCAGGAGTTATGCTCAATTTCAAGGTTGATGATGTAGATGCAGAGCATGCAAGGCTAATGGAGGCTGGGTTGCAAACTGCATTGCCTTCCAAAAAGATCAACCTTGGGGGGATAGAGGGTTTTCCGTAATTGACCCTGTTGGGAATTCTGTTTACATATATTCTGATCGTGAACCGGCAGATGAATTTAAACAATATTACAAGGGTTAAACAGCCGCTCCACCGGATCGCCCTCA
>Ga0255405_1056_pt1 | contig 12045 bp, 7 predicted proteins | sample ANMaggSSYBR01C11_FD_182127 | JGI IMG/M metagenome (GOLD analysis project Ga0255405, IMG submission 182127) | Sediment cell enrichment communities from methane seep in Santa Monica Basin, California, United Staets - ANME aggregate JGI... | ecosystem: Environmental > Aquatic > Marine > Cold seeps >... | reverse complement strand
CGAGATCTCGGCAGGCGGTATTCTTCAAGGGAGATTACCGGTATGCAGTGTTTCTACGGGGCTCTTTTCTTCGCGCCCGCTCTCTTCCTGGATATTCCAACGCTCTCCTGGACGGCGATCAGCCTGCGCTCTCTTGTGGCACTGTTATACCTGACGGTTTTTGCCACAGTGACCGCCTTCTTCTGCTACAACTTCGCCCTCACCAAGATACCAGCCTCGCGGGCTGCTATCTTCATCAACGGTATTCCCGTGGTAACAGCCCTGGGGGCCTGGGTTATTCTGGGTGAGCGTCTGACCCCTCTCCAGGGAGCGGGCGGAGCCCTGGTGCTCGCGGCCGTCTTCATCACCAATCTTATGAGCAGAAAACGTGCTGCTCTCTCCCATACGTCATAGAAACGTCCCCTCCTGTTTCAGGAGTATACCCATGATATCATTACTTAATACATAAGATGTGCTCCTCTCATTTTCCCATTCTTAGAGATCTTTCACTTCGGATAGCAATCGGTCAAACTGCTCCACATCGACAACCGGAGACGTGGTAAAGGAAATCCCCGCTAACTTGCCAATCGCAACCGAGATTGCCAGTGCCTTCTCCGCATCAGGAAGATCCAGGGTAAAAACAAGATCATGCTCCCCTGCCACAGCGTACATCGACACCACCTTCCCGTCGTTCTGTTTGATGTTCTCAACTGGTTATTTTCCCTTCACAACACAGGCTAAATGAGTTACCTAATTACTGAGCATATACAGCTGTTCTTATTTTCGAGATTAAGGGAGAAATGTGGAAGAGGTGTACGGTTGGTTTTAACTATCCTGACATACAGACAGTCAGGGAAGACGATTCGAAGGACAAGGTGCAACTGCCAGAGCAACGTTTTCCACCCGAAACTGAACTTTTACTTTTTTATTTAAGATTGATGTTGACAGGAGTGAGTTTTTTTATTATACAACAAAGAACACTTGTTCTCTAATAAGGAGTATGGCAATGCAAGTATTGAAAGAAGAAATTAATGATAGAATCAAAGATGCTGCGCTGAAAGAGTTCCTTGATAATGGCTTTGAAAAAGCCTCTATGAGGGATATCGCCAGAAAGGCCGGTATGAGTGTTAGTAATCTCTATAATTATTTTAGCAACAAAGAGCAGCTTTTTTATTCAATATCAATGCCGATTTACTATCAATGTGAAAATATGTTTAGAAAATTTTCTGATCATGAAAATGAAGGTGATTTTAAGGATGACGCATTTTTAAAACAATTCGGCGAATTCACAGCTTTGAGAATTGGTCAATTGATAAAAAACAATCGGGACGGTTTTCTGTTAATTATGGATCGCAGTATCGGTACAAAATGCGAAGGTCTAAAAGGCAGAATGATTTCCATGCTGGAGAAACATTTTCTTGAGCATTTAAAATCTGCTCAAAGAAAGAAAGATGACAATCAAAAGATTATGTTCATCATGCATATTATAGCAACAAATTTAGTGGAAAGCCTTTTGGAGATTGCGCGGCATTATAAGAATGATGAATTGGTTGATTATACTATTGGTGCCTTGATGAAGTATCATCTTAGGGGCATTAGTCAGTTTTTCTGAAAGTGTTAAATCAAAACAGCAAGAAGGTGTTTTTTTGTAAGCAAATAAAGAACATATGTTCTTTATTAAATAATTTTTAAGGAGACACACCGTATGAAGATAGCAATAATTCTTTTTAGTCCTACAGGTAATACTCTGAAGACAGGAACCATGCTGGAAAAAAGCCTATTGGACAGGGATATGGAAGTACAGTTGATTGATATAACACGCAATAAAGCATTTAGTGAAAAGAATCTAGAGGGCTATTTAAAAAAAGAAGTTAAGGCCCATGACTTAATTTGTGTCGGATCACCTGTTTATGCCCATCACCTTCATTATAATGTTAAAAAGATAATAAGATCATTGCCACGACCGGGGAATGGTTGGGGCGGTTTAGCTGTACCGTTTATTACTTACGCCGGGATAAATTCCGGGGTTGCTCTTTACGAGGCCGCAAAACTGCTTAAGAAATCCGGAAGAACTGTCGTTTCAGGCATGAAGATTAATTCAGCTCATTCTTTGACCAAGCTGAAACAGATTACCACAAAAATAAACAAAGGAATGCCTGGGAATGAGGCACTGCCGATAATTGAAGCCCTGACAGAAAGAGTAGGTAAGTGTGCCAACATTAATAAGAATGATTATCCTGATATTATCAATAAACTGAATTATCAGAGCCTCAAAGTTCGAATAAAGGCCTTTCTGATTTTTAGGGAGAAATTTTGGCAGCGTTATATGTATCCAACACTGGTATATAATTCTGATATATGTATAAATTGCGGAAAATGCGCCAGGATATGCCCTGTCCAGCGTATTGAAATTAATGGAAAAGGCCCTGAAATTCTTAATGGCAGTCTTGAATGTATTCACTGCGCTTCCTGTATTACAACATGCCCCTCTATGGCGATAGATTTTAAGGCTGATTGGATAAAATGGAATAAACTTATCTCTAAAGCGGCAAAAGGCGAGGGACCTCTATGCAGTAATGAGAATCCAAAGTCAGAGGTGTATTAGATGTGTTCTTACTTATTTTGTTGCGACAGTCGCATATATTTCATTAAAAGATTGAATATAAGGAGTTTAAAATGATTATAGTACTATTGATTTCAATAATATCTATTTCTATTCTGTTAATATTTTATTATTTGCTGCTGATGGGGCCCTGGCCTAGGAAATCCAATTTTCATATAGATTTTATGACAGTTAAAGAACTAGCGAAAGTTCATGAAAAAGAACTACCCACAGGGATTAATATATCAGTTATAGCGACAGGGGAATTGCCTAGCTGGGGAGTTGTAGCAGGGGATTTTTGTGGGGATAATTCAAAAATCGAGTTTCCAAGTTTTCAGCTGGTTTACGAGAATAAAACCGCCATTATTGAAGCTCCCTATAATAAACGGCTCTTTGATAAATTCCCCTTTGGCAAAGAATTTTATCAGGATGAATACGAAATAATGCAGAAAGCGCTACTGGAGGCTGATTTTATTCTGCCTACTCATGAACACTGGGATCACCTTGGAGCGATAGCCCAGTCAAGCAATATTAATATATTACTTCCCAAAACAATTTTAACTAAAGAACAAATTGATGGCCCCACCATAAGTGACGCGGAATTTCCAGAACATATTTTTAATGGTTATAAGCCTCTGGAATATAGCAAATATCATCGTGTTGCCCCTGGTGTTGTTTTAATAAAAGCACCGGGCCATAGTGTGGGGCATCAATTTATCTATGTAATACTTCAAAATGGAAGTGAATTTCTGTTTACCGGTGATGTTGTTTGGGTGAATAAAAATATTAAAAAACAAAAAAATCGTCCTTGGCTTGCCAGTAAAAAACGTTTGGAAAATCGAAAGCAAATTGCCCATCAGATGAGATATTTGCATGATGAATTTCATCTTAATAAAGCTCAGCAAATCAACATGCTTACCACCCATGATCCTGAAGAGCACAAGCAATATATAGAAAAAGGATTGATTGGTAACGGATTTCAGATGAAGAGTGAGCTGTAACCACTAGTGACTAACTATTGTGAGCAATATAGGGCATAATAGTTGGTTAAAGCAAGTTGAAATGCAAAAAGTGTGTTTTATTGATTTACAATTGCGTTTTAAGCAGATCACCGACGAGGACTTAAATCGAGCCATTTCCGATATCAATAAGGTTAGCACCAAGAGAGTTTTTCTTTCAGGACACGACACCTGTGATCATGCCCTTCATCGTACCAGATTGTGGACATCCATTTTATTTGCTTTAAGCAGGTCAGCTAGTTTCCCGGACCCAATGAGAGGTTGCGTCAACCCGCTTTCCGCCACGTAATCACCAGTTTCTAAAACCTTATATGATCTGGTCGAATACTTTCCTGTATCTGTTTCCGGCATCATCATGTGTGCCACACGAACGATATATTCCTTTTCGAGACTATCGATGAACTTCGCCCCGTCGTTCAGGAACTCGTCGGAATAGCTGGGGTCTGCCTGACGAACTGACTCGAACAGGTGCTTCGTGAATATTTTCATTCCCAGTATACCAAGGTTTATAACAGCATCGCATCCATCCCATTTCAGAAATTCCTCCATCAATGCTAACGGTATGGTATTATCGCTTTCGCCCACAATGTCTGCCGGATTGGACCTGCTCCAGTAGGGTGGAAGGATTTTGTCCATACGCTCCAGTATGTCATCCGGCAGGTCCGGCACATCGAGCCCTTCCCGTGAGCACATATCGGCGGTTATGACTCCCCATCCACCGCCGAGGGTAACAATAGCTATGCGGTTTCCCTTTGGCAGAGGCAGGGAAGAAAATGCGGCGGCAAGATCGAGAAGCTCCATTGATCGTTCCACCTTTACTATGCCCGCCTGTTTGCATATGGCATCAAATACACGAGAGTCAGAGGATAATGCCCCTGTATGACTCGACGCGGCGCGATTCCCGGCCCCGCTTTGTCCACCCTTCAGCAGTACAATGGGTTTCTTTTTTCCTGTCTTTCTGGCACCTTCAAAGAACCGGCGACCGTCCTTAACGCTTTCGATGTAGAGGACAATAATCTTTGTAAGGGAATCGATCTCAAGGCCGTCAATGAAGTCTTCAACCGTGATCATGGCTTCATTCCCGGATCCGCAGAAACCCCTGATCCCGATGGCCTGTTCTTCAGCAAAGGCGAGGAGCTGGACACCCAGATTTCCGGACTGGGAAACGATGGCTGTTGAACCCGCCATGGGGTTCACGGAAGTGCCGATGCAGAAAAAATCTCTATGCGGATTGCAGATACCCATGGTATTGGGGCCAAGGATGACTATGCCCGCTTTTCTTGCCTCCATGAATAGTTTCTTTTCCAGGGCCTTTCCTTCCTTGCCTGTTTCACCGAATCCGGATGTTATGAGAAGCATGTTTTTGATAGACTTTTCCTTGAACTGAGGGATCAAATCCAGCACCATTTTCGCCGGTATTGTGACGACTCCCAGATCAACATTACCCGGAATTTCGGTAACGGATTTATAAACATGACGATCGGCTATAGTTCCCCCCTTAGGATTCACCAGGTATATTTCACCCTTGTAGCCGCCGCTTATCGTATTCACGACAAGCATATGCCCCCATTTTCCGATGGCCCCTGACGCGCCGATAAAGGCAATGGATTTCGGATAGAATAGTGCGCGTATAGCGGTGGGGGCTACGGGCGGACGATGTTTTCCTTCGGCCTGTTTTTTCCCCGGTACGACCAGTGCGTCGACGGCTACGACATCACCAGCGGATGTAATTACGAGGGGGTTGATATCTATTTCCGATATTTCGGGAATCTCCATGCCTATCCGCGACAGGCCCATCAGTGTCTTGATAAGCTCGTCCCGGTTAGCTGCCTTCTCGCCCCTGAATTCTCCCAGGAGCGATTTCGCTCTGATTTCATCGAACATTTCCGCCGCGTCGGTTTCTTTCAGCGGGGCAACGCGAAAGGTGACGTCGGAGAGTGCCTCAGTAAAGACACCACCGGTACCGAACATAATCATGGGTCCGAACTGCTCATCCCGGAACAGACCGGCGACAAACTCCCTCTTTCCCTGAATCTGAGGCTGTACCAACAACCCTTCAAGTTCATCCCCTGCCTCCTGAGCAATCAGAAAAGCTGCATTCTTGACCGCTTCCGTATCAGCGAGATTAAGATGCACAAGTCCTCTCTCAGTTTTATGCAGCAGCGTGGCGCCGAGTCCCTTAAGTACTACAGGGAATCCTGTCTTTTGTGCGGCCTCCACGGCTTCATCTTCACTGAAGGCGACCGTTTCACTGATAACCGGCACGCCATATTCCTTAAGCAGCTGTTTTGACTCACTTTCAGTCAGGGCATTATCTCCGGATGTTCTGACTTTCTCGAGCAATTCCCCTATATTCACCCCGGACTCCTTTTTATAGATAAACTTTTCATGCGTATTGCGTAAATACGTCCTGTTGTCTATATCATTAAACTTCGAAAGTGAAGAAAATTTATTATGCGGCACAATTCGGAGAAAACACAAATTTCCTATTGCCATTAGACCTTTCATTGACAATCTTCTTTCCCTTGTTTATAAGAAAAATATTATGTACAAACCTTCACGTTTCGGCGGACTGAGAAGGGAGGATTAGAGACATTGGCAAAGATTTCTTTTGACGGTAGAACAGGGCGTGTAAGATCAAGCGTCAGGAACGACGAACCGAAGACACAAAAGTCTGTTGGTGACGTTGTGCGGGAAATAAAAAAGGGCATGAAAAAGCCGGAGGGTGAAGACTACAGGGAACATTCCCTTGCCATTCATGGGCTGGTGTGCGCGCGGTGCGGCAGGGAATTTGATCATACCAGCAGACAGCTCCTGACAGTCCATCACAAGGACGGCAATCACCACAATAATCCCCCGGACGGCAGCAACTGGGAAAACCTGTGCGCCTACTGCCACGAAGATGTACACAGCCGGGAAGTTCTTGGCGAATATTTTAACGGCACCCGGGGCGGCAGGGACGATGTAGTCGTCTATGGTGATGACGATACAAACAGCGGACTTGCGTCTCTGGGAGCCAAACTTCAGGAAGCCATGAAGAATAAAAAGAAATAGGGGTTAACAGTCCCGGCACACTTTCTTAATATTAAACCCTCTAATCAGCCTGTTTATATGATGGAAGAAGAACTGTCAGCAAGCACATCAGAACAGTAAAAAAAACAACACATTAAAATATGAATTTAACAAAGAAAATATCCGGGCACAATTATTATGCGCTTTTGTGGCATGCCCTGTTTCTCGCATTGGCCAAAAACTTTATGGATGTTGATACGATCATCCCTGCCATGATGATTGATGCCGGAGGCACTTCTGTGCATATCGGCCTGTTAACGGCCATAATGCTTGGAGGTTCTCATCTTAGCCAGTTGTTTTTTGCTCCATTCATTAATAATCGCCCGATGAAGAAAGGTTGTCTCTTATTGGGAATAAACGCGAGGATAGTTGCTTTGGCATGTCTGGCGTTTCTTTTCTTTTTATCTTCATGGATAACGGGCAGCTTTTTAATTATAATGATTTTTTTATTCATCTCTGTGTTCTCGACAAGCGGTGGATTTGCTAACATCAGCTATACAGATATACTCGGAAAATCAGTTTTGCCGGAGAGTAGAAAATCTTTCCTTTCATTCAAGCAGGTAATAGTAAGCACAGGTCTTTTTGCCTCAGCTTATTTCGCGGGCAGGGCTCTGACGCTAAAGTCCTATCCAGACAACTACGCGTTTTTGTTTGTTATTGCAACCGTGATGCTGACAATTGCCTCTGCGGGTTTCTGGCGGCTGAAAGAGGTTAAGATATCAAAACAAGAGATATATAAATATAAGAACTTTATTCGCATTATTTTGCACGAAATCCGGACAAACAAAAGACTCAAGTATTATCTTTTAGTTGTTAATACTCAGGGGGTATCCTTAGCTCTGATGCCCTTTTTAATACTTTATGCAAAAGATGTCTTAAATGCCACCGGCAGTGATATTGGTAATTATCTGATCTTTAAAGTAATTGGAGGCATTCTTGTTGGTGCGCTGCTTTTTTATCATTCTAAAAAAGTAAGATATCAGCATCTGCTGTATCTTACTTCAATATTAGCCTTCATCATCCCCCTGTTTATGCTGATATTGCCGGGGCATTTTTTTCTTAACCTTTCATTTTTAGCCGGTGGTATTGTTTTTACACTTCATACTATAACCGTGAGCGGAGTCCTCCTTGAAGTATCGACTAATGAAAACAGGGCATTATACACAGGGATAGTCGGAGCGGGGAGTGTTCTTCCTGTTATTTTTCCGCTGGCCAGCAGTTTCGTTATAAATCAGTTTGGGTTTTCAATGTTTTTCATTTCATTCATGTTCATAATCAGTTTTTCATTCTATTTCATTTTCAAATTGGATTGTCAGGCATGAAACAATTTCTTTGAATCTTTTGCTCTTCCCGGTTTTTTATCATCATTCAGCAAATAATCTTTCGGAACAGGTGAGGAACGTTTCCATGAATTAGGTGATGATGCCGGAAACAGATACAGGAAAGTATTCGACCAGATCATATAAGGTTTTAGAAACTGGTGATTACGTGGCGGAAAGCGGGTTGACGCAACCTCTCATTGGGTCCGGGAAACTAGCTGACCTGCTTAAAGCAAATAAAATGGATGTCCACAATCTGGTACGATGAAGGGCATGATCACAGGTGTCGTGTCCTGAAAGAAAAACTCTCTTGGTGCTAACCTTATTGATATCGGAAATGGCTCGATTTAAGTCCTCGTCGGTGATCTGCTTAAAACGCAATTGTAAATCAATAAAACACACTTTTTGCATTTCAACTTGCTTTAACCAACTATTATGCCCTATATTGCTCACAATAGTTAGTCACTAGTGGTTACAGCTCACTCTTCATCTGAAATCCGTTACCAATCAATCCTTTTTCTATATATTGCTTGTGCTCTTCAGGATCATGGGTGGTAAGCATGTTGATTTGCTGAGCTTTATTAAGATGAAATTCATCATGCAAATATCTCATCTGATGGGCAATTTGCTTTCGATTTTCCAAACGTTTTTTACTGGCAAGCCAAGGACGATTTTTTTGTTTTTTAATATTTTTATTCACCCAAACAACATCACCGGTAAACAGAAATTCACTTCCATTTTGAAGTATTACATAGATAAATTGATGCCCCACACTATGGCCCGGTGCTTTTATTAAAACAACACCAGGGGCAACACGATGATATTTGCTATATTCCAGAGGCTTATAACCATTAAAAATATGTTCTGGAAATTCCGCGTCACTTATGGTGGGGCCATCAATTTGTTCTTTAGTTAAAATTGTTTTGGGAAGTAATATATTAATATTGCTTGACTGGGCTATCGCTCCAAGGTGATCCCAGTGTTCATGAGTAGGCAGAATAAAATCAGCCTCCAGTAGCGCTTTCTGCATTATTTCGTATTCATCCTGATAAAATTCTTTGCCAAAGGGGAATTTATCAAAGAGCCGTTTATTATAGGGAGCTTCAATAATGGCGGTTTTATTCTCGTAAACCAGCTGAAAACTTGGAAACTCGATTTTTGAATTATCCCCACAAAAATCCCCTGCTACAACTCCCCAGCTAGGCAATTCCCCTGTCGCTATAACTGATATATTAATCCCTGTGGGTAGTTCTTTTTCATGAACTTTCGCTAGTTCTTTAACTGTCATAAAATCTATATGAAAATTGGATTTCCTAGGCCAGGGCCCCATCAGCAGCAAATAATAAAATATTAACAGAATAGAAATAGATATTATTGAAATCAATAGTACTATAATCATTTTAAACTCCTTATATTCAATCTTTTAATGAAATATATGCGACTGTCGCAACAAAATAAGTAAGAACACATCTAATACACCTCTGACTTTGGATTCTCATTACTGCATAGAGGTCCCTCGCCTTTTGCCGCTTTAGAGATAAGTTTATTCCATTTTATCCAATCAGCCTTAAAATCTATCGCCATAGAGGGGCATGTTGTAATACAGGAAGCGCAGTGAATACATTCAAGACTGCCATTAAGAATTTCAGGGCCTTTTCCATTAATTTCAATACGCTGGACAGGGCATATCCTGGCGCATTTTCCGCAATTTATACATATATCAGAATTATATACCAGTGTTGGATACATATAACGCTGCCAAAATTTCTCCCTAAAAATCAGAAAGGCCTTTATTCGAACTTTGAGGCTCTGATAATTCAGTTTATTGATAATATCAGGATAATCATTCTTATTAATGTTGGCACACTTACCTACTCTTTCTGTCAGGGCTTCAATTATCGGCAGTGCCTCATTCCCAGGCATTCCTTTGTTTATTTTTGTGGTAATCTGTTTCAGCTTGGTCAAAGAATGAGCTGAATTAATCTTCATGCCTGAAACGACAGTTCTTCCGGATTTCTTAAGCAGTTTTGCGGCCTCGTAAAGAGCAACCCCGGAATTTATCCCGGCGTAAGTAATAAACGGTACAGCTAAACCGCCCCAACCATTCCCCGGTCGTGGCAATGATCTTATTATCTTTTTAACATTATAATGAAGGTGATGGGCATAAACAGGTGATCCGACACAAATTAAGTCATGGGCCTTAACTTCTTTTTTTAAATAGCCCTCTAGATTCTTTTCACTAAATGCTTTATTGCGTGTTATATCAATCAACTGTACTTCCATATCCCTGTCCAATAGGCTTTTTTCCAGCATGGTTCCTGTCTTCAGAGTATTACCTGTAGGACTAAAAAGAATTATTGCTATCTTCATACGGTGTGTCTCCTTAAAAATTATTTAATAAAGAACATATGTTCTTTATTTGCTTACAAAAAAACACCTTCTTGCTGTTTTGATTTAACACTTTCAGAAAAACTGACTAATGCCCCTAAGATGATACTTCATCAAGGCACCAATAGTATAATCAACCAATTCATCATTCTTATAATGCCGCGCAATCTCCAAAAGGCTTTCCACTAAATTTGTTGCTATAATATGCATGATGAACATAATCTTTTGATTGTCATCTTTCTTTCTTTGAGCAGATTTTAAATGCTCAAGAAAATGTTTCTCCAGCATGGAAATCATTCTGCCTTTTAGACCTTCGCATTTTGTACCGATACTGCGATCCATAATTAACAGAAAACCGTCCCGATTGTTTTTTATCAATTGACCAATTCTCAAAGCTGTGAATTCGCCGAATTGTTTTAAAAATGCGTCATCCTTAAAATCACCTTCATTTTCATGATCAGAAAATTTTCTAAACATATTTTCACATTGATAGTAAATCGGCATTGATATTGAATAAAAAAGCTGCTCTTTGTTGCTAAAATAATTATAGAGATTACTAACACTCATACCGGCCTTTCTGGCGATATCCCTCATAGAGGCTTTTTCAAAGCCATTATCAAGGAACTCTTTCAGCGCAGCATCTTTGATTCTATCATTAATTTCTTCTTTCAATACTTGCATTGCCATACTCCTTATTAGAGAACAAGTGTTCTTTGTTGTATAATAAAAAAACTCACTCCTGTCAACATCAATCTTAAATAAAAAAGTAAAAGTTCAGTTTCGGGTGGAAAACGTTGCTCTGGCAGTTGCACCTTGTCCTTCGAATCGTCTTCCCTGACTGTCTGTATGTCAGGATAGTTAAAACCAACCGTACACCTCTTCCACATTTCTCCCTTAATCTCGAAAATAAGAACAGCTGTATATGCTCAGTAATTAGGTAACTCATTTAGCCTGTGTTGTGAAGGGAAAATAACCAGTTGAGAACATCAAACAGAACGACGGGAAGGTGGTGTCGATGTACGCTGTGGCAGGGGAGCATGATCTTGTTTTTACCCTGGATCTTCCTGATGCGGAGAAGGCACTGGCAATCTCGGTTGCGATTGGCAAGTTAGCGGGGATTTCCTTTACCACGTCTCCGGTTGTCGATGTGGAGCAGTTTGACCGATTGCTATCCGAAGTGAAAGATCTCTAAGAATGGGAAAATGAGAGGAGCACATCTTATGTATTAAGTAATGATATCATGGGTATACTCCTGAAACAGGAGGGGACGTTTCTATGACGTATGGGAGAGAGCAGCACGTTTTCTGCTCATAAGATTGGTGATGAAGACGGCCGCGAGCACCAGGGCTCCGCCCGCTCCCTGGAGAGGGGTCAGACGCTCACCCAGAATAACCCAGGCCCCCAGGGCTGTTACCACGGGAATACCGTTGATGAAGATAGCAGCCCGCGAGGCTGGTATCTTGGTGAGGGCGAAGTTGTAGCAGAAGAAGGCGGTCACTGTGGCAAAAACCGTCAGGTATAACAGTGCCACAAGAGAGCGCAGGCTGATCGCCGTCCAGGAGAGCGTTGGAATATCCAGGAAGAGAGCGGGCGCGAAGAAAAGAGCCCCGTAGAAACACTGCATACCGGTAATCTCCCTTGAAGAATACCGCCTGCCGAGATCTCG
>Ga0255405_1049_pt1 | contig 12246 bp, 10 predicted proteins | sample ANMaggSSYBR01C11_FD_182127 | JGI IMG/M metagenome (GOLD analysis project Ga0255405, IMG submission 182127) | Sediment cell enrichment communities from methane seep in Santa Monica Basin, California, United Staets - ANME aggregate JGI... | ecosystem: Environmental > Aquatic > Marine > Cold seeps >... | reverse complement strand
CTCGTTATAAATACTATGTAATACATAGTATTGCTCTGCCGTACAATTGTCAACCTTTTTTTTAACGATTTCTTCCAATTCTAAACATTTATTAACACAAATCGCCCAAAATCAAACGAAATTGAACGAAATTTTGGCCGAAAAAAAGGGCCGACCATCGTAAATGCGCGCGCTGTCGCACACGGCTGAATAGCTATCTTTTTCCAACAGCATACGGGTGAAGGGTTACCTTTTTTTCCTTTTTGTCTAAAAAAGACGCCAGCGTCAAAAGTACTTTGCCCCCTCGATTTTGGAGCGTTGGTGTTGTTTTTGCGGCGTTTTTCGGACTTTTTGCGGTTGCATCAAAAAAGTGGTTGACAATTGTACGGCAGAGCAATACTATGTATTACATAGTATTTATAACGAGGCATAAGTCAATGAAATCAAGAACTCAATATCGTAAGGGTTGCGCGAGAACATTAGTGCTGAAAATCCTCTCAGAACGACCTATGTATGGGTACGAAATCGCAACTACGCTGGCACAGCGAAGCGAAAATATTTTTTCTTTAGGACAGGGCACGTTGTATCCACTGCTGTATTCCCTGGAAAAGAAAGGTTTGATTTGTGTCTACAAGAAAATGAAAGATAAAAATAGCGGCCGGAAACGCTTATATTACAAACTAACCAGAAAGGGAGAGCAATCGCTTGGGGAGGATTTAGCCACATGGTCAGACATTGTAAAAGGAATGACTTTAGTATTGAAGGTTTCTTATGCAAAATGTTGAACGGTATATTGACCGGATAATGGAAATCGCTGATTTGACTCGAAAGGACGAAAAGCGAGTTCGCAGTGAATTGGAATCTCATATGCAAGAGTTGCTAAATGACGGAGAAAAATATAGCTTAACAGAAAGCGAGGTTATGAGTATGATTGAGAAAGAATTTGGTCATCCGGAAGAATTAGGAAAAATGATCGCTAAAGCAAGAGGTAAATTCCGTACTTATTTGAAAAAAGAGGCAAGAAAACTGTTAATCTCAATTGCAGCAGCACTCGTAATTGCATTTGCGGTACAAGCTGTTGCATTTAAAACTTTCAAGGTAACAACGGATGCTGTTTCTCCAGTGGTTCCAAAAAGTTCCAGAATTCTTGTTAACAAACTCACAAGTAACTTTAAAACAAATGATGTTATAGTTTTTCGTTCCGGCACACGAGCGATGACAGGCATTATCAAGGAAATTGACGGGGACAGAAACGGAGTTATTGTAAGCAGAAAAAATCAGGAAGATACATTTGTCCCAAGAGACAAAATGATCGGCAAGGCATTTTTTCTCTATTCTTGTTCTCTATAGTGTTATAGCCGGGCTACACCTGCTGAGTTATTCCATCGTAACTACAGCGATTTCGTATATATCGACCTTAGGGACGGTGAATGTTACAAAGCCGGCTTGCTCCTTAAAAGGTAACCGGAGGTCTTGTTTCCGCTCGGGACTGGCTAAGCACACGGTCCTGGCATGACGTCCGGCAGGCAGAAACAGACGGACTACGATGTCTTTGACAGGTGTTTTTTTGCCGGGTTTGTCGGACCGGTAGTTCACCAGATGGACCAGTTGTCTGCCTTTCTGTTCGGTAAGCTCCACACCGAGTTCCGGACCAGCCTCGGTCCGGACCGACAGGGAAAGCTCATTCGCGCAGCCCAGGCGTACAGCGTCGAGAATATCGCCCTTTTCCGTAATACGAACCACCTGGGAACTCGGCAACCGCTCCAACAAGGGTTTCTTTCGGGGGAGCATCCATTCGTTATGAGTGGCAACCGGTCCGACTATGCAGACCCGGCCGCCGGATTCGACATACTCTTCGATCTGTTTTATATGCCGATCGGAAAGAGCAACACAACCGGCCAGGACAAGTAAGCGATAACGCTTCAGATCGTCAAGGTGCTGATTATAAATAATCTGAAAGCATAGATGGTTATCTATAAGAACCTGCTCGGCTTGAGAGGTAAGTTTGGCGTATTTTGAATCGGCAAATACCTGCGACGGAAAACTACGCAATACCGCCACGTCGGCAATCACTTCGGTGTTCCGCAGCAGATCGCGACGCTTATGAAAGAAACGAACGAACGGTGCCGTCTCAGGCACAACCGCTTTGCCCCTCCTGCCCGGATAATTCGTGATCCTGCCATATTCGAACCAACAAATACATCCGAGGCAATCTCGGTTAAAGGCCATGGACTCGGCCATTGCCAGTGGTGTGGTGGTATATGCGAACGCGGCGTTTTCCATACGCCGGGCGACCTTGTATGTGCGGATACGGGTGTAGAGATCTCCGTCATAATAGCCGGTATGCCTGCCTTCGTCCCAAAACGCCTCGCCTCCGGTAAGAAGCCGGCCGTGGTCCATGTGCGGTCTGATATAGCCCCCCGGACCACGTGGATTGCACTCCATGAGAATGTCCTTACGGAGTGAGCGGGCGTAACGGCTCATGTCGTGGTAGGAATCGGCAAGTGACTGGCAGGAGAAATTGAGCCACGCCCGGCGTAACAGATTGTCCGGCGGACCGGTCATTGGCGGCTGTACGTTATCCAGATCATCGATTCCCATTTTCCTGAGCCGTTCGGACGGAAATGTTCGGCGAAGGTACCGGCGGAACCGTAATACGGAATTAACATCACGGCCAGGGCCAACAATATAGTTATCAAAGTGTAGCAAATCCGTTCCAATCTCGTTGACGGCAAAACGAACGATTTGCCTGCAAAATGCCTGAGCATCGGGATGGTTTCGGTTCCAGTAGTAGCGATACGTTGCCCCACCATACGTGCGAGGGTTGCCGTTCTTCTTAAGCAGAACCCAATCTTCGGCCTGCGGCACCTCTTTAAACAGCGGTTCCCACAGAAGGGTGCCGCTGTCGTTATAGACACCCACCCGCAGACCGGCATCGTGACATAGTCGAGCGAACTCGACCGCATCGGCCATGCTTTCACGTTCCATTTCCATCCCCGCACCTTTGTAGCAGTGCATCATTATGAAGTTGACGCCCATGCCTTTTAATTGGTCGATTATCTCAGGGCTGTGTTCGCGCAGATAGGCGGCCCGCTGCTCGGCCGTAGGGGTATAGCCCTCACTGCCATCACGACGAACGCGGAAGAATAACGGTTCCCAACTTCCGGCCATCACAATCCCATCCCGCTGAAGCCATTCCGGACGCTTCTCAAGCGGCAGGGTCAGCGATTCGGCACAAACTATACCGGCAAGATACAAGAGCAGGAATATAACTTCTCTGACAGGCAGGAAAGATTTCTTTCGAATAGTTTGTGCCGGACTTTTTATCTGCGAGTTTTTCATGATTCCCTCTATATTATTATGGTTGAACTTTTGCAAAACCTCAGTTAGTAATAGCTATTTTCTCGACAAGATCAAGAAGTTTTAAGCGGCGGATTCAACTCCCAAGTGTTACACCACCATAAGTAATTGTCTTAGCGGGCATTAAGAGCGAGCAAAATCGTTCGGGGCCCCAGACAGACAAATTGCTCCGACTCTCTGGCCGAAATGGCCCCAATTTGGTGCCAACGGCACACGAAAATTCGTCGGAGCTTTGAGGGTGACGCAGTAATTGAAGTTAGAGCCGGAACTGCGGTGGGAAGCCCAGCTTGCTGGGTGTCTGCCCAAACGATTTTTCTCTTAATGAATTATAAGGTCTCATTTGTAATATAAATGTGTAACGCTTGGGAGTTGAACTCACAAGCAGAAATACGTTTGCATTTCAGATTTAAATTCGCGATATTAGCGGCATTGAGAAGATTGAGTAATAATTGACTAATAAAGTAAAGGAGTAAAGCTATTATGATAAGAAAGCAAAAAACCGTTGTGTCAACATCGTGCGTTTTCTTATTCGCATATATCCTCTGTACAGCGGAATGTTTGTCCGACGAGCGCCGGCAGAATATTTTCCACGATAACAAGGACAAAACTGTCCTGGAAATCGCGCAGTTAGTGGGAAATAAATACATCACCTCCGATCCCCGGATTTACTCGCCGGCAAACCCTCTTGGCCTGAAAGTTAAGGTATTTCGCCCGTGGTTCTATCCCACAGGTGTTACACTCTGGTCGTTGTGTCAGCTTTCAGACATTTCGCAAGACCCGTCATATCTCGATTTTGTGTGTCGCAGCTTTGACTATTATCTGGACAATAACAAGGTAGTGTACAAAAAAAACATGAACAGAGGCGGGGTGATGGGGCATGCCCTTCTCGAAGCGAACAATCGGCGACCAAATCCACGATACAAAGAACTCGTCAGAAAGATTTCACATTATTATGAGCACGAACAAACCCGATTGCCCGACGGAAGTATCTGTTACAAAAAGAATCCGGAACTCCGCCAAACGTGGATCGACTCGCTGTTCGTATGGTGTCCCATACAAGTCAAGTCGGCAAAGCTGTTCGATCAACCGCAGCGATATGGGGATGTCATGCGGCAATTCTTTAATTTTACAACGAGACTTCAGGACCCTCAAATAAAACTCTTCTATCAGGGATGGGGCTGGGGGATAAATCGCACGACGCACTCGCCGGGATTCTGGTGCCGAGGCAACGGATGGGTTATAACGGCAATGACTGAATCACTCAAAGCCATTCCCCCGGACCAACCAGGACGGGAAAAGTTGCTGGGTCTTTACCAGGATTTTGCCAAGGCTATATTGAAAGAACAGGCGCCGTCAGGACGATGGCACCAGTTGTTAACACGCCACGATTCTTATCAGGAAACCTCTGGAACGGCAATGTTTATCTATTCGTTCATTGAGGGTTATAAAAACGACTGGCTGGGAAAAGAATATAAAAACGCAGCGATCAAAGGGTTCGAAGGGTTAAAACAGAAAATCGACCAAGACGGCAATATTTACGATACCTGTATGGGTTGTGGTACGCAAAATACGCTCAAGGACTATTACGAACGTGAAAAACGCACTAATGAGCAACATGCGATAGGCCCTGTCATCCTGGCCGCTTGTGCCGTCAGCTCTTTGGACAAATAATTATACCTATCGGGTATCATTCCGCCTGGCAGGGTCGGCCTCCGCAGGGGTATGCTTCGCGGGAATGGCAAATGCCGTTTTTATTTGGAATGAGTATGATAGTCGAGTGTTCGGCGGGCCAGGCTGCGCAAATGAGCAGGTTGTTTCTCGTCGGTAGTTAGTTCGCTTAAAAATTTCCGCGTTAGTGGCTCAGAGCCATACCGTTTTATAATCCACTCCAGAATAGCGTGGCGAGTGTCTAATTGCGGAGCGCGTTCGAAGGATTTGAACCATCGTTGTTGTGTTTCCCGCTTCGATTCGCCGGGACGGGGCCGAATGACTTCGGAAACGTCGTCAATTTCATTTCCACCAGTTGAACCGTCCAGACTCTCCATAGCCCGGCCCAGGCCGCGGTGATATTTCTCCAGCCCCATTTTCGGGGCCGCGTCGATAGGGAATTCGTTGATCCGACGAATGCCGTAATGGTTTTCCTTGTCGGACCCTCGCGTAGCCTCCAACTGGACCGTCAGGGTAATATCGTTGGCAAACGTAACCTGTCGGCCGTCAGCGGAAATTTGCATGGTCGCTATAAAATCATCACCTGCGAATCTGCGAAGATAATCACCAATCCGGGTAAAATGCGGAAAGTAACCGTCAGCCCGGCTCTGCTGCCCAACCAAAGTAGCCGCCTTGAGAGAGGTCACCAGCAATCCATACGCCGGCTGATAATCCTCGTCGGCAAGAGACCGAAAAAAACGACCTGTAGTCTCGGCCGGATCGGTAGGATGCGGATGTTTTACCTCAAGCGAACTGCCCATCCTGCGAAAACCTTCATATCCCAGCCAGGCTATCATAACCAGTACGCAGATAATAATTAACCGCTTGAACAATGGCTTCAGAGAATATGCGAGTTCTTCAAACATGATATTTGTTATGGTGTTTTAGTGTTGGGGATTTTCGCCGGTTTCTTTTGTTCATTGTTGTTGGTTTTCGGTGTTCGCTTGGTGTCCGCTCCGGAATCGGGCTTTTCGGGTGCCGATTGGATAATCGAGCGTAATTTTTCCAACGCCTTCCGTCGCTCCTCGACAGGGGCGTCAAACGAAGGGTAACCGGTGAGCCTGACATCCAAACGAGCTAATATCTTGATTGCTTCAGGGTTTTCTTTACCGGTTTCGGTGAGTAGTTTGTCCTGCTGTTCAATCAACGCCAGTGCGGTCTCCGAAGCTCGCTTTTGCCAACCCCGTGCCACCTCCGAAGAAGGTAACGCCTGCGAGGGCAGTGGTACGATCAGGGCGGCAATTATTTCCGCACGGCGCAGCAACTGTTTATCGTCACCGAGGCTTAAGGCATCGCAGGCACGGGCTATCCGGGTAAGCACAGTCGGACGCCGTTTGATGACTTCAACCATCGCGGCCTGAGCCGCCTGAAGAATTTCTTTACTATCGTTAGTTACTGCCAGATGAATAATCTTTTCCCGATAGTTATCTTTATGTTCTTCCGGGACTTTCAGGGCCAATAACTTCTGGTACCATTTCACCGCCTGTAGAGGCAGATTTTTCTGTTCGGCGATCTCGGCCTGTCGGGACAGGGCAAATTTCTCGTGCTCAAGCTCTATAGCGGTACCGGCGGCTTTGACTTTTGTTATCTTGTCCCACAGTATCCGAACCACCTCCACGCTCAACATTTCTTCCTTGTCGCCGGCAGTTTGCAGTTGCAGTGCCCACTGGTAAATTTCATTCAGGCCAAGCGATTCCAGTATTTTCAGGAAAGCCCCCTGAATCCGAAGTACCACATCCGGGTCGGTTTCCTGATCCAGCCGTCGTCGGAGCGGGGTTAGATGTTCGGCGCCACCGAACTTCTCGACAGCGGCAACCACCGCGAAACGCACGGTCGCGAAGCGCACAGTATTTTCCTCATTGTCCTTGTTATCGAGCAGGTTTCTCGGTTCGGTCAGTAGCAGCGGCAGAACCTCACGATCAAGCAGTTCCGACAAGGCATACACAGCCGGGCTGCAAATACCCGGATCGGGATCGTCCAGGGCCTGAATCAGGATTTTTTTAAAATGTTTACTTGCCTGTGGACGAAATTTTTCCTGCTCGGCGATTCTTTTCATAGCCTGGACCCATTCGCTGCGAAGGACGGCGGAATTGGGCCCGCGGGGATAGCTTTGAGCAAGACACGCGGTTATCTGTTTAATCTGTTCGGCGGAGATTGCCCCGGCCTGGGCGCCACAGATTTTCCCCACGGATCGAACAGCCTCCTGTACCACGACATCAACCTGCCTGGCCGGGTCCTCCGCCAGCAGCTTCAGTGCCTGCCAGAGAGCCGGCACCGATTCCAACGTACCTAAGGCACTCAATAAAGCGGCCTGCACGGCAGGTTCGGTTTCCTTTTCTAACTGCTCCAGCAGCGCCTCGGCAGTGGGATGGACGATCTTGTAATCCAACTGGGCCAGTGCCAACGCAGTTAATCGCCTTACCTGAGGCTGATTATCAACGATGAACTGGGGTAAGAGTTCCACAAGCTGCTGGGCAATCGGACCAACACGGACCGAAGCGGTTTCGCACCAGCCGTTTATCCTTTCCAATGCCCAAATTCGCAACAGGCCTTCCTGCTGATCGATAAGGTAGCCTTTCAGAAACTTCAGCTTTTCATCGGGACTGACCAGAAGATCGAATTTTTCCGTCTGAGCCTGGAAAAACCGCTCCCGCCAACGTGCCGTTTCCTGTTTGTCCTGTTGCTGACGAAGGTTGACATCGCGAAGCCTCGCTTTCTGACGGCTCATCAGCCACAAGAGAAAAGCAGGTTTGTTCATTTTCCGCAGTTGGGGCAGTGTACTATTAAGAAATTGTTCATTATCCAGCGGTTCAGGCAAATACAACATATTAGACAGGGCTGCTGCGGCCCGGCTGCGAATCCGGGTGTTATCGTCGTTTAAGAGCTTGGCTAATGTCAGTACAGCTTTGGAATCTATAATCAATTCGAGTGCCCTGATGCCCGCCAGACGATGAGCAGGAGTGTCTGATGTATCGGCAACCAGTCCGGCCAGCCGTTCTGAAACACCGTTGTGGCATTTCACCAGTGCCTGCGCCGCCCATGAAGACAGTTCTGTATGACCGGAAAGAAGCGACTGGAAAAGAGGCTCAATGAAACTCTTCGGAACCGCTTGCACTGACTGGTCGATAACAGGTTCATCGTTCAACGCGGCGATTGCCTGACAGATAATAATCTTGGCGGTAACGTCTTCGTTATCGGACCTCGTCTGGAATATTTTGATCAGACCGGGGTGGGCCTGTGGGTCCTGCAATAGTGCCTGGGCATTGGCCCGGCGCAGTTCCAACGGAGTGTCCGGATTGCGAACCACCTGGATCATCAGGTCATTTTTGGAGGGTTTTTCCACTACCTGCGGCGGAGTCTGGGCTTTGATAGTGGCGCATAGCAACCCGACCCAACAGAGTAAGGCAAGCGGCACTTTCAATCCTGTACTCATTTTGGACAACACCGGCTTATAACTCCCAACAAAGTAGTCATCAGTACCGCGACGGAACCATCCTACAGTAACAATAATCCGCAAAAACAGTTCCAATACACTCACACACCCTAACCATACCCCACAGTTGGTATTCTGTCAAACAAAACCGCTTTTGGTGGTGGTCGAAAACTGTCATTGCTCTTTCGGGGCACTAAATATATAATAACCGACACCACGAATGGCGACAAAAGACGGCAGCCCGTGGACTTTGTACCGCTGGCGTCTCGCCGGTAAAAGTTAAAGAGGCAGATTCAGCCGTGAGCACTACATAATGAAACATAAAATCAAGACCTTCCTCTGGGCCGCCGTGGCGATTCTGGCGTTGGGTTTTCTTGTTTATTCGACCCCAAAAGAGACATTCCGTCAGGCAATCCGCCAGGTCAGTTGGTATTGGGTTTTGGCAGCTTTGGTGTTGTATTTCACAGCCCAGACCCTCTTAGCCAGTCGTTGGGTATTGCTGCTGCGGGTACAGGGGATTTATGTCTCGCAGTTTCAGGCTATCCGCTTGACCTATATGGGCCTGTTCTACAATAACTTTATGCCCGGTGCCGTCGGTGGCGATCTGCTCAAGGGCTGGTATGTTACCCGCCACAGTGCAGAGCACCTCAGGGTCGAGGCCGCCGTTACCGTCTTTGTGGATCGGCTGGTCGGGCTGATCGGAATGATTCTCGTAGCCGGAATTGCCAGCCTGTTTGTGGGACCGGAATTGGGCCTGGAAATAAAGAATTACGGGCGGCTGCAGATACGCTGGCTGGTATGGGGTATCTTTCTGACAATGGTGATTGTCTCAATTATTTTCCTGAGCCGACATGTACGGCGGGTTCTGATGATCAGCTATATTTTACAGAAACTACCATTTGAGAAGGTACTTCGTCAAATTGACGATGCCATTCGTATCTATCGCCATCATCAGCGGGTCATTTTGATTTCCCTGATTTTGACCGCTTTGATCCAGGGGCTCTCGATTGTGGCCATCTGGCTGCTGACCCAGTCGCTGCATTTTGACAGAGTTACTTTTGTGCAGTGCCTGATAATCATGCCTATTATCTGGGTCATCAGTGCCGCTATCCCCGTACCCGGCGGGATCGGGATTATTGAGAACTGCGTCAAGTATCTGTTTTGTCTGGTGATTAACCCGGACTTTCCGGGCCAGGCCGTCGGCCAGGCAGTTGCGCTTGCGCTGCTGATCCGAATTATGATATGTTTATGCTCACTGCCGGGCGCTTTGGTGCCGATCTTCGGCGGTCACCTGCCAAAAAGAAGCGAGATGGCTAAAGAAATTATTGGGTGAACGAGTAGAAGAGTAGAAGAGTGGATGGGGGGGTGGTTGAAATATGGACTGGAATATTATCATAACAGTTTTTCTCATACTGCCGTTGTCAGGGTACCTTTTGGGTGCGATACCATTCGGCTATCTTATCGGCCGGGCCAAGGGCGTAAATATCCGCGAACACGGCAGCGGTAATATTGGCTCAACCAACGTCGGTCGAATCCTGGGCCGAAAATGGGGCTTGATCTGCTTCATTTGTGATGTGGCCAAGGGCTTTGTTCCGGTCTGGTGGGTTGGCCGGTATCTGCACGGTGTATTTGGGGGGGCTTCGGACGGTGTCATCCCGACAGAAGCGCAGATCGGCTGGTTGATTGTGGCGGCAGCGTGCATACTCGGCCACATGTTCCCGATATATTTGCGTTTTCGGGGCGGTAAAGGAGTGGCAACTTCTCTTGGTGCGATTATGGGGATATGGCCCTATTTTACACTTGCCGGCCTGGTGGTGTTGGCTGTATGGGTTGCTGCCTGGGGCGTGTGGCGTTATGTTTCTTTGGCCTCGATAATTGCCGCGGTGGCCTTTCCCATCACCTTTGCCGTTATAATCTGGCGGGTGGACAGGCCTGAATGGCGGTTCGTCAATCTGATACCGCTATTTGTTTTCAGTTGCCTTATGGCCGGGTTGGTCATCCTCCGCCATCGCAGCAATATTGCTCGACTTCTGGCCGGTACGGAAAACAGGGGAGGGAAACCAGATAATTCCAAAGGATGACGATGATACGGAAACACATATATTACAGCGGCCGAGTGCAGGGAGTGGGTTTTCGCTATACGACCGCCCGTATCGCAGCCAATTATTTTGTAGATGGTTTCGTACGGAACATGATGGACGGACGGGTCGAAATAGTGGTGGAAGGGGAAAAAAGTGATGTTCAGGCGTTTCTAAACGCTGTCGCTGGAGAAATGAACGACTATATTCGAGACACACAAATAATTGACGAACCCGACGCCGATAAGTTCACAGGATTTGATATTCGATTCTAAAGTGTGTATAATGCTCCGATTGTGCTTAATAAATGCACTATGTTGTTTCATAATTGGAAGGATATAACAATGTTTCGATTTATGAATAATGTGCGAACGGCTATGCTGCTGGCGATGTTGATGGCACTGTTTATTTTCGCCGGCAACCTGATCGGTGGAGAAAGAGGCATGGTTATCGCCCTGGTGTTGGGCGGGGGTATGAATATCGTCGCATATTTCTTTTCCGACAAGATTGCCCTTATGAGTATGAAGGGCCGGCAGGTTACAGAATCCGATGCGCCTGAGTTGGTGCGATTAGTGCGGGAATTGGCCGAGAAAGCCGACATGCCTATGCCGCGTGTTTATATCTGTCCGCAACAGGCCCCCAACGCCTTCGCTACCGGCCGTAATCCGCACAACGCTGTTGTGGCGGTTACGCAGGGGATTCTGGAGATTCTCAACTACAACGAACTCAAAGGTGTTATCGGCCACGAACTGGCCCATATCAAACACCGTGACATTCTTATCCAGTCGATTGCCGCGACGGTTGCCGGGGCCATCAGCGCCCTGGGTTATCTGCTCTTGTTTGTGCCTATGGGCGGCAGCAACCGGCGGGGCAACCCGTTGGCAGCCCTGGCGATGATTATCCTGGCGCCCCTTGCGGCATTGTTGATACAGATGGCCATCAGCCGTAAACGCGAATATAACGCCGACAGTTTCGGCGCCGAATTGGCCGGCGACCCGATGCACCTGGCAGTCGCTTTGGAGAAACTGCACAACTTCAACCGACGGATACCCATGCGTGTCCCATTGGACAGCCAGAAAAGTATGTTTATCGTACAGCCGTTCAGCGGCCGGGACGCAGCCGATCTGTTCAACACGCATCCGAGTCTGAAAAATCGCCTCCAGGCCCTGATCGGTAGGGACTATGTTTAGCCCATAAAAATGGTGTGATACACCGCATCCTACTTAACTAATATTTAAAGGATTTGACAATGGCAGAAATTTCTTCGACGGACAACACAAAAGCAAGAGTAATTCCCGGCAGTTTCATTTCGTCCTTTATAATGGTTACTTTTTTATTCTCGTTATGGGGATTTGCCAACGACATCACCAACCCGATGGTCGCGGCGTTTAAGAATATTCTGCTGATCAGTAATTTTGAGAGTGCTCTGGTCCAATTCGCGTTTTACGGCGGGTATTGTGTAATGGCGATCCCGGCGGCGTTGTTTATCAAACGGTTCACATACAAGAGCGGTATTCTTGTCGGACTTACACTGTATGCAACCGGATGCCTGCTGTTTATCCCGTCGGGCTGGACGATGCAGTTTTGGACATTTTTGCTTTCATACTTTGTGATGACATGCGGCCTGTCATTTCTCGAAACCAGCGCCAATCCTTATATTCTGGCGATGGGTCCGGAAGAGACTTCGAC
>Ga0255405_1054_pt1 | contig 12267 bp, 10 predicted proteins | sample ANMaggSSYBR01C11_FD_182127 | JGI IMG/M metagenome (GOLD analysis project Ga0255405, IMG submission 182127) | Sediment cell enrichment communities from methane seep in Santa Monica Basin, California, United Staets - ANME aggregate JGI... | ecosystem: Environmental > Aquatic > Marine > Cold seeps >... | reverse complement strand
AATCCGGTTAAACGAAGGGGAAGATATAACCGCTCAGGACTTTATGGATTTCTGCGACGGGAAGATCGCGAGACACAAGATACCCAGGCGATGGGAGTTCACTGATGAATTTCCCATGACCGCGAGCGGAAAGGTCCAGAAGTTCAAGCTGGTTGAGGCGTATCTTGCACGCCACCCCGGCGATTAGGCCAAGGACAGGCCGGAGGGTCAGACCGTTTATTATTGACTCTCCATATCTTCCCTTAAATAAAGTATCCGGGAAGAGAGTGTTTTAAGTGAATCATCCATAAGTTCCAGTATGTTAATGGCGTCTTCCTTAACAGATTGTTCCGTACCAATTGAGTCTGCTGTTGCTGATATATCGACTGTAAAAACATGAAAACGGTCAAGCAACATTCCGTTGAGAATTTTTGGGGCTTCGTCAATAATCCTAAATAGATACAGGAATTTGAGGTTTTCTTTATAGTTATTCAGGCTGGATATAATAGACCGCATCGTTTCTTTCTTGATTCTTTGCACACCATCTTTTAGCGCGAGTATCTCTCCTGCTTTTTCGTTTTGAATATCCTTTTTCAATACCTTTTTTATGAATTTGACCAGGTCGTAATATTTTAGACGCATGATAGCTTCAGTGCGAACCTTTGCAGTGTAGCGAAGTGCCGAAACAAGCTTTGGAACATTACATCTGATTCTTTTTTTTAAGTTTTCCAGATCTATCGAATATATCTCGTCAAATGTATGTCTTCTTGATGATATCCCCATGTTTTCCAGGGCTTTTTCATATTTTTGAAGCGCATTTCCCATCCGGGAATCGTAAGCACGGGCAATATCAGCAAGAAAGGTGTCAACTTTTATTTCTTCCTGATGGGTGAACTGAATCAATTGGGGGTTGATCACTTCAGCCATAAAGAGATCGATATCGTGTCTGAAATCCTGGAATATCGCGTGCAACGTGGCTGAAAAACCTAAATCATCAACATCATCCTCACTCGTCTGATAGTCAACTTTATAGTTCCTTATATGCTCCCGGATATCTTTGACCAGGTTTCCGCCACGTACATCAAAGAACCGGTCTACAGTTTTCCAGACATCGAGCTTCGTTTCCCGTGATGCCGCGTCAATCGTGTTACTGATGAGCGATTTCAGCTGGTTCAATTGTGCCTGAACATTTTTTATCTCTTGAAGAACTTCCATAGCTCCTTCGGTATCTTTTATTAGAATATTATGATTAATCCTGATCCAGTCATGGAGCCCGGCTGCCATAAGCGCAAAACGTTCAAGGTGATTTTTTAACAGAAGATTAAATCGGTCCCGGGTAAGCTTTTCACCGAAGAGGGTAAGAAACCTTTCGGTTTCATTGTCGGAAAATGTACTAAGTTCCGTTTCATCTTTCCATTGTTCTACCCTGAGAATGTTTTTATGGGAAGCGTTTTCCCCGAACTGCCTGATGAGGTTAAAGAGGGTGGAAAAAGTAAATATCTGCGGCCCGGGTTTGATCACTGATACCTCTTCCAGGGTCCTGTTAACGAGGTTTTTTAAATCATCGAGCTTATCATGTTCGCTGAGGTCGCAATTTATAACGAAGTAGATGTTCTCCATGAGACCCATTTTCTTGATTATGGAGAGAAACTTGATATCTGCCTGACGTATACCCGTCCTGCTGCTCACAAGGTATATAATCAGGTGGGTTCCCATAAGATAGTCCTGAATCATTGAAAGGTGGAGAGGGTTTGGAGAATCACTTCCCTGGCAATCCGCGATTTCAATGTTGTCATCAAGATTGTTAACTCCGGGAATCTGCAGTTCAAGATCTTTCAGATATACTGCGAGTGAATCGTCACCCACAAAATTCTTGTGTTTGCTGAAATCTGTTCCTTCAAATCTCTGAATTTCCCCATCTTGTGAAATTTCTTCTCTTATCCGTTCATATCCCTTCAAGTAAGAAGTGAGCAGAACACCATTAGCATCCAGAGTTCCCTGGGGAATACGTTTCTCAACACTCAAGGACTTCAATGCTCTTTCCAGTTCCATTCGATCTTCTGCACGCCTGATGTCAAATTGATGATCATCAGAATGCCGTTCAAAAGATGGAAAAAGAATCATCGCCTCCTTCATTTCAGCATTTACTTCGTCCCATGTTTTGAAAAAGAGGGATGCTGTCAAGGTTGGGCCTTTCCTTATCTTTGTAACTATCGATGTTACAATTCCAGCGCCCCGCTTAAGATAATCTCCCCCCAAAAACGCATTTATAAAAGTACTCTTCCCTGACTTTATGGCTCCTACCACGGCTATTCTCAGGGTGTCTTCATTAATCTGTTCTTCTATGGAATGTACTGTCTTTTCCCATTGATCAAAAGGAAATGGCGATATTCCCGGAATTGATCTTGCTGTATTGAAAAGAGACAAAAATTCATCATTTATTTGAAGAAAACTGGTTTTTATCGAGTTAAAATGATCCATGTAGCATTTTCCCTGCTTCCCTTGCCTGTTCATGATTCCGTTTATTAATGGTCTTTTCGCCCAATCTCTGCGTTATGCTCAGAGAATAATCCTCGGAATATCAATTATATACCTGCGGTTATTTTTTCGCACGCCTTGATCTTGAACGAAAATCCTCATAAATCAACAGAATCATTTATTTCAGTTTAAACAATTTCTTTACTACTGCCACATAGGAGTCGGCTTCGCCATCACGGCTTTCTTTCTTCAGTCCAACGACGGGATCGTGCAGTATCTTGTTCACAATAGAGTTGACGAGTATTTCTATATTTTCTCTCTCTTCACCTCCGAGATTTTTCATCCACGAATGAGACTTTCCCATCTCCCTCTTTAGGATCTCTTCGGCTTTACTCTTTAAGTCCACTATCGTGGGAACAACCTCGAGTGCGGCGAACCATCCGGAAAATTTGGTGACCTCTTCATCAATAATAGATTCCGCCTTTCTCGCCTCGTTAAGCCGACTCTCCATATTCTCGTCAACCACTCCCTGAAGATCGTCAATATTGTACAGATACACATTGTCAATCTCTCCCGCGGCAGGGTCAATATCTCTCGGCACCGCCACGTCGATAAGAAACATCAGCCGATTTTTACGCCTGCGCAGTGCTGCCTCAATCATATCCCCGGATATAATACAATCCGGGGAACCGGTGGAACTTATTACTATATCCACGTCTCCTAGTTTCTCCTCCAGAAGTTCAAATTCAACCGGAAGGCCGTGAAAATCATTCGCGAGTTTTACCGCATTCTCGTAAGTACGGTTGGTAAAGATTATCCGGTCAACTCCATCGTCCATGAGGTGTCTGGCCGCAAGCTGTGCCATCTCGCCTGCACCGACAAGAAGCACCCTTTTTCTGCCAAGCGTGCCGAATATCTTTTTGGCAAGCTTAACCGCGGCAAAGCTCACCGAGACTGCATTGTTTGCTATAGAGGTTTCCGTCCTCACCCTTTTCGCCACGGAGAAGGCATGGTGAAGCAGTTTATTTAATATGGCACCGGAGGTTTTTTGTCTCACACACAGATGGTAGGCATCTTTGACCTGCCCCAGGATCTGGGGCTCTCCCATGATCATCGAATCAAGACTTGACGCAACCCTGAAAAGATGGCGCACCGCATCCTCATCGCGATACACATAGAGGCATTTTCCCATCTCTTCAGGGGAAAGGTTGCCGCGCGATGTGATTAATGCCTTCAATTTCGCCACTACAGCGTCGGCAGACTTCATGCTCACCAGCACCTCAACCCGGTTACAGGTGGAAAGATACATCACCTCTCTAACATGCGGAATATTCTTCAATTCCTCGAGAGCTTTATCCTCTTCCCCGTATGATATGGACAACTTCTCCCTTATGCTCAGGGGGGCGCTTCTATGATTTATTCCCAGGAGGGCTATGCTCATGTTCTCCGCATCCCGCAGTAATCAGAAATTGTGTATCGTTACAAAAAAAACATTCACGCCGATAAAGGCGAACAGGAGTCCGGCAAAGGCGATTATGGACAGAAGACCTGCCTTCCTTCCCTTCCATCCCATGACCATTCTCTGGTGAACCAGGATGGCGTAAATAACCCAGGAGATTGCAGTAAATATCTGCTTCGGATCCCAATGCCAGCTACTCCCCCAGACAGTCCGGGCCCATATTGATCCCGCAATAATACCGACTGTCAGCAACGGAAATCCCCAGACAATACATATATGATTTATCCTGTCAAGATCCCGCAGCGACGGAAGCAGCCCGCTGAAGCCACGCACTTTTTTGCTCTTTATCAGATTGTCCTGCAGCAGGTACATTGTCCCTGCCAGGCATGCCAGCGCGAAGAGGGCTCCTCCGGTAAGTAAAAGCACGACGTGAACGGGAACCCAAGGTCCGCGCAGGGCGGAAGGAATGGAAACTCCACCCATCAATCCGGCAGATGCCGCTATCATCATCACCAGAACTGCGGGAGACACAAAGGCGCCAAGCACCCGCGTCTTTGTCTTTGTCTGGAAGGCAAGATATGCGCCCGAAATGGCCCAGGCGATGAATGAAAGTGAACCATAGATGTTAGCCGACGGTGTAGAAGCTGCTCCCATCCATTGAATGACAATATAGACCGTGTGCAGGGCGAATGCCAGAGAAAACACCCACATCGAGACCTTCGCCACCCTCACTCTCCCGACGAAGAGCGAGACGATATATCCTGCCGTGCTCACGAAGTAAGCAACAAGTGCGATCCTGAAAAACATCATCTCCATAAATTCACCTGAGTGTCACCAACCTTGATGCGCTCATAAAAAGCCGTCAACTTTACAGTTCCATATTCTCGCCGGTGCGGTCTTTGACGATCTCTCTTGCCTTGTCCCATTCTTCTTCTCTGATATGCCGGAGTATATCGGAATCCAGCACAGATTCAAATATCCTTTTATTTTCCGCCGATGTGCCTCCACGGGCAATTATTTTCCTCCTGAGATTACCCATGATATCGAGGAGAATGCCATATTCGGGGCCATATTTCTCCTCCATCTTCTCCCTCAGTTTCCTGGCCAGTGCCGGGCTTTTCCCTCCGGTTGATACGGCTATCAGAAGATCTTTCCGACGAAAAATTGCAGGTACTATGAAATTGCATCTGGCGGGCTCATCCACAATATTCACCAATGTCCCCCTGCTGCGTGAGTCGCGGTAGATTCTTTCATTGACATCGTCCCGGTCGGTTGCCCCTATCACCAGAAAGGCGTCCTCTATATATTCTTCACTGTAGTCATCGGGCACATGTTCTATATCCTCCTCATCCTTCATCGCACGCAACCCCGGAGTTATAGTCTTCCCGACAAGAACAACCCTGGCGCCACATTCGAGGAGCCTTATTACCTTCCTTTCGGCAACATCCCCACCACCCACGACGACGCATTTCTCATTCGAGATATCAAGACTTACTGGATAAAATTTCATCTGTTCCATCCTTTTGATAAAGTAATAAAGAACAATTATCATGAAGACCATGAAAGTTCAAGTTGCTTGAAATATCGGCAAATGGATGATAGCCTGTATAACAGTGCCAATGAGATATTTGAGCAGCGGTTCTAACGTGGCCGATTGTGAGGGCTTTTCGCTTCGAGGAACGCTTCACACACCTTCCCGGGAACGACAGGAGACAAAACATGCCAGAGACAAAAGAGAAATGGATCGAGATAACCGTTCTGACACCACCGGAACTGGTTGATGCGCTGTCAAACTTCCTAGAGGAACTGGGGGCAGACGGCGTGTTTCAGGAAGCGGAGCACAGTCCCGACGAGTCGGGATTCAACAACCTTAAGGCTTCCGCACAAGAAGAGATCAAGGCCTATCTTCCGTGGAGTCACAACGTAAAGAAACAGACAGCCCGTATTGAAACCTATATCGACAGCCTGTCTTCACTATTTCCCAAAATGGAAAAATCACGATTCTCCACAAAGACAATAGTCGATCCCAACTGGGGTGAACAGTGGAAAAAATACTTTAAGCCTCTCAGGGTGAGCAATAACATAATAATAAAACCGACCTGGGAAAGATATTCCCCCGCCGGCCACGATATTGTCATTGATATAGATCCTGGAATGGCCTTCGGCACAGGACAGCATTCTTCCACCATGATGTGCATCATGGCCATCGAGAATATTCTGATGAAGGACAGCAAGCGGGAAGAATATGACATATTGGATGTCGGCACGGGCACCGGTATACTTGCCATATGCGCCGCAAAGCTCGGCGCGCGCATGGTAACGGGCATAGACACAGATCCAAAAGCCGTTGAGATAGCAGACAAAAATATCATCATAAACGGAGTGGAAGGCCAGGTTGAGATTATCAATCGCGATATTGCCCTGTGCAGGGGCAGTTTCGATCTGATAGCTGCCAATCTGATATCGGGGGCACTTATAAAACTTCACTCACATCTGATATCTCTGACAAAGCCCGGCGGATATATCATAACGTCGGGAATCACAAAGCAGGACGCGAAAGAGGTGGAGAAGATATTCTGCAACGGGGAAACTGTGTTGTATGAAACAAGAAGCGAAGATGAATGGGTCTGTTACACCTTCAAGAAAGATGCACCCCCAAAAGTCCAGATGGCAAAGTAAAAAGCTTCAAATGGAGGCGCACTCCCTACAGGGCGGTGCACCTCCCGGTAAGGAACATTACGTTTATATTGCATCCCTTCGGGATGCCCCCGGTCAAGGCGCGCAAATCCTGAGGAATGAGGCGTACTTACGGTACGCCGCATAGCTTGCCCCCGTGAAAACGGGGGAAGGATGCAGCGGAACGCAGAAGTTGGACTTTTTACAAAGCCATCAAGAAAGTAGGCCGGTAAAACAGTACAGGCACACGGAGACAAGATTGGCAATACCAAGAATCTATAACCCACAGGAACTCAGTGAGGGAATATCTTCAGAGTTAGGCAAAGAATATTTTACCTACATAAAGGATGTCCTGCGGCTCAAGAAGGGGGATGAATTGGTACTCTTTGACGGTATGGGTCACGAATACAGGACCGTCATCAGGGATTTTTACTCCCGCAATGTCTGTCTGGATATAATCAGGAAAGAAACCATCAAGCTGCCTGCCACGCATATAACCCTCGCCCAGTCGCTCCCCAAGGGAAGCAAGATGGATCTTATTATTCAGAAATCGACGGAACTGGGTGCAAACCGGATCGTGCCCTTTATATCCTCAAGATCCATACCCAGGTTGGCAGGCGCCAGGGCCACAGGTAAAGCGGCAAGGTGGCGCAAGGTAGCCATAGAGGCATCCAGACAATGCGGCAGGGGAGATGTGCCGGAGGTGAACGAGATAGTATCTTTCAATAAAATGCTGAGCACACCGGACAGACATAATCTCCGGATAATCCTGTGGGAGGCGGAGTCGGAGTTGGGAATCAGGGATATATTGACGGATGAAAAACACGCGGGCGTAGACAACTTTTTTATCGTCATCGGCCCTGAAGGCGGATTTTCATGGGAAGAGATTGAAAAAGCCCGACAGTGCGGTTTCATCACCGCAAGTCTGGGAAGACTTATCCTCAGAACCGAGACTGCCCCTCTTGCCATACTCTCTATCCTCCAGTACGAAAAAGGGGTATTCGGTACGCTGGCAGTAGATTGAAAGAAAAAGGAGATAATTAAATGACGGTTTTCTACGGCGGGTTCTGGCAAAGGCTTGTGGCGCTTTCAATAGATATAATCATACTTTACATATTCACCATCATCTTGTTCCTGGTAGGAAGCCTTATCGCTCCACTTCACTACGATTCCATGTATCTGACAGATACCTCTCCATCATTGATATACGCCCTGTTTTTCCCTTATTATGGTATGGCCGTTTTGATCAACGCGGCCTATTTCATATATTTTTACGGCACCACAGGCCAGACACCGGGAAAGAAACTGCTTGGCCTCAAGGTTGTGCGTACAGATGGAAAACCGATGACCCTGGGGACAGCTTTTCTCAGATGGGTCGGATACATAATATCCAAACTGCCATTCTTCCTGGGGTTCATATGGGTCGCATTCGACGGCAGAAAACAGGGTTGGCATGACAAGATAGCGGGAACATACGTAATCAAAACCCGCAGATATCAAGAGATAAAAGATCAGGTTCCACCGGATGATTCGTTCGGACCGACCTTTGGCAACTATTCGGAAAGGAACACCACATATGGAAATGAGCACGGGCAGGGCGCTCCAAAAGAAGCCCGGTTCAATGGCAAAAACACTTGACAAAAGAATCGGGATTGGATAGAAACCAGACGTTCTTCAAACATAATGTTGTGGGTCGGTAGCTCAGTCGGTAGAGCACGGGACTGAAAATCCCGGTGTCGGCAGTTCGATTCTGCCCTGACCCACCATTCATTTCAAGGGGTTGCATACCGATGCAACCCCTTTTTTGTTTTGGATTTTTCGCTTGACCGCGGGGGGCATCTCTTGTAAAGCTCTACACAGTATTCGCGGCGTGTAAAGCCGGCGAAAAAAAAGGGGGGGGGTCTTCACGACTTCTACTATCATAATCTTAACTTAAAGAAAGGATTGGGATATGAAAAAGCTGCTTGTTGGATGTCTGGTTTTATTGATGGTGTTGTCATTCGGCACAATGGCGAGCGCCAAGACCTTGAAGCTTGCGATGGACGCTGATCCGGTCTCGCTGGATCCCCACGTTCAGCTGTCGGGTGGAATGCTCCAGTATTCACACATGGTATTTGACCCGCTGGTTCGCTGGAATGAGTCCGGCGGATTCGATGCCCGTCTGGCAACCAAATGGGAGAGGGTCAACGATTTGACCATGCGCTTTCATCTGCTCAAAGGTGTCAAGTTTCACAGCGGCAACCCCTTCACTGCCAAAGATATCAAATGGACGGTGGAACGACTCAAAAAGAGCCCGGATTTCAAAGGTCTTTTTGAGCCTTTCGAGGGTGTAAAGGTGATTGACGATTATACCGTGGATATCGTCACAAAGAAACCTTACGCGCTGCTCCTGAACATGGCGACCTATATCTTCCCGATGGACAGCAAATTTTATACCGGGACTGATGAAAACGGCCAGCCGAAGGACGCAATTGTAAAAATCGGCCCTTCCTTCGCGCTTACCAACGAATCGGGAACCGGTAAGTACCGGGTAACCGGCCGTGAACAAGGTGTAAAAACCGTATTTGAAGAGTTCTCTGATTACTGGGACAAGAAATCTCCGGGAAATGTTGACAAAATCATACTCACACCCATTAAGAATGATGCCACCCGTGTGGCAGCGCTCCTTTCAGGTGATGTGGATTTCATCATGCCGGTACCGCCCCAGGATTACTCGAGAATCAGAAAAGACAAGAATAGCAAGCTGATTACCATGTCGGGCAGCAGGATCATCACTTGTCAGTTAAATCAGAAACGCTGTCCCGAACTCGCGAACAAGCTGGTCCGTCAGGCCATAGTGTACGCTACCAACAACGAGGGAATCGTCAAGAAGATCATGAAGGGCACCGCTTCCGTGGGCGCCCAGCAGGCACCTAAAGGCTTCGCCGGATATAAGGAAAACCTTATTCCACGTTACGATCTTAAGAAAGCGAAGGCCCTGATGAAGGAAGCCGGTTACGCAAATGGCTTTGAATGCACGATGATTTCTCCCAATAACAGGTATGTCAATGATGAGAAGATCGCCGAGGCGTTCGCAGCAATGCTGGCAAAGATCAAGATAAAGGTAAATCTCAAGACCATGCCCAAGGCCCAGTACTGGGATCAGTTCGACGCACAGGTAGCGGACATGCAGATAATCGGGTGGCATCCGGACACAGAGGATTCCGCAAACTACTCCGAGTTTCTGGTCATGTGCCCCAACAAGGAAACCGGTTACGGCCAGTACAACAGCGGCAATTACTGCAATCCCGAGGTAGACAAGCTTGTGCTTGCTTCTCAGACAGAGACCGACCTCGCAAAAAGATCGGCCATGCTCCAGAAGGTCGAGCAGATACTGTATGATGATGCCGCGTTCGTGCCCTTCCACTGGCAGAATCTCTCATGGGCCGGCAAGAACAAGGTGGGCATAAGACGCATTGTAAATGTCCAGAACTTCCCTTACTTCGGTGACCTCGTAATCAAATAACATGATGTCACCCGCAAGGGATTTTCATTTCACAAACGCTTAGATGAACCGGGGGCAAGATCTGCTGGCAGCGGGTTTTGCCCCCATGTATTGTCAAATGCTTTTGCCGTCAGGTATTCTATATGTTCGCGTTTATTGTCCGCCGGATAACGCAGGCCATCATTGTAATGCTTGTGATCGGCCTGCTGGGGTTCTCCATAAAACAGAAGATTGGAGATCCCGTCAGGGATATCGTGGGGGTCTCTGTTTCAGTCGCCGAAAGGGATGCCCTGCGGGATAAGCTGGGACTTAACGACCCTTTCCTGACACAGTATGTCCGCTTTATAAAAAACGCCGTCCACGGTGATCTGGGCATGTCTTTCTTCTTCAAAAGGCCAACCCTTGAAGTAATCCTGTCAAAGGCCCCGGCAACCCTTGAACTTGTCTTTGCGAGCAGTCTTATAATACTTCTTCTGTCTGTTCCGCTCGGCATCTATACCGCCATAAACCCCAGGAACCTGCCTTCCAGAATCATCATGGGGGGAAGTATCGTGGGTGTTTCCATACCGGTATTCCTGACCGCAATAATCCTCATATACATCTTTGCGGTGGAACTGCACTGGCTGCCTTCGTTTGGCCGTGGAGAGACGGTCAATATATGGGGGTGGGAGAGCGGCTTCCTCACGCTGGACGGGCTGAAACATCTTATACTGCCAAGCATTGCGCTTTCCTCTATTATGCTTCCCCTCTTCATACGCCTGATACGTTCGGAGATGATGGAGACACTGGAGACAGAATACGTTAAATTCGCCTGGGCAAAGGGTCTCTCACGCTGGCGTATCTGGTTCCTGCATGCATTCAAGAACACGCTCCTTCCCGTGATCACCGTCGGCGGGGTTCAACTGGGCATACTTATCGCCTATACGATTCTCACAGAAACAGTCTTCCAGTGGCAGGGAATGGGATTCATGTTTCTCGAAGCGGTCGAACGTTCCGACACATCCCTCCTCGTGGCATACATAATAGTGGTTGGTGCGTTATTTGTTGTGGTCAATACGATAGTGGATATCATCTACGGTCTGGTTAATCCCACGGTAAGGATAACGGGAAGAAAATGAAACAGTGGAAACGCTTTAAGGATTCATACTTTCTGCACAGCTTCAAGCACGATCGGGTCGCCATTGTAAGTTTCGTGGTTCTTCTGACACTTATCCTGCTCAGCATTCTGGCTCCGGTCATTGCGCCTCACAGTCCCTACGACACAGCCAGCATTGATATCATGAACGCGGAAATGCCCCCATCATGGATGGAAGAGGGAAATCCGGATTTTATCCTGGGAACGGACATTCAGGGAAGAGGTCTTCTGAGTACCATGCTGTACGGCCTGCGTCTTTCCGTCATGATCGGTTGCGGGGCGGTCTTCCTGCAGGCGATTATAGGCATCTTCATAGGCATGATATCCGGATACGCTGGGGGAAAAATTGATTCTTTTCTGATGCGCATAGCGGACGTCCAGCTCTCATTCTCCACCCTTATGGTTGCCATTATGATCAGCGCCATATTCCAGGTTGCCTTCGGGGTGAGCCGCTACGAACAGCTGGCTGTTCCCCTCCTTGTGCTGATCATCGGTCTGGCCGAGTGGCCCCAGTATGCCAGGACGGTGCGGGCCTCTGTGCTGGGTGAGAAAAACAAGGAATATGTGGAGGCCGCCCGTGTTATAGGGCTGAGTTCAAGGAGAATCAGGTGGAGGCATATCCTGCCCAACACCATGTCCCCGGTGCTTGTCATTTCCACGATACAGGTGGCAAACGCCGTCATGAGTGAAGCTGCGCTTTCCTTCCTCGGACTGGGCATGCCGATTACCAAACCCTCTCTGGGATCCCTCATAAACTCCGGCTTTGAGTACATTTTCAGCGGTTCCTGGTGGATTACCCTCTTTCCGGGAATACTGCTGGTAGTCTTCGTGCTGGTAATAAATCTATTGGGCGACTGGTTGAGAGATGTGTTGAATCCGAAACTGTACAAGGGGTGATAGCCTGCCATGAACCACCTGCTGGAAGTAAAAGATCTGGAAGTCAAGTTCGGCCTCAGAATGGGTGACCTCACAGCCATAAACGGCGTGAGTTTTACACTGGACAGGGGTGAACGTCTCGGTCTGGTCGGAGAAAGCGGGGCAGGCAAATCGGTGACG
>Ga0255405_1053_pt1 | contig 12347 bp, 9 predicted proteins | sample ANMaggSSYBR01C11_FD_182127 | JGI IMG/M metagenome (GOLD analysis project Ga0255405, IMG submission 182127) | Sediment cell enrichment communities from methane seep in Santa Monica Basin, California, United Staets - ANME aggregate JGI... | ecosystem: Environmental > Aquatic > Marine > Cold seeps >... | reverse complement strand
CGTGGCCGAGTCGATGGTGATTTTCGGCCCCATATCCCAGGTAGGGTGATTCATAGCCTCTGAGAGGCTTGCCAGGCCGATTTCCTCGGCGGTAGCAGTGCGAAACGGGCCGCCTGAAGCGGTGATAATGACCTTTTCAACCTCGTTACGGCTGCCGGAATGCATGGCCTGTAAAATTGCCGAGTGTTCGCTGTCAATCGGTAAAATAGTGGCGCCATACCGCTGGGCCATGGGCATCAGCAACGACCCGGCAACGACAAGTGATTCCTTGTTGGCAATAGCGACAGTTTTGCCCGCTTTAGTGGCCGCCAGCGTAGCCGGCAACCCGGCAGCGCCAACCACGGCTGCGATTACAATATCACAGTTGGGATCAACCGCCAACTCGACCAAGCCGTTCGGGCCTGCGAGAATTTCGGTGTCTGCGCACTCTTCGACGGCCTTTTTCAACTCTGTCAGGTATGTCGGGTTAGTCAAAACGACTTTTTTCGGCTGGTACTTCCGTACCTGCTCGGCCAAAAGCCGCCAGTTAGAATGCCCACTAATAGAAATAACCTCGTAATCCCCGCCGAGCGAATCGATTACCGCCAAGCTGTTACGGCCAATAGAACCGGTCGAGCCTAAAATGGCAACACGTTTTTTATTCATATCCATAGCCCATGGAGTATATGACAGACAGGCTGTTATTACAACGAAAAAACGTGTACGCTGGTTTCCTCCTGCTCCGGCGTGTTTTGAGACAGTACTTGATTTTGACGCAAAAATCAGTAGCATTGTGTAAAAAGAACAATGAACAGGAGTATTAACGTGGGATTTCAGGATCGAAATTATTATCATAAACCACAAGGCTTTGGCAGTGGCGGCGGCGGAATGCAACAAGGTGGTATGTGAATATTGCTGCAAAAAATAACACCTATTGTGAAATATCTGCTGATTGTCAATGTCTCGGTATTCTTTCTTCAATCCGTACGGCCGGGCGGTTTGGAGGAATGGTTCGCTGCGAGCGGGGGAACCTATATGGAGGCTGCGCAAATTTGGCGATTAGTAACGTTTCAGTTCCTGCACGGCAGTACGAGCCATCTTGTGTTCAATATGCTGGGCTTATACTTCCTCGGAACTATTCTGGAGCGAAGCTGGGGCTCGAAACAATTCATTTATTTTTATCTTATCAGCGGAGCAGTAGGAGGATTGTTGTTTGTTGTTGCCAATACCCTTGGCGCTTTTGGTGTTTCATATCTGGTGGGTGCTTCCGGAGGGATACTGGCGCTGCTGGCGGCTTGCGCGATACTCTTCCCCCATCTTAAAGTGCTGTTGTTCTTTATCGTGCCGGTGAATATCCGGGTGATAGCGGCAGCCTTGGCCCTGATCTATTTTTTCAGCGTACTGAGGGATTATAACGCGTTCGGCTCGAATGCCGGGGGCGACTTGTGCCATCTGGGCGGTATGGCAACGGGTTTCGTATGGGTAATGGGACGGGGTCGCTTGACTTCGCTATGGCAAAAACATCGAACAGGCTCCTATCAACGCAAAATTGAACAAGTAGAAAAGACACAGTTCGAGGTGGACCGTATCCTGGCTAAGGTTCATCAGCAGGGACTGCAAAGTCTGTCGCGTAAGGAAAAACAGATTCTCCAGAAAGCTACGGAAGATCAGAAGAAGTATTAAAGAAGAATTCAGAATACAGAATTCAGAAGAAAGAAAAGAGAAGACAGAAGAGAATGGAAGAAAAAATGAACGTCTCCGCCTGCGGCGGACCTGCGGCGGATCGAATCAAAGAAATATTGAATAAAGAAAAACTGGATTCCTGCCTCCGCAGGAATGACAGAAAACCGCGTGGGGTAAGACCCCACCCTACAATGCTTTGCATAAGCTATGCGTAAAGCATGCCACCCAATAAGCCATCCACCTCGAAGACTCGGTGGCTGCCACCCATTACAAAATCAATATAAAATATAAAATAAACAATGAGAAATTAAAGAAAACAGAAGAGAAGAAGTAACCACGGATTACACTGATTTAAGAAAAGACAGAAGAACCCCACGACATAAAGTCGGGGGCTAATGAAGAGAAGAGTCCCCTGATCCCTGCCTCCGCAGGGACATGTTTTACATCGGGGGCTAGTAAGAATCCGTGAACGGTTACAAGCTTTTCAGGTAGTCCGCGGATTCGGGAGATGTAATGCCGAACAGCAAACACAGCGTTCTTTACGAAAAACATCTGGCATTAACGGATAAATCACGCATGGCGGAGTTCGCCGGTTATCTGATGCCGTTATGGTATTCGTCGATCTCCGACGAACATCAGGCGGTGCGGGCCACGGCCGGATTGTTCGATTGTACTCACATGGGCGTCTGGCAGATAGCAGGCGCGGACTCAGCCGAATTTGTGGACCTGATTACGACCAATCAGGCAAGGTCGCTACCGATCGGGGCGGCTCAGTATTCGTATATATTGAACGAGGCAGGTGAAATATTAGACGACATCATTGTCTATCGCAGAAGCAATGATGATTTTATGCTGGTGGTCAACGCTGCCAATAACGATAAAATCGCTGCCTGGCTGAGGGAGGTTCCGGCAATACTGCGGCAGCACAAATTCAACCCGGCACCCGACATTCACGACCTGCGCGATCCGAAACAAACATCAGATTGCCGCGTTGACATTGCTATGCAGGGGCCGGCGTCAGAAACGATTCTTTTGGCTGTCTCCGACGAAACCATTAAACAAAAAATTGAACAACTCAAACCATTTCGGTTTATCGAGGCGACTGTCCAAAACATCGACCTGATAATCTCGAGGACAGGTTATACGGGCGCCAAAGTTGGTTACGAATTATTCGTCCGTCCCGAACAGGCGCCTCAGTTGTGGGATTTATTACTTGAGACAGGTGGGCCGTTAGGTCTGAAGCCCTGCGGACTGGGGGCGCGGGACAGCCTGCGGATCGAGGCGGGCCTGCCGCTATACGGCCATGAGTTGGCGGGGGAGTATAATATTTCACCGTTCGCGGCCGGCTATGGCTGGGCGGTAAAGCTGAACAAGGATTTCTTCATCGGCCAAGACCAAATGAAACGCGAAAGCGTCGCGTACAAGATGGCTGTTCAGCGGCTGGAACTGCCCGGCGAGCGTGGCGTTCGTCCGGTACGGCCAGGCGATGCGGTGCTCACCGACAACGGAGATTGCGCGGGATGGGTCTTAAGCTGTGCCAAGGTCGGTGAGAAGCAAATCGCACTGGCACAGTTAGAACGGGAAAAAATAAAAACAAACGATTCGATTGGTATTTATTACGTCGCCCGCAACGCAAGGCACGTTCAGCAGGGACGAAAAGAAACGGTCGAAAAAGGTGAGGCATTAATCGCCGATATAACCGGTATGATTGTCGAGAGGATGGCTAAATTCTAAAGAAAGTGGTGGGTGGTAAGTTCAATATAAAATATAAAATAAACAATTAGAAATTAAAGAAAACAGAAGAGAAGACATTAAACAGAAGATAGCGAAGGAAACAAAGAAGAAGAGAGAAGAGAGAAGAAATGAACGTCTCCGCCTGCGGCGGACCTATGGCGGACCTGCGGCGGATCGAATCAAAGAAATATTGAATAAAGAAAAACGCGTGGGGCACAGGCCCGGGCTACAGAAGAATCCGTGAACGATTACAAGTTTTTTATTTTGCCCCTTCAGGGCGTAAAAATACATATCGTTCATTTTACCCAGGGCGTTGCCCTGGGCTAATCTATTTTGCCCTTTCAGGGCGAATAAAAAAAAGAAGCCGTGAACAGTTACGAATTATTGTCTTTTGGGGTGTCGGCGTTTGGCAGGTCTTTGAGGCTGTCCAGTCCGAAGATTTCGAGGAATTTTCTGGTTGTGCCGTAAAGCAACGGCCGGCCAAGTTCCTCAGCGCGACCGGCGATTTTGACCAGGCCCTTCTCGATGAGCTGGCGTGTCATCTCGCCCGCTCCGACACCACGAATAGCCTCGACGTCAACTCGCATGACCGGCTGCTTATAAGCAATAATGGCTAAGGTCTCCAAAGCAGCGGGTGAGAGCTTGGTCTCACTGCGGACCTTTATCAGTTGACGGAGCCAGGGGTTAAACCGCGGCTGAGTAAGCATTAAATAACCGCCGGCGATGGCCTCGACGCGAAAAACACAACCTGTCTGCTCGTATTTTTCATTAAGTTCGTCAATGTGCTGCCGGATTTGCTTGACACCACAAGTACCAATAATGTCGGCAAGTCTGGCCGGGGCGACCGGCTCGTCAGCGGCAAACAAAATCGCTTCCAGCACATTGGCAGTGGTGATTTCGACCTCATCCGGTACCGGTTCATCGGATTCGATATTATCGGGTGCCTGTTCATCGGGTATCGGATCGTCAGGTTTCGACTCGTCGGGCACCGGGTCATCGGGTACCGTCTCGGCGGATTCCGGGAACGTTTCTGTGTCTAAATCGTCTTTTTTGTCTATTTCAGAGTCCTGCATTTATGTATCCTGGAACAATCATGACGCCAGCGTCAAAAGTATTTTGCCCAATCGATTTCGGAGCGTTGCCGGTGTGTTTGAGGCGTTTTTCGGACTTTTAGCGGTTACATCCATCATAAGTAATTAGTATAGAAGATTTTACTTGTCTGTCAGGAAAAATAAAGGAAAAAGTGTGTTTTTCCAGTTCCTTGACCAACCTTTCCAGTCTATGGTATAACAAATATCGTAAACAGGACGATCAAGAACAATCTCTGTTGTTGCGGATGGCGATACCCTCCGTCCACAAAACGAAAGGAGGTGGCATTAAATGAACGCTAAAATGAGTGGTTTGGCGGTGGTGCTGTCGGCAGGGTTGTGGGTAAGCAGCGGAAATGTGGCGGCAGCCGGGCAAAAGGCGGAAAATGCCCATTCCGATGTCAAAATCAAGGTAAAAGATACAACATATATGGAGTTTCCGCCTGAACTGGTGGATTTTGCGCCATACGATGGGAATCCGGTTTTTGCCGGGACGGGCAAGGATACCTGGGACCGTAGAATCCGCGAGCGAGGTTATATTCTCCGCGAAGACGGAGTATATCACCTGTGGTACACAGGGTACAATAAAAACCGATCAGGCGGTACCAAGTTTCTGGGTTATGCCACCTCGCCGGATGGGTTCGAATGGACACGGCATCCGGAGAATCCTATTTTCAATGAATGCTGGGTGGAAGATATACACGTGGTCAGGCATAAGGGCACTTATTACATGGTTGCCGAGGGTCGGAACGATATCGCCCATATACTGACCAGCAAGGACCGGGTACATTGGAAGGAGCAGGGCAAACTCGACATTCGCTATACTAACGGCAAGCCCCTTACGTCCGGCCCTTACGGCACCCCCGTTCTCTGGATCGAAGAAGGAACCTGGTATCTGTTTTATGAACGTGGTGACCTGGGAATCTGGCTGGCAACAAGCAGGGATCGTAAGGTCTGGAAGAATGTGCAGGATGAGCCGGTGATCGCACCTGGGCCGGATGATTACGATAATCATCTTGTGGCGGCGAACCAGATCATCAAACACAAGGGCAGGTACTACCTGTATTATCATGCGCACGCCAAGGGGTCGGGGGTGTGGACGACCAACGTGGCGGTCTCGACTGACCTGATACACTGGACAAAATATCCGCAAAATCCAATCGTTCGCACAAACGACTGCAGTGGTAGTCTGGTCCACGATGGAGAGCAATACCGGCTTTATACAATGCATCCCGATGTGCGAGTGTATCTGCCGAAGAAAACTTCGACAACGAAGGGAATTTAAAGCATTATGGGATATTTACAAACTGCGGATTGGGCGGTTCTGGCTTTGTATTTCGCGGGGATTATGGCGATTGGGGTGTGGGCGGCCAGGCGAATACATAATATCAACGACTTTTTTATGCCGCGCAAGTTCGGCAAGTGGTCGCTGATGATGCACTCGTTCGGGACGGGTACCCATTCGGACCAGGCGGTCAGCGTGGCCTCGAAAACATTTTCCAGCGGTCTGTCGGGAATCTGGTACCAATGGCTGTGGCTGTTCGCGACACCGTTCTATTGGCTGATTGCCCCGGTGATGCGGCGGTTCAGAGCGATTACAGTCGCAGACGCGTTCACGGCCCGGTTCTCGCCGAGTGTCGGGGGACTGTTCGCCGTCGTGGGCATGCTCAACCTGATGGTTAATATCGGGGTGATGCTCAAAGGGTCAGGGGCGGTGATCTCGTCCTGTTTCGGAGGAGCGATTTCGTCCGACTGGATTATCCTGATTATGACGGCCTTGTTTCTGATCTATGGGGTCGCGGGGGGACTCTCGGCAGCGATTATCACGGACTTTATTCAGGGTATTCTAACGGTAGTGTTTTCATTCGCCTTGCTGCCGTTCGTGATGCACGCTGTAGGGGGGATGGCTGGTCTGCGCGAAAGTATTACCGACAAGCATATGTTTTCACTGGTTGCCCCGGCGGAGATAGGCATATTTTATATCGTCGTTATCGCCATAAACGCCCTGATCGGAATTGTAACACAGCCACACACGATGGGTAACTGCGCGGCAGGCCGAACAGAAATGGACGGGCGGTTCGGCTGGATGGTAGGCAATTTTATCAAACGCATATGTACGGTAGCGTGGTCCCTGACAGGACTGGCGGCGGTGGCATACCTGGTCGGCAAACAAGTAAAACCCGATGAGGTGTTCGGCATTATGGCTCGTGATTTTCTGCCGCAAATTATGCCCGGACTTTTGGGGGTATTTCTGGCGGCACTTCTGGCATCCGTGATGAGTTCGTGCGATTCGTTTATGATCGCCTCGTCGGCGCTGTTCACGGCAAATGTATATAAACCCCTGATGCCCGAAAAGCCTGACGGACACTATGTCTTTGTCGGGCGTATCACTTCCCTTGGAATAGTTGCCGGCGGTGTTCTGTTCGCGTATTGGCTGCCGGGGGTGGTGAAGGGACTGGAAATATTCTGGAAGATTGCGCCGATGATGGGGATTGTCTTCTGGCTGGGGCTGTTCTGGCGACGGACAACGGTGGCAGGCGCCTGGGCAACTACACTGACAGGATTCGCTATCTGGCTTATAACCACACGCGCGTTCTTTATCTCATTTATGGCTGAGTTCCCCGGGGCCGAGTCGCTGCGTTTTGTATTCGAGAAAAACGGCGTTCCGGAAATCTATTTACCCTGGCAGATGATTTTTTACCTTTCGGGCGCAACACTGGTGGGGATTGTCGTCAGCCTGTTCACCAAAGGTGTATCAGAAGAAAAATTAGACAGTTTCTATGCCCTTGTCCGCACCCCTGTAAAGGAAGGCGAGAAGATACCCGCTCCCTGTATGCTGCCGACAGACGCAGTTGTACCACCCAAGCGGAAAATCTTCCCCAACAGTAATCTGGAGTTGCTGGTACCCACTACTCAATCAGTGCTGGGGTTCCTGGCTGGTTGGGTGCTGGTGGCGACGATAATCTATGTTGTGTTTCTCATTACGCAATAAGGACCATAAGGAAAAACCGTAATTTTGGAGTAAGATATGACACCGAAAGAACGAATTTACGCGACACTAAAAGGCCAACCGATTGATCGGCCGGCGGTAACACCGATTTTCATGGCATGGTCGGCAAACTATATCGGGCGCAACTACAGGGACTATTACCTGGACGGTGATGTCCTGGTACAGTCGCAGGCGGCAGTGGTGCGGGCGTTTAACCTGGATCAGATCAGCACAATCAGTGATCCGTGGCGGGAGGCAAGCGGCTATGGAATGGAATTCGATTATCCCGCGGACGGGGTTGGGATACCCAAAGAACATCTCATCAAGGACCCTGAAGATTTGACAAAGATTAAACCGCTCGATATCGAGTCATGCGACCGGATGAAACAACGCGTCCAAAGCGTGGCCACAATGGCGGCCGAGTTCGGCGAGACCCACAGCGTGCTTGGCTGGGTGGAAGGACCGATGGCGGAATACGCGGACCTGCGAGGGGTCTCGGAAACCATGATGGACCTGATCGATAAACCGGAAGCGTTTATGGAGGCCGGCGAGATGATCGTGCAAAATGCTATTGCTTTTGCCGCTGCCCAGATTCAGGCCGGGGCTGATATGGTCGGCGTGGGTGATGCTGTGGGCAGCCTGATCGGACCGGAACTATACGAACAGTACGTTCTGCCGCTGGAAAAGAAACTGGTTGACGGGATTCATAAGGCCGGCGGTTCGGCCAAACTGCACATCTGCGGTAACATCACGGATATTATAAAATACATGGCCAAGAGCGGCGCCGATATTATCGATGTGGATTGGATGGTCCCGCTCGAACAGGCTCGCCGCGACGTTGGGCCGGATATTACCCTGTGCGGCAACTTCGATCCTGCGGGCGTTTTGCTGCGGGGTACGCCGGAAGAGGTGGCACAGGCGGCGCGGGAGTGCCTCCAGGAAGCCGACGATAACTTTATCTTAATGCCGGGCTGCGAAGTGCCGCCGGCGACCCCGGAAGACAATATCCGGGCATTCTGTCCCTGCAAAGGATGTCTGATTCAAGAAGAATTAAAATACTAACGCAAAGGATTTATTGATGGTAAAAAGATTAAGCATTTTGACACTGCTGGTTATGTTTTCTGGACTGTCGGCGGGGATCAGTTCCGCTCAAGACCCGTTCATTTATACGCCCGCCATGACCGCGACACATACGAAGCTGGTCAGTCGCAGTCCTTATGTTACTCCCACGCTCAGTTGTAAAGCCTCTCTGGCACTGGACGCAAAAGAGCCGCTGGCGAAATTCGTGGTCGGCGTCAGTGCCGGGCATAAATCCAACCCGTTCATACCCCAACACAATCTTTATGCCTACAAGATAACCGATCCCTCCGCCAGGGGACTTAAAAAGACAGTACTTATCCAAACAGGCAATCACAATATCGAAGCGACCGGTAGCTGGTCCTTTCAGGGAATGGTGGATTTTCTGTTAAGCCCCGATCCAAGGGCCGGCTGGCTCCGTCGCCATGCCAATTTTTATGTCTATCCATTGGTCAACCCCGACGGTCGCTTCACCGCCAAAGGACGCGGCAACCCGGAAATGCTCGAAAAAGGCATTCTATCGGGAAGCGGTAAATTAGACCACAATCGGGTTTGGAACAGGCAGGGGCAGGGCTTGTCCACCATCGACGCCCTGACCGCCGCCATGCGGAAAGATACCGGCCGAAAAGTCGATTATTACTTCGATTTTCATGATGGTAGTGAATTTAAAGTTCCCTTTTTCTATACGGTACCTGATTTGATGGACAACCCCTATTGCCGGGCCGTGATCGCGCTTAAGGTGGAGATTGCCCCGAAAGCATCAAATGGCGATCCGGGTATGGGACGTATATGGAGTATGACCAAAGAAGGATTAAACTCCAAATTCGCGTGTACGCCTGAGGGCGCTCCCAGCCATCCCGGCTTAAATGTCGATATGTGCATTAGCTGGGGCCGGAATTACGCGATCGCTCTTTTCAATACACTCAGTGCCCCTGTTGATAAGAAAGAGCCGACGGCCATAGTTAAGTAGGGTATTTTGTTCAACCCCTACGGGGTTGTAAACTTTCCGCTACTTTACCACGGGTTTCGCTGCGCTACACCCGCGGCTATTATTGTTATGCCCCCTACAGGGTCCGGTAAAGAAAAATTGCGTGAACGATTACAAAAAAAGGACTGAAGCAGAAATTATCCGCCTCAGTCCTCTGTTACTACAAGCGTAGTGCTTGATGTGGATAGGTTTTATATACTCACTTTATACTATTCGTCGCCTGCGGAGGTGACCGACCATCATGGTACCAAGCGAACCCAACAACAGTGCTCCGGGAGCCGGTATCCTGGCAGTGGTTATCTCGAATTCGACGCCATCGTTGTTGTAATAGCAATCGGGGTCGATGCCAAATCCAAGCACACCGTCAACCGCATAGGCGTTAAGTGCCGTTAGCTGAGCACTATCGAAGACGTACACCAGATCAAAGTCCGAAGGCGTTCCGTTGCCGGGATCGGTCCAGTCGCCGATCAACACACCCTGGCCGATAAATTGATCACCGCTGCCAATGTCGTCGTACTCATAAGTGCCCACAGGCGGATTGTCCAGCAGGTGGGTGTACAGGTGATTGCTCGGCTCAGACTGCCAGTTGTAAATATTCTTGTAGGTCAGAACGGCTGAATCAATTACTGCACCGTCAGGAACGTCGAACGCGATTCCCCAGGTGTAATATTTTCCATGGTCCAAACCGTTCAGGTCGTCCGGTGTGGGCTGAAAGACAATACCAGCCTGGATGGAACCTGTTACCATTAAAACTAAAACAACTGTAGTGAGTGTAGCTAATCTTTTCATATTCGCGTTTTCCTTTCGCTATTCCTTAATAACATTCTTTCATTCTTCAACAGATACTAATCAGAATTTTTGGGGCAACCCCGTATGGTCGCCCCTGTTTTCCCCATAGCAGTAACTAACTTACAGTGCCCGACGACGACGGAGGTAACCGACCAGCATAGTACCAAGCGAACCCAGCAGCAGTGCTCCGGGAGCCGGTACGGCAGGAACAGAAACCAGCAGGTCCTGTTTCTTTATGGTCATATCATCGTCGGCGTACATGTTCATTATCCGCACAGTACCGATACCCTGTCCGGCGTTCTGGCAGGCGTCCGCATAAAAGGTGTCCATCAGCGTACTGCTCGTCCAGAATACGGATTGCTCTTCTTCGAGAACCCAGATAACGTGTTGGAGGGCGTTGGCGGAGGCGACCCGTCCGATTCCGGTATTATCATAGTCATAGCCGGTGAGATTGCCTGTAATAAACTGTTTATAGATGTAGGCAGTTGCCGCACCGAGCGGATCAGGATTCCCACCACCAACGCCACCGGCGTCCGCAGCAGTGGAAATTTTCGCGTAATAGGGTGTGCCAAATGCAAGGTACTCATTCTTCTCGACGCAGAAAGTCTCGAAGACACCATCGGTCGGATCAAGACTTTCCGGAGCGAACGACCAACCGTCAATCGGAGTAGCTCTGAATTCGCCACCACTGCTACCATAACTATTAGCGATAGTTACAGTCATGTTAGCAACGACCGGACCTGACATCAGTACCGCTATCAAAATTGCCAATGTTACTTTTTTCATCTTACTTTTCTCCCTTTTCTCAAGTTTTCCACTGCAAGCTTCTATTAAACGTATCAACACGACACGCCGCTTGAGCAGATGTAAATTGCAAAGGGCAGGCCACTGGCACGGGTGGGTAGTTGCCGATAATAATAAAGGTAACCCCTTGAAAACAAAAAGGTTACAGAACAAGTGATGACTGTGCCGGTTATAAAGATTCCACAGGCGCGTCTTGTAACGACCACGCCCAGACTAACACGATATGACAGCGATATACTAAGTCCCGATAGACAAAGAAGTTAGGCAAAGACCATAATGCTGTTTTCCTGAAACAAACGGAATAGAAGTGTGGATAGCAGAGGGTGATCACATCAAGTATTTTGATTTGCCTTGCGCAAAGCGAACGTGTAAAATATTTTTGTGCCGGACAGAAAACGATTATTGATATTATCGGGCAGTTTTCCCGACATCCGTTGCGGTGTTTCGCGGCATACGGACATAATAGCGCGGCTGACGGCCCAGCAGAGCGATTATGAAGTGAACGTGTTGACCTCGGATGAACCGGCTGTCGATCCGTGTATCGCACAACAGTATCAGGTACATCCGCGTATCAGAAAATGGGGTCCATGCCATTGCGTTGACGTCTGCCGTGAAATACTACGATTAGAGCCGGACGTTGTACACATCCAGAACCCCACGGTGAAATACTGTGGCTGGCGATCCTTGACGATGTCGGTACTGGCGCCGCTATTGAAACGTCAGGCACCGGCGGTACGGCTTGTGGTTACACAGCACGATATCGCCCTGAGTCGAAAGCTGTTACGACGGCGTTTTCGGCCGTTGTTTCGGGCGGCTGACGCTGTACTGGTCTCCAATCACCGTGATTACCAGGCCGTCCGAGACCAGCAAATCAACCCCGCAAAGATATATTGCTCACCGGTCGGCTCTCATCTAATCCTGCCTGCGCGGACACCCGCCGCTAAAACCGCAGCCCGGACGGCAATGGACATCCCACAACAAAAGATATGCGTGACGTATTTCGGGTTCATCCATCCGGGCCGCCGTATTGATGTACTGGTCCGCGCGTTGCATCTGCTCCGCGCGGAAAACTATGAGATGCATGGATTGATTATGGGCGGCGCGTTTGCCGGACAGGAAAACTATTATCGGCAATGCCAACAACTCGCACAACAACTGCAACTGGCCGAGCACATTACCTGGACAGGCTATGCCGACGAAAAACAGATTATCGATG
>Ga0255405_1051_pt1 | contig 12569 bp, 7 predicted proteins | sample ANMaggSSYBR01C11_FD_182127 | JGI IMG/M metagenome (GOLD analysis project Ga0255405, IMG submission 182127) | Sediment cell enrichment communities from methane seep in Santa Monica Basin, California, United Staets - ANME aggregate JGI... | ecosystem: Environmental > Aquatic > Marine > Cold seeps >... | reverse complement strand
AATAGAACTTAAAGAAATCACAGTCCGTGAATTAGCGGATGGTTATGAAGATAACGCTGAAGGCGGTGTTGTCGGCTTTGGCGGCAAACTTGATATTCGTCCACCCTACCAGCGGGAGTTTATCTACAAGGACAAACAACGAGACGCCGTTATCAATACCCTCACAAAGGAGTTTCCGCTTAACGTAATGTATTGGGCGGTTCGGGATGATGGGGATTTTGAAATTATAGATGGGCAGCAGCGAACCATTTCTGTTTGCCAATATGTAAATGGCGATTTCTCCTATGAAAAGCTGTACTTTCACAACCTGCCCGATGACAAGCAGGAGCAAATACTTAACTATAAGCTGATGGTCTATGAATGCAGCGGCACCGACAGCGAAAGATTAGATTGGTTTAGAACCATAAACATAGCAGGTGAAAAATTGACCGACCAGGAATTGCGAAATGCCGTATATGCGGGTTCCTGGGTTTCAGATGTAAAAAGATATTTCAGCAAAACCGGTTGTGCCGCTTATGGAATCGGAAGTGATTATCTCAATGGTTCACCCATTCGTCAGGAATATTTGGAAACCGCTGTTAAATGGATTTCTAAAGGCAATATAGAAAACTATATGGCAGAACATCAGCACGACCAAAACGCCAGTGCTTTGTGGATATATTTTCAATCTGTAATTACTTGGGTAAGCGCGACTTTCACAAAAAAGAGAAAATTTATGAAAGGCGTGGATTGGGGAGCGCTTTACAACACCTACAAAGACGAAAAATATGACACGGAAAAATTTGAAAAAGAGTCAGCGGGACTCATTCTTGACGATGATGTAACAAAAAAGAGCGGTATTTACCCATATATTCTAACCTGTGATGAAAAATATCTTTCAATTCGTGCTTTTACTGATGCAATGAAACAAAAAGTCTATGAGAAACAAAAAGGGAATTGCGTAGTATGTAAAAAGCATTTTGAAATATCTGAAATGGAAGCCGACCATATCACACCTTGGCACGAAGGCGGAAAAACAACGGAAGAAAATTGTCAGATGTTATGCAAAGACGACAACAGAAGAAAATCGGGAAAATGAAAATTATTGGCTACCCAACCATCGCTTCACCGAACCGGTGAAAATTAAAGGGGTCAGACAAAGAGAGCATCTATTTCTGGTTCAAAGCAGTCTGGTGCGGAGCCACAGCCTGGATAATCTGTTTTTGTGACTCGAATGGCAGGTACATTGCTCGCATCACAAAGCGGTATCGTTGCCCGACTTCGTATTGGGGGATGAACCATTGGAAATCCCAGGCCGGGTTCCCCTTACCTGCCCCTGAAGGAGACTGGCTGAACCGAACTTGATCGCTTGACCGAAACAGGTGTACGAAGGCCATGCCGCGACTTACACCATAGTACCATGGTTCACTGTAGCGATAATGCGACATGTTGAACACAAGCGTTAATGGAAAGTCAGGATCATGGGCGAAGTTGCGAGTATCGTCAAAAGCCGGATGGGTTGACAATTTTCCATGGGCAGGTGTTACACCTCGGACCCACTGCCGTCCTGTGCCCTTCTCTTTGGATGGATGCCCCAGGAAGTGAATATCCAGTGATTCCGGTTGGTTTATGTAGCTGGCGAAGAACAAGCCGATGTAGTCATTTTCAAAAGTACGAGCGTGTGGAATACATTCCAGCGTCATTTCAATAGTACCATCCTCAAGCAATTGATATCGCAGCCAGCTCTCGAGTTGCCAGTTCGGTGTTGGTGGTTGATGAAGCTCCGCCGTATGTTTGTCAATTTGCCTTATTTGCATCGAGGCCTTCCGCGGCTCGAACAGGACATCTCTGGATTTGACTGTACCATCATGGATATGCTCGAAGTTGAGACCGGCAAACAACGGAACGAACAGGTTTTTGTCTTGTGAGCGGTGAGTAAGAGATGCCACACCGCTATACCCACCATGATGTTTTGGCAAAACCTTATCATCGGCCGGCTCATTGTTCACTATCACAGCCCTGATATCGCCACGTTCCAGTACCAGGTACGATTTGTCTGAAACCACATGAGTGGTGTTTCGTGAGACTCTGTCCTGAATAGGCTTATCCGTCTTGGCAACTGAGGGCGGAGTATCTGCGACTGTCTCCGCTTCAACATGTTCCCTGGGATCACCGACAGCTTTGTCATTGCACCCCACTACAAGCAGGCAGACTGCAAGAGTACACCGCACCAACAGTTTTTGGAACACCGCTTTTCTATGAGAATATTTCATAGCACTACTCCAGGAATTAAAGGGGTCAAGGAATTAAAGGGGTCAAATCTCTTTTAAGGAATTATATTACTCGTCAATTAGAGAACTAAGGGTTCCGGGAACCTTTTTTAGGGCCATCGTTATAATACCTTGAAACCACTGTTTAAAGGGCTTCTAAAAAGTTCCTGACCCCTTTAATTTCCTCCCGGACGATTAATTGATTACAAGCTTAATCCAGATGATAGACTTCTTCCATTGGCTTCCACCACTGGCCGGCGGGACGGTCTTCAAAAGGAATCTGGTAGGTATCCGTTTCTTTCCACCACTTTTGCGTGGTCGGATCGGCCGCCATCTTGGCCATATCCGCCTTGAAATCGTCGCCGGTATATTCAAAATAACTGAACAGATAATACCGGCCATCGGGAAACTGTGACAGATAGATGGAGAAATTTTGAATATTGCTTTCCTTTATCTGCTTGTTCACCAGCGGCCACGGATTGGCGTGCAACTCTTTGTACTTTTCAAGCATGTCTTCTTTGACGCCGATTACACTGCCATAGCGCTGCACGTTTTGTGCGCATCCAGCCAACATCACTACGAATACAGAACCTGCAAATATCGATATTTTTTTCATGGATCGGTCCTCTTTTGAATTAAAGGGGTCAAATCTCTTTTTTTGAGGTGTCCGACGGGTGGCAGCGTCTGTCTTCGGACAGGCGATGGCGGCTTTCTATTATTCGTCATTTTTTTCTTTATTCGACGTTCGATTCTCCGCCAAAGGCGGATCTGCCTATGGCACGATATTTCGTGGTTCACAATTCTCTCTTTCTCACAACTCACAACTTTCTTTTTTGTGTCTCTTCATGGCGATTCTTTTTTGCGAAATCCGCGAAATGTGTGGTTCATTTTTACCAACTTTTCAATTTTCATCCTTGGGTGTTTTGACATTTTTTGCAGCTTTTGATTATGCTCGAAAACGGCTGATATTTCGCTGAATTATGGCCAAAACTGTCGAAAACCGTTAATTTTTTACGCTCATTTTTTCGCTGCCTCTGATTTTTTAATCAAATCGAATGTTTTTGAGCAAAATTCGAGCATTAATTGACAAAAGTTGAAATCCGATTTTTTACGCAAAATAGGCACTTACATCAATTTTCCGGAATGAAAAATAAGAACTTACGTTTATTTTTTTTACCTGCCCGGCGGCTTAATCGTCGTCTTCAATCGTGCCCACACCGGTGCCGAAACCGGAGGCTATCGTAGCGTTGACAGGGCCGAAAATATTGAGGTTGAAACTCTCGTCGGATTCCGCCGCCGTGTCTCCGATGACCGACACACTTATCGTCTGCGAAAGCAATCCGCCCGGCTCGAAAGTCAGCGTGCCGGCTGCGCTCGTATAGTCGTAATCCGCAAGGGCCGTGCCGTCAACAGTGGCATAGTCAACCATAATCGGCAGCGAGGTCGGGTTGGACAAATTGATCGAAACTTCGAAATCAAACAAAGTGGTTCCGACATCTCCTTCAGTTTGAGAGACATTATCAATCATAATTTCCGGAGCACTGTCGTCGTTGACAATGGTAATCTCGGCCTGATCATCTCTGAGGGCGGCGTTCTTAAGACTGTCGTCGATCGGATTGCTCAACTGCAATTGAACGTAAAACATTTCGTCCTGTTCATAAATATCATCGCTGGTAACCGTTATCTCAAAACTACCGCTTGTCCAGCCGGCAGGAATAATCAGTGTTTCAGTAACATGTTGATAATCATCGTCCAAAGAATCGGCTGTACCCGCAACAGTAGTATAGTCAACATATATCGGCATATAACTAATCTGAGAAAGGCCAAGTGTAATCTCGACAGTTGCGGTATCACCGCTACCTTCCGGAACCGGGATGTTGTTAATGGACCATTCGCCTTCACCCAGCGGCTCTCCGTCTATCGACACGGCGTCTATCGTAACCGTGGCAATATCATCCATAATCGGTCCGACCCACGATACATTACTCAGGTCAAGCAGATCATTGTCCTCATCGTCGGTAAGAATGTCGCCCGTATAAATTATCCGCCCCAGATACGTGGTCGCGATAGTACCGCTGACATCAGCCTCGTAATTGGCAACATACAGATAGTACCGCAGCCCATCGATATAGCCGACTGTAATCCGCGAGATATAATACGCAGCGTAGGCAGTGCTGTCGATAAAACCGTCCTCGGCACAAATATTATAGATCGAGCCGGTACCGCTGGAAATATACGCGCCCTCGATCCTTCCGGTAACACTCAGCTTGGCCAAACCTATACCGGCGTAAAGTGTTCCTGTGAAATCGGACCCGGTAAAGTCGTCGTCTTCGGCTAATCGAGTGCCGGTCGAATCAAAACCGATCTGCACATTCTGAACCCAGTAAGAACTGACAGACCCGGCGAAATCACCGCCTGTAATAATGGAATAAATATATGAGTAATAATAGCTATCAGCAGAGACGGACGAATCATCGGAAACATCACCGGCGGCATACAAACTCGTAATAAAGGCTCTGGAAGTGATCGAGCTATCGGTAATATTGCTGCCCTGATCATCGGGCGCACCGTCCTGTCGGTTGACAATAACGCGGCCTATCATGGCTCCGCTGCCCGGCGCCGAGATGGAAGTTTGCTCAAGGTTGCCGTTGGTAATCTCGAAGCTGTCTATTCTCCGACCTGCGTTGAAAGCACTATCCACAACATTCCCTTCGGCCACTGTTACGTTTCTTATATAACCGCCAAAATTATCGATATGGAAATTGGAGTTATCGATCGCATCGGGAACCTCATCCTGATTCTTCACGAGCAGACTGTCAATCGCGTAACCATAAAAATCGCTGTCCCGGATAACGCCTTCCACGGTGATGTTGCCGTAACAATTCGAGTTGCCGCTGTCGAGGAAAGTCATATTGTTAATGTCGCTCAGGACATCCAGATTTCGCAGTCTCAATACGTTGAAGCCATACTCCCCGCTTGTCTCATCGCCCAATGAATCCACCTGAACATCGAACAATTGGAAAAGTGGCGCGTTCACAGACTGTACATCGCCCAACTCGGCGTTCCAGATAAGCCCATAAAGATTCTCCCCGCCGGTAATCGTATTCACCGCGCCAGGGAAAATCAGGTCTTTCAGCGAGCCGTTCAGGATAACTTCATCGATCAGCCATTCGGCGTCCTGGTTAATCCTGACAAAATTCAACGCGGACCCGTACCCGCCTCCCGATATATCAAGGCTTTCAATATCGACTATTTTACCGTTCGGCCTTTGGCTGACCGTCAGAACGGCCTGGCCCGGCCCGGTATAAGTAACCTGCATACTCTCGTTATGGATATTCGTAAGAGTAGTAGTACCAGTATAATTGTCTATAGTAATTGTCTGCTGTAATTGACCACCAAGCGAGACCATGAGTTCATATTCCGTGGCTGTATAAAGAGGAGTCTGCGAGGAAATACTGATCGTATAAGTTTCGCCGGGAATTATGTCCCAATCCAACCCTTCCTGATCACTCGAAATGTCCAGTGGGATGCCGGGATATACATCGAAAATACGACTGACGTCCGGAGGGCCGTTGACCGCAACCTGAAGCCGTGTAAGGTCCTGTACCTGAACCAGTGATTCGTACACATAGGTATTGTCAGTTGTATTACCCAACTTCAGAATAATATCGTCCGCGACGTGACTGGGCGATTCACCGTCCTCATCCAACTCGATGCCGTTGCGGCCCACCGCAAACAGCGACCCGTCCGATGCCCATGTCAGATTAGAAATGTGAGCGTCCGTAAGTTCCGTATTTTTATCGATGTCGGAGCCGGGCAGAATATCCGAAAAATTGATAAACTCACCCTCTACCTGTGGATTGTCCGCGTCCGGAGCCACATCATCAGTACGAGAAGCCCTTAGCAGATAATCGTAATTCTGTATGTAAATATAAATATCACCACTGTTATTGATATTACCATAGTCATCGACATCTTCATTGTTATCGAAGGTAAAGGCGATGTTTTTACTGCCGTCCTCCGGAACATCACCCCTGCCCAGATAGCTCACGCTGACCTCAGTGTGAACGTCGTCCGCCTGTTGCGCCTCGCCCAGCCCGACGATCCGTGGCTGATCGACAACCGATAAAAGTACATAAGGAGTATAAGCGACTATCTGATCTTCGAATTCTACAGGGTCGGACCCTTCCACTTCGACCGCGGCGACCACGGGCCGAACCTGGATATCTTCGAGTGTGTAATCGAACAGGGTTTCATAATGCAGTTGAGTAATATCTTCATCACCACCCTGAGCGATAATCAGGTTGCCGTCGCTGTTAAAGATGATGTCGCCACTGGAAACATCACCGGCATTCAACTGTTGAGCCCAGCAATTTGGGATTTCGTATGGTACCGGATTGGGGTCCAGTTGCATCAGGTAGGCAACGCTCCCGGATTTGAGTGTAAAAACCATGGCCCCTTCGAGATGAGATTCCAAAGACCCCTGATAAGGAGCAAAGGCCATGTCGCAGAGAGCTAAGTCATTGCTCCAGGGACTGAAGGTGAAAAACAGAGATGTTTCACCTGTGCTGGTAATGCGATAGATTTCCCCGCCGTCAACAAAGGTGCCGACAAACAGATCGCCTCCATACCGCAGGTCGGCCCCGGTACTGAACGCCAGGGTTATCACGCCGTTGGCGACATCAGCAGCGAACAGTTCGGCCACCCCATCGGGGCTGACACGCCAGATGTCCGACTCGAACCCCCCTTCCGCTGCGCCGTTCTGGTCAACATTTTCGCTGACGACGTAGAGGTAACTGCCAAACGCGCCGCCGTTGCTAAATGCCATGTCGGTAATGTCAAAAAAGCCGGTAAATATCTCACCATTGACAGGGTCGTTGAACTCGGTTATTTCAAATTCAGTAAGGTCGCCGTGTTCATCGACGGTAAAGACTCTGCCGTCCTGATCGTCGCCCATGGAAGGGCCAAAGGTGCCGAGAAACATCATACCACCAAACGCTCCATCGGTATCAAGGGCCAGGGCCGAGGGGTTCAATTGTATCGGTTCCATTGCTTCGCCGGCAAAGGTAACAGCGTTGGTCAGTGGATCGAAAAAATTAGTGAAGGACACATCATCAGGATCATTACGGTTGATCATGACCTGATTTATGGTTCCGTCGGAGATGTCAGTGGTACCACCCATACCATCGACGGCCTGTCCCAACTGGCAGGTATAATATACATCATAGCCGTCCTCACCATAAATTCCCGACCCCTGAATAACGGCGTTGGGACTATATTCGAATTCCTCATCCGGCTCAGCGATAACAGTCCTTTGCGTTATGGTATATCCATAAAAAATATCGTTAAGCAGTTCCTGCTGTAAGTTGTTCAAGGGTTCTTCGGAGTCGAAATCCTGGTCACCAGGGTCGTACAGGTAAAGTTGGTTGGCCGGGGCATAATATGCCACCGAATACACGTCCTCCGGCTCTTCGGATACCTGCAGAATCGAGCCGCTATGGTTGTCGGCAATATATATTTCCCCGTCGCCTGCAACGGCAATCGAGACCAGGTCCACCGACGTCCCTGTTATGCCGATAATATCGTCGGAGGTAAGTATTTGCGTAATTGTCCCATCGGAGCCGTCTATCGAGAAAACATCACCTCTTCCGGAAAGCGTAACCAATATATCGCCTTGTGGGGTTATCGCCAGGTCGGTCAAAATCACCTCGCCAGTAGTCAGCCCGGCAGCGAGGGCAATCTCCTCTCGTGAGGCCAGCATCTCCACGGAATCGTCTGTTTCGCTAAAATTGTTCCGCCAGAGACTGTCATTCGCTATAAAACAGACCGCGTCCTCTCCGTCCGCCGCAAGGGCGGTAATCTCCTGGTCGCCGCCTTCGGTAATCTCCATCATCAAGTCGATCTTACCGTCCTGGCTGGCAATGAAATTGTAAATATCTATATCATCACCGTCCGAAAGATCGCCTCTGACTCCAAGAGCGAGTATATCACCTTCAAAATCGAGGTGCTGCCCCGGATCAATGTCGTTTGACTCCTGCTCATCGATAATCTCGTCGGCAAAATCCAGCACAGACAGTAACAGGCGGTTTTCCAGGCACTCAACAATTAGTTTTTCTGTCAAATTAGCCGATTTTGGAGAAATAAGGGGTATGTCCTTCCTCCAAAGTCCTTGAAACGGGTATTTTTTCAGGAAGGTGAACTTCATAGGTCGATACTCCCATTGCAGCCGGCGTTCACGGTTTTTTTATAGACACCAGCGGCAAAAATAATGTATCCGGTATTAAATAAGCCAAAATCGCAGGTTTTTGCCCGTTTTTTTGACTCTTGACGGCGCTATCATTATATCGAAATCGACTTAAAAACCAAACATACTTTAGCTATACTATGTGGGTATAGCAGATTTTTTATTGAAAAATGGGCGTTATCTGGTATTATTGTCTATAATACCAGGAGATGGCAGAGATGATGGACGTCTGCCTTTTCAGGAATATACCTGTGCATGATCAAACCGACAGACGCGGCCAGGACGGCCAACCTGACGCACCCGGCAATGCCGACAGTTCTGCCCCCGTTGAAGGGGTAATAAAGGCGTTTATCGCGGGTTTGCATGAGGAGGAGCGAATGCTGGTTCTGCTCCAGAAAGAATTATACGAAGGCAGTTGGCAGGAAATGCTGACTGATCTGAATAATCGGCTGGAGGGACGGCCATATATTTTCAAGCTGGCTAACCGTATTCGTGATGACCTGAGCCGTATCGAGAAGCTGCGGGCATTTGAGCGGGAACACAATGTCAAACTAACCGATTATGTCGAACCACCTTCCCGCCAACAAGTGAAGGGATAGGGACACAGAGAAATTAAGATTTAATTGCCACAAAAAAGCTCAAAAGGCACAAAAACAGCGACCACACTTCGAAATCGTGGGGGCGAAAAACTTCTGACGCCGGCGTCAATATTGAGGAGACAAAAGTGAACAATTTCTACGGCTTTCAACATTGGGTAAGGCGTCTAACCGGACTTTGCGTTTTGCTATCGCTCATTTGCGCGGGTTGTCAGTCCGGGACGAAAGAAAAATCGCCCGGCGTCGCCCCGGCAGCCAGTGAAGCTACGCGGGTGGCAGGTATTCCGCTGAAAATGCTCGATGAGGCGAATTTGCGCGTCAACTGGCTGATACCAAAACTGGCTATGAGCCGAGGCCGGCAACTCAAACAAATTTTCTATCACAACGGACAGTTGTACCTGATGGACAATGGTAACACGCTGTACGCGTTCGATGGCGCAAAGGGGATTTTGCGATGGAGCCGGCCGCTCGGTGATTCACTGGGGTATTGTCAACCGGTGGAATTTTACCAGGATCGCCTGCTCGTACTCCTTGACAAAACATATATGGAATTAAGTGAAAAGGACGGCAGGATTTCACATAAGATCCAATTGAAATTCTCGCCGACAACGTCCGCGGCCCGTACCAAAGATCGGGTTTTCGTGGGTAGCAACAATAGGCGTTTCTATTCTCTACGCCGCGAAGACGGAGTAACTTTGTGGCACAGCGTTCAGCCGGATGAGCCGGTGGGCAGAATCGCTATCCATCAGGGTAATGTTTATTTTACCTGTAAAAACGGGACTCTTTATGTCTCACGCACGGACAAACGTGAAAAGGTCTGGCAAGGGGCCACTAACGGTGATATGTGTGGGGTCGTCATCGACAATGGCCAATGCTTTCTGCCCAGTACGGATACGGCATTGTATTGCTTTCGGACTAAATCGGGAAAACCGATGTGGAAGTATCTCGCCGGCGGGCCCCTGGTGGAGGCTCCCGTACTAACCGAGAGATTCGCTTATCAAGGGGTGAAAATGTCTTCTTTGTTGTGTATGGACCGTCGGCCAAATACAGACCAAGGCGCCGTCAAGTGGGAACTGCCGAGCGGATATTGTATGCTGGCTGAAAACGGCTCGATCAGTTACGCAATGACACTGAATAAAGAACTGACACTGATGAACAACGACACCGGTAAACGGATTATATCGTTTTATGTACCCGACATGGACCTTTATGTCCGTAATAATGAAGACACTTTGATCTTTTTGGCCGATAAAGAGGGGACAATTCTGTCGCTACGACCGAAGTCGCTTTAATTATCGTCACGAGCATACATTATTTTCTGCGTGAATTCGCGGAATGATCCCAAATTGATGATTCCATCGTCCAGTTCGTTACAGAAATGCCATCGGCCCACTGCCGCGAACAGGACAAAATTTGCTGCCGACAATATTGTTATCACCATCCCGAAATCCGTTTCCGAAAAGTTTAGCTCATATTTGAACAATAGTCCCAATTGCGTCCGGATTATCCCGAAACAGATGCACGAAAAGAACAGCCCGATCCGGGCTATTCGGCGGAATGTGGGCAATAGAGTCTTATTTATGTCATCTGGTAACAAGTTGTTTTCGGAGGTTGTTGGCATGGTATTGTTCTGACGGTAACGCCCCGCCAGACATATCGCCAAAAAGCACAAAGCCAGAGTTGCCGCCGCCAGTACCATCGGCAGGAGGGAGCTTTTTTCCACCAGGTACCCTCCCAGCCAGGGGCTGAGAAAACCTCCGATCGAAAAAGAAACGCTGAAGCGTCCCAGGCGCTTGTTCAGGTCGCGGCCTTCGTGACCGGTCGAAATCCATGCCATAAGGAATGGCCAAAAAAACGACATGAATATCCCCGTCAACCCGAACAGGATTATCAGCAACCCCACCGACTTGAGTGGGAAGTTTCCCGGCGGGGGCCATATAAGCACGAAGCACATGACCGACGCCAGCAGGGTCATTACCGGCACCCCCAACAGCAGTATCCGCCGGGGATGAAAATGGCCGAGCAGTGTTCCGGCGATCATACAGCCTAACGCGTAACAGCCCATTTGCGCCGCAAAAATATTGCCCACATCCGCTTCACTGCCCCCCAGCCGTTTTATGATGAACGGTAATGCCACCCACCAGGTACCAAGCGTAAAAGCCATTAAAAAGGCTGCTGAGTACAGGACTGCCGCGGGATCTTTCTGTTCCTGTAAAGTTGTACTTCGTCCGGGTTTGGTGATTACACTACTCCGTAAGATTGCTATAACTCTATAAAAGTGGGATTTTAACCTGCCGGGTCCGTTTTTCCAAAAATATTATTTATATTGCCTGTATTGCCGGTTCTCTCCTTGTGATTGGTGTTCCAGGCGAAGTTATAACTGTTACAATCCATACAACAGCCTTTTTGTTGAAGCGGTATAGTCCGATATGACGGTGATTTCCCCTCAAATTGTTTGCATGGCGATATTTTTGATGTTACACTTGCAGTGAGGGTAGCCTTCCAGGGACGGCTGCTCATACGAGGTAGCTATGAGAGGAACAATAAGAGGGGCGATTTTGCGGATGCTCTTGGCATTCTTTGCCGGGGCTGTTACGATGCTGTTTATTCTGGCTCCGGGTCAGGTTCGGCTTACGGACCTGCTCGATCAGGAAAAACGCTCGAAGGTGGTCGATTTCGATCTGGCCGCTGACAACGTCGAGAAAGTGAGCGACCTGACGGTCTTTTATGCTCACTGCGCCCGGCGATATATCAGGGACAAGTTCCCGCCGTAGTTAAGTAGGGTGCGATACATCGCGCCATTGGAAATGTAATTGCGTCGCCGGGTGCCACCTTTCTGTATTTCAGACTTGTCCGCCGAAGGAGGAGAGGTGCTCTTTAACCGATTTTCTTTAAAGTACCGGACACGCTCCGTGTAGCGATCTTCAATTTATCATTGTCTATTTTATATTTTATATTTTTCACCACTCACAACTCTCTCTTGACACCTTTGTCAAAACAGGTTAAGCTTGTCTCCAGACAGACAGGCGTAAGTTGTCCCGGACCGAAAACTCATATCAGGTTTTTGAGAACTGGAGTTTTACGAAATGGCCAAAGGTGCTCGAGGCAAAAAAACTCGTTCCGATATTCTACAGACCGCGTCCCGTCTTTTCGCACTGAACGGTTATTTTCACACCAGTACCAGCGATATACTCGAATCCGTATCGATCAGCAAAGGGGCGTTCTATCATCATTTCAAGAGCAAAGAAGATTTGGCACTTGCCATCCTTGAGCAACTGCGCCGTGATTATCAGGAATTACTTATCGAGCCGGTCAGAAACGTTGAGCCTGAAAAACGGCCCGGCGAAATGCTCGATCGAATAGTGAAGCTGAATCAGTCTGGTCAGTGGTTTAATTGTCTGCTGATTGCCCGGTTTGTCCAGGAAATGAGCCAACAGGAAGGGGAACTGGCCGGCGAGGTTGTCGAGACAGTAAACTGGC
>Ga0255405_1050_pt1 | contig 12716 bp, 12 predicted proteins | sample ANMaggSSYBR01C11_FD_182127 | JGI IMG/M metagenome (GOLD analysis project Ga0255405, IMG submission 182127) | Sediment cell enrichment communities from methane seep in Santa Monica Basin, California, United Staets - ANME aggregate JGI... | ecosystem: Environmental > Aquatic > Marine > Cold seeps >... | reverse complement strand
TAGAACGTTTATGGCGATCAGTGAAGTACGAAAAGATATTTCTTGAAGAGTTTGAAACAGTAACGGAATTGATTACTGGGCTTAAAGAATATTTTGAGTTTTACAACTTTGAACGACCACATCAGTCGTTCTCAGGAGAAACACCTGCTGAGGTGTATTGGGGGAAGGAAATTGCTCGAATGGCAGCATGAATAATTGGGTTAAAAAACAAAAAGAAACGCACCTTAATTTAGGAGAAAATTGTCCTTGACTTGGGGTCCACAACAGCGGACAGCATTGTAATGTGCTCTTTCCTTCTGTTCAGGTGTCAGGTATGACAGATATAATGGTGGGCCTGATACGAGTACAATATCAGGTTTCCAATGCAATATATGAGATATAGAATCATCATAAAGAAGCTGGATATCAGAGGCATGGACAAAAACTTCCTTACCGTCTTGAATACGTGTCATCATAACCATTCCAAGAACGCTATCCTTTTCACCATGCGGTTGTGGGCCTGAGAAAGTCATCAAACCATTTTTTTGTCCTTCAACAATAGGAAGCTCCATGTTCAGTAATCTGGACAGGTCATAGTAGCGCATAGATATTTTGTCGGAAGCATCACCAGGATCTTTGCACCAGAAACGGGTGTTCTTGCATGCTTCAATGACCATTCGTGCATTGAGTTGATAAGGATTAGGATTCACCAGGGGTATATGGTCGCCGTGATAATGGCTGATAACCACCTCTGTGGCGCTTTTAAGTGACTCAATTATTTTTTCTCTAATCTTTGCACCAACAGCAACCTGAAAAGGATGCGGCAGCTTACCGTGGCGACTATAACCTAAAGCTACCCCGGGATCGATAATAATTTTACGATCCTTTACTGTTACCACTACGCAAAGCCCACGAACCCCAAGAGATTCTGTACCGATTATCTCAATTTGCACGGGTATTTTTTACTGCCCCCTCTTGTTTTACAGAAAGAAGCCTTTTGTCAAGAGTGTAGACGCGACCCCTCTGGTTCGTTACTCATTGGAAGTCTCTTTCAATTTGCAGTCGGATAGTTTTCAACGAAAATGAATAGCCTCAGCACATTTAACGCAAAGATCTGATTCGGGCATAATCATCAATCTTGCAAATGGGATTGGCTCTTCACACTCGCAGCACAAGCCAAAATCAGGATCATCGATCATCGTCAACGCACGTTCCAGTTTTGATAAAGTCTGTTTTGAATTGTTTAGGGCGGCTTCATTGATGCTTTTGCTGTTTATCGCATCCATACGGGAGAGCCGCCCAATGGCATTATCCGGTGATATAGGCTGGGTGAGCAATTGATAAGACTTTATGTTTTCCTTTAAGCCTTCAATCTTTTCTTTGATATGATTTTTTAGTTTTTCTCTTTTCTCGGTTTCCAAAATCATTCTCCACTCAAGGCATACTCGCCGTCTAACTGCGAAAATGTCAATATTTCACGGACATTTTCCATTTTGTACCTGGCGATTCAAGTCGTTGTCGGTTCTTTTGATGTTATGGGAGAAGCATTATCTTTATTGAATGAAGGGAGTATTAAGTCCAAACTCGACCTTAAAATCTGTTGCCATCACAATTGGCTTCACAGTTCTTTTATCTTTTATTAAATCAACAATACCATATTTAGCCATTGTGTTTAACGTTCGTGACAGATTGCTTCGCTTCCGTCCGGTTGCTATTTCCAACTCTTTTAAAGAGGTCGGTTTTTGTTCTTTTATAATTTTTAAAAGTTCCTGATTTTCGTTCCTTAGTACTTGCGCCATTGATTGCAAAGATTCAAACCATATTTTCGGTTCCTTGTTCTTGGCTGTATATTCTCCTTTAGCCACCTCTTTTTTGGGCGTGTAGAATACCAGCGTGAAGAAAAAGTAAAAGCTAACAAACACTGTATGCCACCCAAAGAACGATAGAGCTTTCATTTCGATGCAAGTGCGGGATGAAATCGGCAAAATAGATTTTTTAGCTTCTAGATGTTGTATTTCAGGGCGAATTCTTTAATAATAGAGCCTCTTGCAGAAACACATGAAAGTACACCGCATGCGCTATATATCGTACATAGGTATGAGCTGTGGCACACCATGTAGTACTACTCTGTCAATTGGCGTTGTTTCTGCAAGAGGCTCAATAAAGATATCAAACAACCAAGAACTTGTAAACCCTGATGTCCTTGAGGCGGCTCACAATATAATGGTCCTGGGGCCGGCAAAAGGAAGATAAGCAGTGTGAGGCAAAAGATGCAAGGTTGGATAGTGCCACCGCCAAAAGAGTCCACGAAAAGCAGAGAGGAATTTACAAAGGAAAGACATAAGAAAGTAGAGTGGCTGATCAGGCGGGGATATCTCAGGTCGGAGCGGATAAAGGAGGCGATGCTGCGCGTCCCGAGGGAAGATTTCATACCGTATATGTACAAGGACTATGCATATCGGGAAGTTCCTCTACCGATTCCTGGCCAAGAGGCAACTATATCATGCCCACACAGTTAGGCAGTTGGACAAAAATAATCATCCAAAACAATCATTTTTTTTGCCACCCCACCGATCCATTTCAGTATAGCTGACCAAATCAAAAACTCACATATTTTCAATAAATATCAACGATAATTCCTTTATTTATAGGGGAAAACAGTTTTATTCCCATATGTGTTCTCTACCTCAATTGACTAGGCCAATCCTGGCTTGACAATATATATTCCTGCAGGTGTTTTTGTCATAGTATAGGGATGATGATTTTATTGGTTACCGAAAAACTATGCTTTTTCAACTGGTTGTGCTTGACAATTCTAGTTTTGTCGTGATATATGTTCTGACATATTTCATATATTATGACAAAATTAGGATTGCGGATATGGTCAAAAAAGAACTCCTCGATAAGGCGATGCGCCACTTTATTTCTGCCCGGGTAATGACACTCTCCCAATTGGGGGTACTTCTGTCCTGTTCACAACGCTCGGTACAGAGATACCTTTCTAAGTGGGGTGGTTTTCGTAGTTATAATCATAATGGGAAATACTTTTCTCTCCCGGCTATAGCTCATTTCGATTCATTTGGAATTTGGAAATATAATGATATCGGTTTTTCTAGATTTGGAAATCTCAAAGAAACAGTTGTTCATTTGGTTGCCCGTTCCCCTGACGGCTTGACTGCCTCTGAATTAGGTGAGGTACTGAGCGTTAATGCTCATTCTTTCATGTCTCAGTTTCGTGTTGATCTGCGCCTGAAAAGGGAGAAATGTGATGGGGTGTTAGTGTATTTCTGTTCCGATCATGATATTAGGATCGCCCAAAAACGAAAACGATTTACAGACCAGCCATTGTCTACTTTTCCCTCAAACACGCAGGCTGTAACCATTTTAGTCTCACTACTCAAGAATCCAAAGGCAACTATAGAGGAACTCGTAAAAACAATTAACAAAGAGCAAAATGGTATTTCCATTACGATGGTTGAACGATTGCTGGAGCATCATGGCTTGTTTAAAAAAAAGGTGACACACATCTTGTAAAGAAGATTCTTCAAGTCTATCTTGAACATTTATGTGGGGAAGGAGAATTTTTGGGTCAGCCAGAGAGTTCGCTGAAACCAAAGGATATTGAGAATCTTTTGAGAAAAGCGGCGGACTCACTCAAAGGAAATTCAAAGCGTATCTTCATAGCTCAAACTATTGAAGCTTATGGTTATGGCGGACAGAGTTGGGCCGAAGACAACTTGCGATGGAACCGTGGAACCATCAGAAAAGGGCAGCAGGAGCTAATATCTGGTATTCCTGCCGAGGAAAGATTCTCGAATCGAGGACGCAAAAAAGCTGAAGAGCATTTCCCGAACCTGCTTGCAGATATTAAGAGTATCGTTGAGCCAAGATGTCAAACAGATCCAACCTTTCACACTCGTCGTCTTTATCGTCCCATCACGGCCAATACTGTACGAAATCTATTGATGGAAGACTATGGATATGACCCTGAAGCCATGCCCCATTTGCGCACGATCAGTAGAAAACTGGATGTTATGGAGTACTGGCCTCGAAAAGTAACCAAAAGCAAGCCCATCAAAAAAATTCCGGAAACCAATGACATCTTTAATCAGGTGCATACAATAAATAAAGAAGCCGACGAGAGCGTGGGTGTACTGAGAATATCACTAGATGCAAAAGCAAAAATAAAGGTAGGACCTTTTTCTCGAGGAGGATATAGCCGTCAACATAAAGAGGGAATAGACCATGACTTCGATCCAGATGTTATCCTTGGGCTTTTCGGTTTTTTTCTCCCCGAATATGATGACACGCACTTCTTCTTCTCAAAAAGTAAGATCACGGCAGACTTTATTGTCGATACTCTTGAAATCCTTTGGGTAAAACTCAAAAAAAAATACCAAATCAACACATTGGTTCTAAATTTGGACAATGGGCCAGAGAACAATAGTCGGCGAACTCAGTTCCTCAAACGTATCGTAGATTTTGCATACAATAATGCTCTCCATGTAAAATTAGCCTACTACCCTCCATATCACAGCAAGTACAACCCAATTGAACGAGTTTGGGGAAGACTGGAAAATCACTGGAATGGCGAGTTGCTTGATAGCGAGGAAAAAGTTTTGGGACTTGCGTCGACAATGTCATGGAAAGGGAATATGCCAACTATTGAAATGGTTGAAGAAAAATATGATTCCGGAGTAAAACTCACAAAGGATGAAATGCAAAATTATGAGCAACGCATTTTACGGCACCCTAAGCTCGAGAAGTACTTCGTCGATATCAATCCAGCATGTGCATGATTTATACAGAATTTTTGGATGATTTATTTTGGCCAACCGCCTAACTATATCCCCAAGAGTAGTTGGGTGTTTTTCAATTTTATCAAAAATGGATGTTTCCTTTTCATCCCAGCTGATATTAAAAATGTAGTCCGAAGTTTTTCTAACCCGACTTTCGCACTTTTCTCAGACTAAATTTTTTCTTAAAATTGTAATCTACAATAATATCAATTAGTTATAAAATTCCGGCAGTTTTGTTAAAAACATAACCTGTTGATAATAAAGGGAATAAAATTTTGGGTTCAAATGTAGTGCCTGTGTAAAGCGCTGCGAGATAAAAATATATCTTGACATGATCCATTGTTCTATGCTTAGCTGATTTAATAAATCAGAGGTGGATCAATGTTTTTCAGAGAAGCAATTTCCAAAAATTCTAAGTCGCCAGTATTGCAATTGGTCGAAAACATTCGCACCGAAAAAGGTCCCAGGCAACGACTTATTGTATCTCTTGGAACCTATCTCAAAATTCCAAAAGAGAAACGTCGGGAAGTTGCCCGCATAGTAAAGGAAAGATTATTCGGTCAACAGAGTTTGTTTGAATATGATTCTCAACTCATTGCTTATGCTGATAAAATTGTAAAAAAGATTCAGACTGAAGGAAAATGGGATTCAGTTAGAGAACAGGTATGTAAATTTAAAAAAGCGATAAAAGACAAAAGTACAGCGGAAATTTTTATTGATGATGTTCAACATGGTTATGACAGAGAATTAGGCCCGGTTTTAATAGGACATTGTTTTTGGGAGAGATTAAATTTCTCAACTATTTTATCTGATTGCGGCTTTAATAAAACACAGATTAAAACAGCGCAGATATCGTTGTTAAACCGATTAATAGCTCAAGATAGTGAGCATTCAATAATCTCATGGTTACAGACGGTAGCTGTTGAGGAAATTGTTGGTTTAGATGTAAGCCGGTATGGGGATGATCGATTTTATCGTATATCTGACAAACTTTTAAAAAATCGGGATTATATAGAAGAAAACCTTTATCAGAGGGAAAAGGATTTATTCAGTCTGGAAGATAGTATTTTTCTGTACGATCTCACCAACACTTATTTTGAAGGTGTTTGTGCAAAGAATCCAAAAGCACAGTACAATGGCAATCAAAAGGAAAAGCGAACGGATTGTCCGCAGGTTGTTGTGGCGCTTGTATTGGATGGCGATGGATTTATCCGGCGGCATCGAATTTTTAACGGAAAAATGACAGATGTGAAATCATTGGATAAGATTCTCATAGCATTAGAGGACGATTTTAAAGACAAGCCAATGCCGACAATAATATTTGATAGAGGTATGGTTTCGGATGATAATTTGAAGCTTTTGAACAAGTATGACAATTTAAAATATATTCTTATGTGTCGTCCGAATGAAGAATCAATTTTTACACAAGATTTTCATAATCAGCAATTTAGTTTATTGGAAGGAAGAGATAGAAAACCAAAAGTAGAGATTTTTTTAAAAGAGGTGGATGATGCGGTCTATCTTTTGTGTAAGAGCGAAGGACGAAAAGCAAAAGAAACCGCTATGCGCAACAAAGCAGAAGAAAGATTAGAAGCTGAATTAACAAATTTATCGAATCAAATTCAAAAAGGAAGAGAGAACAACCCTGTTAATATTGAACGAAGAATTGGAAAGTTTAAGGAGCGTCATAGTAAAGTAGCGAGATATTATGAAATTAAATATCAACACCGAGAATTTTCGTATATGGTTCCTGGCGATATAGGGATTGCTAAACGATTCAGTAATTCATTGAAAAAATTGAAAGACAAAGCAGATAAGAATGAAATCAGTTTTCCTGCTCTTGGGAAAAAACTAACTGAGTTTAATCAAAAATATACATCCGATTATTTAAAAACCAATATTCATTTAAAAAAACCAACTCTGACCTGGGGTATAATAGATGAAATACAGGAAAAGGGAAGAAAATTAGACGGTAATTATCTTTTGAAAACAAATCGGAAAGGCCTGAAGCAGGCTGAGATTTGGAGTCTTTATGTAATGCTGACACGTATAGAAAATGCATTCAGGGATTTAAAATCCTATCTTGGATTACGGCCCAATTATCACCAAAAGGAGCAACGTGTAGATGGTCATATTTTCATATCTATTCTTGCATATCATCTGTTGCATTCAATTGAACATACATTGCGTCAAAATGGTGAACATTCAAGATGGGCTACAATAAGACGACTTGTCAGCACACATAATTATTCAACGATCCAATTGCCAACGACCAAAGGCACTGTCATCAATGTAAGAAAACCAGGAATACCGGAAGCAGTCCATATAAACGTTTATGACAAACTCGGAATTGATTATAAAAATTTACCGATAAAGAAAAACCTGGCCTAAACAAAACTTGAAGGATGTCTGTAGTGACTGTAGCCATAACCTATTGAATATTGGTATATTTTTTTCAAAGTGCGAAAGTCGGGTTAGGGATTCGATATCAGCGATTAAACTATCCCAAAAGTAATCACCAACGCCGGTTTCTCTTTGATCATAAAAAGCCTTTCCGTCGTTCAGGTCATTAACAACCTCTTTCAATGTAACGACATCTTTAATTCTCATGATTTACGACTCGCTCTTAACTCTTCAAGAGAAATAAATTCTGCTTTACCGTTTTTGATCTTTCTTTTCCTCTCTTCGAGGATATCCTGATGCCATTCAGGGGAATCAATTTCGGGTTTTTCTCCCATAAACGAATCCCAAAGAGCCTCCATAGCCTGAAAACGATCTATCGTACTCATTTTCTACTATTTCAAGTGTATTCATTTTGATTCCTCCCTCTAAAGCTTGTATAAAAGATCAGATTGCAAGTTTATCCTTGCCTGCCCGCCTCTGGAGGGTTATCCTGTCAGATTTTTTTCAACAGACTAAATTGTTACCTCCCAATAAACTACAAGTTTATTCCTTTGGTTAATTTGCGAAGCAATGTACAAGGCTCCTTTTTAATGCTCTACTCTTGAATTCGTAAAATATATATTTCACGCAGTTAGATTCTAACAAGCTTAATTAATTGTGTTTACAGATTCTAAAGATTCTAATAAATAACATATCTGTAAATCTGAAAAAAAGCAAGAAGGGGGCGTTGTTCTTGCGACAGGTTGTTTTCAAAAGTAAAAAAGATATTGACAATACACATCGAGTGAATATATTATCCACAATTAGTTACTAACTTATTATCAAAAATCGTTTATCTGTTGTTAACTAAGTTACTCTCATGGGGTGAATTATGGAAAATCCTTTTAGTTATACAAGTATTGTTGAGGGCGACTCTTTCTGCAACCGGCAAAAAGAAAAAGATGATTTGTTGAGTTTTATAATAAATTCTCAAAACATTCTCTTATACTCTCATAGACGTTATGGAAAGACATCCTTGATTTTCGAAGTTTTTAAAAAGGCTAAACGTAAACGCCCTAAAATTAATACAATACATATTGATTTATATGGCACTCTGTCCGAAAAAGAATTCGTTGCAGCCATACTTTCAAGTTTAAGCCAAATAGAATCTAAAGTAGAAAGGCTGGTAAGCCTGTTAAAAAATACTGTTAGAAATATTAAATTAGGGTGGTCTATTGACCCGATATCTGGTGCGCCTTCCGGAATATCCGTCTCTTTTGACTCCGGATATAACGAGATAATGCTGGATAATATTATGGGGCTGCTCGACAGATTATCGCAAAAACAAAAATTAGTTGTGGTTTTTGATGAATTTCAAGAAATTGCGAATTATGGACAAAGAGGATTTGAAAAAAGATTACGAAAGAATATCCAGTTGCATCAGAATATATGCTACATCTTCTGTGGAAGTCAGCGCCACATCCTGAATGATATTTTTAATAACAAAAATCGAGCTTTTTATAAATTGGCAGCATATTATCCTATCAATAAAATTGAAACCGGTTATTATTTTTCGTGGGCAAAAAAGCTGTTTTCTAAAAAGAATATCGAATTTGAGCCTGAGATAATTAAAGATGTAATTTTCAGATGTGAAAATCATCCCATGTATGTACAACAGTTTCTTTATTTTTTATGGGATGAACCGGAAATTTCACCGGAAACCTTAAATAAAATAGAACATAAAATCCTTCAAAGACATTATCACGAATTCTTGAACCTGTGGGAATCGCTGACGGCCAATCAGAAAAAAACACTTAAATTGATAGTGTCCACAGGTGGTAAAGAAATTTTTTACGCCAATGCTATTCAATCAGTTGATTTAAAAAGCGGCTCTCAAATTACCAGGGCGTTAGACGTGCTAATAAAGAAAGATGTTGTTTGCAAAAATAAAAACTATCGAATCCAGGATGTTATGTTCAAAAAATGGATTCAAACTCTTTTATGAAAAATTAGAGAACAGAGTTTCTCATATCTAATCGTAGTCCCTGTTCATCCATTGCTATTTTATTTTGTTGATATAAATTCATTCAGGTCTGAATCCAGTATGTTTTTAAGCTCAACAAAATTGTTTTCTCTGGTTTCCGCGAACAAGAAACCAAAGACAGGATACTTTTTATAATCAATTTTTCTAAGCTCTATTGGCTTTTCAAAATTTGAAAGTAACTTTTCATAATTAAATGATGTAATCTCATCTACGTCTATGCCGGTCGAATTGTCCAACACGATAATACTAAAGAGTTTTCCTTCTTTTCCTTTGAGAACCTCAGACCAATTTGGTTTTTTTTGTGAGTAATAATATAAGTAAGGGTTAAATCCATATGCCCAAAAAGATATATCTGCGGTAGTACACCAACCACCAAACCGCATCGGATTTACTTCGATAGGCAATAAAGCACCATCTTTGTCTCGTCTAAGCTCAATATGTACTGGAAAGTTTTTTACTCCGGCCAAATTGCCGATTTTTCCTACAAAAGCAGTAAATTCTTCAAGATTACTTTCTATAATCTTTTTGGATGAAATGTAAACTCTGTCACTAACATCGGTCTCTGAAGAAAAAGTATGTTTAAGGATGCTTAGAATCACTGGTTTGCCAATCGAATTATAATATGCATCAACAGCAAATTCCTCTCCATTAATACATTGTTCAATAATAAATGAACTGGTGTCCAACACCTCAGTGGGGTATAAATCCTTAATTTGATCTATTTCTGCAATTATTGAATCAATTGTATTAGTCCACTCCTCTAAATTTGAAACCTTATAAACTCCCATGCTCATAAAGCCAACCGTTGGTTTAATGATAAATGGTAGTGGCATTTCATTAAACAGAACCTTTTTTAAATCTTCCACACGAACCTTTTTGAAGTAGAAGTTTGGAAAGATAGATTTTATCAGTTCTCGAAATTTCAACTTGTCTTTAAATAGCGCTATTTTTTCAGGAAGATTGATGAAAGCTAAATGTTTCGTTATCCAACCTATTGAATTTTCAGATGTAGTATAGACTATAAGATTATCTGACTCTCGAGCTATTTCAATAGCTCTATCTTCACTAATTACTTTTGTCCCACTATAAAGACCTAACTTTTTTGCTATATCTGTACCGACCACAGGGATGGCATTATCTCTGACAGTCATTTTGAAAAAATCAGAGACGTATGGCTTATCTATAAAAAACATTATTTTTTTACCTTAGGAACGCAATAACTTCCCCAACTTTGCATCACAGCTTCAGGCTACCTTTGCCCGATCCCAAATCTATGCGCCTACTTGAGGAAGTTATTGCGGCCCCGTTCCTTGATGTTGGAGAAATTGTGGTGAAATGGGCTTGACCATTTTCCGGAAGAACATCAAATATGTATTCAGCATCGTTTAAACAAAGATTGACTGTATTAATACTCTCTGCCTTTTCGACACGTGTTTTTATTTGCCTTAAAGAATAAAGCGCCCTGTTTCGCAAAACCATGCCTGCGTTATAAGCATCAAGGAGACCTTTCATTTTTTCAATCATCTGATCAAGCTCAAACAATGCATCAATGCGGCATTGAGCTGTCTTTTCCTTGACAATCATATCATTGAACTTCTTAACCTTTTCAAGCAATTCATAAGCTTCTGAAATCATGTCATACGGAGCAGGTGATGACAAAATCTGTTTCAATCTGTCAAAACCTGCGGAAGCTTCATTATTCTTATTTAATTCATGCAGATTCTCGCTGAATTCTTCAACAGATTTAATCAGGGTTGTCCAGAAATCATGATGTTTGGTATAAAATTCGGTCAGTCTCTTTTCTTGCGCATACAAGTTAAGGATTTGCGCACTGTTATCGTAGAAAGCGCTGATCAGAGAAAAAGAATCCTGTTTAGTTGAAATTTTTTCAATAAAACACAGCCATCTGTCAATTTCTTTCTCTCCCGGGAAATACTTCTTTTGGGCGGAAGGCTTGTATGATTGAAAGCTGTTTTGCCAAATTCTGATTTTCTTTGCCAGAAAACACCCCCAGTTCATACTGATCGCAGTCGTCAATGTTTTCTTCTTCCGATATCTTCAGATATAGGTTCTTTGAGCCCTGAAATACTGAATCATCAACAGTTTCCGCAGCAATAATCAATAATTGCTCACTAAACTCAATAGAGTTAAGCAAAAGGTTTTTAACTTTAAACGGCTCAAGATTTTTGTTGTTTATTCTGAACTGAATTTTAAAGTCCTGAGCTATCCAGAAAATATACTGCAAAATTTTAAACTCTGATAGACCATGAGTTTCTTTCACATGCGGAACAAATTCACTCAAAACAACATGCCCGTGCTGTTTTATCTGATCTGCCAGACATTCCATCACAACATTTTGTTCTTGCGACAGGTTGTTTTCAAAACCAAACGAAATCTGACGATGCCCCAGATTGACATTTTCAATATCGCTATATCTCATTAGATAAATCCATAAGCTCCCTTGGCCCAGGTCATCATTCTATGCTTAGAAATGTTTAACATCTTTCTGTTCGTCTTAGCGCATTGGGTGCAAGAGTAGTATCAAATCTTGAATAAAATAGTGAATAAGATATTACGCTATTCACTCCTTATTCGTTATATTTTTTTGTTTGTATGGAAGCTTCAAAAAGCTATTTCTTGCTTTTTTTACTTTTCTTTTCAAAGGAAACCGATTTTTAGCACAAACCCCTAAGCGAAAGGAGGTTTCCCTGTGCTTGAGAAACAGATTAATAGTTTTATCGAGTATTGTAAAGTATCGGGTTTTAGAAACAAGTCTATTGAGTCATTATCAATAAGACTCAAATCAATTCAACAATTTTCTAAAAACCGCTCGCATGTGTAAAATCAAATCCATCACACATCATCACCTTTCAAGGATTTGCCGATTATAAAAATCCTTCCATCCATGTTAAAAAGCAAGGATTTGGTCACTGAGGCAATTTTTCCATTACCTTAAGCTCAATGGATATGTGGATGTAGCTGCCGGCCTTGCCGGTGATCCGTAAAAAGATAAGAGATCGAAACAAAAACCAATATCAAAGAAGGTAGCGCTGAAGCTGCTGCTATAGACTTTCAGATAAATAATTTCACTGTGTTATCAGTCGTTGACGTATAAATAATACCCCTTCCTCCTTCTGGCCTTGTGAAATTAATTATTTGAAAGTCTATATTTGTGGATCAATCCACCTGGCATGTGAAAAGAAACTTTTCTGTTATATCCATGCTTTGGGCGCTGGGGCTGAGAGTAAGCGAACTGACATCTATAGTGGACCCCAAAAATGAGACAGTGTGTTAAGGTGTGTTTCCAAGAAAAAAAGGAGGCACAAAATGAGCAGAAAAAAACACAGCAAGGAATTGAAGGCGAGAATTGCTCTTGATGCAATAAAGGGGCAGAAAACAATGTCTGAATTGGCTTCAGAATATGGGGTTCACAGCAATCAAATAGGTAGATGGAAGAAGCAGTTGCTTGAGTCAGCCCCTGATATTTTTACCAGGGGAAAAGACAAAGAGAC
>Ga0255405_1047_pt1 | contig 13241 bp, 14 predicted proteins | sample ANMaggSSYBR01C11_FD_182127 | JGI IMG/M metagenome (GOLD analysis project Ga0255405, IMG submission 182127) | Sediment cell enrichment communities from methane seep in Santa Monica Basin, California, United Staets - ANME aggregate JGI... | ecosystem: Environmental > Aquatic > Marine > Cold seeps >... | reverse complement strand
GGTCCCTCCCTTGCGGGAGCGCAAAGAGGACATACCCCTTCTTGTCAATCATTTCATAGAAAAATATTCTAGGGAATATAACAAGGAAATTACGAGAATATCCCCATACGCCATGGCGTTGCTCGTGGAGTATCCTTTTCCTGGAAACGTGAGAGAACTTGAAAATATTATTGAGAGAAGTATCGCTCTTGAGACCACCAACATTATACTGCCGGAAAACCTTGAGATATCTGTAACAGGTGATCCGGCATTACCCTCCGGTGGTGATCTTGAGATACCTGAAGAGGGCATAGATCTCAATGAAGAAATGTCGAAATTCGAAAGAAACCTGATGAATAAAGCACTCCGGAATACAGGTGGTTCAAAGACAAAAGCCGCGAAACTCCTCAACGTGAGTCTTGATTCTCTCAGATACAGGCTTGATAAGCCGGAAACAGTGCAGAAAGAGTAAGATTGATGCACTCATAAAGTAATCCTGATGAGTCGGGATTTACAAAGCCATCAAGATTGCGGACAGCCCTTCAACGTAGCAGCTTCTTTCTTTACCTTTTGTTTTTTGGCGTTGCCAAGGCATAACCGAGCTTGATATTTTATTTTCAGTATGTTAGATAAGTAAGGTTAGATATAATTTTAGAATAACGTCAGGGGGTATTTTGTCAATGGTTAACGAGGGTAACTTAACAACTGAACCAGAAAAGAAGGAAGTAGAAAGTATGGAGGAGGTGACGCTTCAGAAAGAGGAAGAAGACATGAGTTTTGTGGAGCTCTACGAGCAGAGCCTGCAGGACGTGGCTATCGGCAAGGTTGTCATGGGGAAAGTCGTTCAGATAAATGATGACGCGGCGATGGTCGATGTAGGCTACAAAACGGAAGGACGTCTTTATCTCAATGAAGTTACAGACAGCGACGGCAATGTGACAATTTCTGTGGGCGATGAGATCGAAGTTCTCGTGGATCGGAGAAAGGATGCTGAATTAATCCTCTCTAAAGAAAAAGCCGCCAGAATAAAAATGTGGGATGATGTCATAAAAATATTTGAGGAAAACGGTGTCATACCGGGCACGATTGTGGAGAGAGTGAAGGGTGGTCTCTCGGTCGATATTGGATTCCCCGCTTTTCTTCCGGGTTCTCAGGTCAGCACGCATCCCGTAAAAGATCTTGACAGATATGTCGGGCAGACCATGGATTTCCAAATTCTGAAATACGATAGAAAAAGAAATAATGTTGTCCTGTCCAGAAAAGCCATACTTGAAATAGAAAGAGAAGGGAAGAAGAAGAAAACTCTTGAAACTTTGGAAGAGGGTAAAATAATAGAGGGTATTGTAAAGAATGTAACTGATTATGGTCTGTTTATAGATCTGGGAGGCATAGACGGATTATTGCACATCACCGATATGTCGTGGGGAAGAATAAGGCATCCGTCCGAGAGCTTTTCAAGGGACGACACGATAACGGTTAAGGTGCTCAGTTTTGACAGGGAAAAAGAAAGAGTGTCGTTGGGTTTTAAACAGCTTACGGAAAATCCGTGGAGTGCCATTACCGAAAAATATCCTGTTGAATCTATAATAGAGGGGAAAGTTGCAAGCATCATGGATTATGGGGTATTTGTTGAAATTGAACCGGGAGTCGAGGGCCTTGTGCATGTATCTGAGATGTTTTGGACCAAGAAGATAAGGCATCCATCCAGGGTACTGTCTATGGGCGATGTCATAAAAGTAATGGTGCTGGATGTGAGCCCCGATAACAGGAGAATATCACTTGGTCTCAAGCAGACAATGCCTAATCCGTGGATGGAACTGAAAGAAAAATATCCGGAGGGGACCGTTATAGAGGGCGAAATAAGAAATATTACTGATTTTGGTATCTTTGTTGGAATTGAGGATGATATTGATGGTTTGATACATGTATCGGATATTTCCTGGAAAAAGCGGGTAAAGCATCCATCGGAATTTTATAAAAAAGGTCAGAAAATTGAAGCGATAGTCTTGGGGATTGATGTGGAATCAGAGAAATTTTCTCTTGGAATCAAACAGCTTGCGGGGAATCCATGGGAAGAGCTTGCTTCCAGATATGTTTCGGGATCCATAATCACCGGAAAGGTAACAAATGTTACGGATTTTGGTATCTTTGTTGAAATAGAAGACGGGATAGAGGGTCTGGTTCATATCTCCGAGATAAGCCGCGAGAGAATCAAGTCTGCCGGAGACATATATTCTGTCGGAGATGTTGTGTCCGCTGCTGTAAAGAATGTTGATATTGTCAACCAGAAGATAGGCCTTAGCATTAAGGATGCCGAAAAATCTTCAAATGAACCATCTAAGAAGTTGTATGTCAATAATAGTGAAAAGGTCGTTTCCAATCTGGGCGACATACTGTCAGGCATAAAGCTTTAATATGTTTGAAAGAGGTTATCTCTTTTGAGAGAAGGTTAATGAAAAAACATCCCGTGATCTTCGGTTTCCTGCTCCTTGCGATTATCGGCGTATTTTGTTTCCTGATCCTTCGCACGCTTGTTCCATTCGAGAAAAAGAGTGCGAGTTTCTCTTTTAAAGACAAGATTGGAGTTGTAACGATAGAAGGTGTCCTGCGCAATTCGAAGGACACGATCAATCAGTTGGATAAATATGAGAAAGACGGCAACGTTAAGGCGATTGTTCTACGTGTAAATTCCCCAGGCGGAGCGGTGGTTCCCTCTCAGGAGATATATGATAAAATCCTGCAGTTGAAGAAATCCAAAAAAGTGATTGTTTCAATGGGGTCGGTTGCAGCATCGGGAGGGTATTATGTAGCGTGCGCTGCTGACAGAATTATCGCCAACCCCGGCACGATAACCGGAAGCATAGGCGTTATAATACAATTTTCTCAGATAGAAGATCTGCTGAAGAAGATAGGTTTGAAAACCACTGTTGTTAAAGCTGGCAGATACAAGGATGTCGGATCTCCGGTACGTGATATGACACCTGATGAGAAAAGCCTTATTCAGGATGTAATCGATGATATTCACAATCAGTTCATTGAGGTAGTATTATCAAATAGAAATATTCCCAGAGAGAAGATAAAAAATATTGCCGATGCAAGGATATTTACCGGTAGACAAGCGCTTAAAATTGGGCTTGTTGATGATCTCGGCAATATGGAATATGCAATTGATGTTGCGTCAGACCTCGCAGGAATAGAGGGTGAAGCCGAAGTTATCTATCCTGAGAAGAAACGAAAGAGTCTGCTTCGGTATATCGCAAGTGAAACACTCTCTGCCGTCTCGGAAGAATTCAGAGGAGACGATGCCGGTATCAGCTATTTGTATAGATCGACACGCGGGATGTGATATGACAAAAAAAGATCTGATTAAGAAGATACAGACCACACTGTCTGATTTTCCGAAAAGGGATATCGACTTTGCGGTAGGTGTCATGTTTGAAGGTATGAAAAGGGCGCTTTCGGGTGGTGAAAAGATAGAAATAAGGAATTTAGGGGTTTTTGGCGTTACAGAAAGAGAATCCCGCATAGGAAGAAATCCCAGGACAGGGGCAGAGGTCTATGTGCCCGCGAGAAATGTTGCATTCTTCAAGGCAGGCAAGGAATTAAGGGAAATGGTGAATCGCAAGCCGGATTCATGAATTCATTGATTAATGATCTTTTCGCCCATGGGAAGATCTTCTGACAAGCTGAAATCAAGAAAAAAGATATAGAATCCTATTCGAGGTTTTGCATTGTTGCAAAGTCGACCAGCTGATCTTTTCTTTTCTTGTGTTGCAGTTTTTTGAGGGCTTTTGCTTCTATCTGTCTTATCCTTTCTCTGGTAACACCCATCATCTCGCCTACTTCCTCGAGCGTAAAAGGTCCATAGTTACAAGCAACCCATGTGCAATTACAAAAGGTCTCATTTTTTAACCACCATTCACATATTTTATCATTGCAAGGTTCTGTTATGAAGTCCTGTGTCTTCTTGCATATATATAGATTTGGCATTGCTCTCCCTTCCTATTGTGATTAAGGCTTTTTAAAAAGGTAATTTTGAATCCTCTTAATATATTAATTCCTGATCCTGGTTTGTCAATAGCTGGCAGACTTGCCGCTTGCCTGAGACATACATAATTGCAATATTCTAACTTTCTATAAACCAAGTATATCTAAACTATTGGGCACAATATTACAAGTATTATTATAGACATAAACTTTTTGTATTTCTTCCGGATCCGCTATTTATTTAAGGCATAAAGTTCTTGACTTCGAGAGAACTCTTCTGGTAGGAAGCACACAATCTGCTTGGATCCATTTGTGGACTGGGACGGAAAAGAGTCAAGAACAGTATAGCGTGTGACTTTCAGGCCTCCCGTTTCAGAGCGGAGAGGCTTTTTTTATGGAGTGATTGCCGCATGAAAATTATCAAAACAGTGCGCGAGATGCAAAACCTCTCAGAATCTTTCAGGCTGCGTGGCAAAAGGATCGCGTTTGTTCCTACCATGGGCTATCTTCATGATGGACATCTGAGACTGATGGAAGAGGGGAAAAAGAGGTCGGACTGTCTGATAACCAGCATATATGTGAACCCTACGCAGTTTGGCCCGGGTGAAGATCTGGACAAGTACCCCAGAGATTTTGAAAGAGATGAAAGACTTTCCAGAGATGTTGGGGTGGATGTTATCTTCTATCCACCGAATTCGCAGATGTATCCTGAAAATTACCAGACATATGTAAATGTGGAAAATATAACTAACAACCTCTGTGGCTTGACAAGGCCTGTCCACTTTAGAGGAGTGGCGACTGTTTGCGCGAAGCTGTTCAATATAGTCAAGCCCCATGTCACCATTTTCGGGAGGAAGGATTTTCAGCAACTTGCGGTGATAGAGAGGATGGTGACCGATCTTAACATGGATATTGAAGTTGTGGGGATACCGACTGTCAGAGAACTGGACGGTCTTGCCATGAGTTCCAGGAATGCCTATCTGAAAGAAGATGAGCGGGAATCCGCATTAAGCCTGAACCGTTCACTTAAACTTGCCGGGAGTCTCTATGATCAGGGGCAGCGTGATGCCGGCGTAATATTAAAAGAAGTGAAAGATTTTGTTGGAAGATATCCCGATACCAGAATAGATTATGTCAAGATATGTGATGTCGAGACCATGAGAGATGTTGAGCGTCTTGAAAAAAGATCCGTGCTGGCGCTGGCTGTCTGGGTGGGTGTGCCCAGGCTTATAGATAATTATGTGTTTGGAGAAAATATATAGGCAGGTGAAAAAATGCAAAGAACAATGCTGAAATCAAAACTTCACAGGGTGGTCGTTACCGATGCCGATCTCGCTTACGAGGGGAGCATAACTATTGACGAAGATCTTATGGATGCCGCGGATCTGCTTTCCTATGAAAAGGTTGATATATACAATGTGTCCAACGGAGAGAGATTTTCCACCTATACAATCAGGGGTGCGAGAGGGTCCGGCATCATATGTCTGAATGGAGCTGCAGCAAGAAAGGCTTCGAAGGCGGACATCATAATTATAGCAAGCTATGTGTTGGTTGACGAGGATTCTGTAAAGCAATGGAGACCGAAGTGCATATTAGTCGATGATCAAAACAGGATAAAGAAAAAATAATGGCTTCGCAGTAATTCTACAATCCGGGATTTCCGGGTGGGACTGTATGCTCTGTCCTTTTTCCTTATTGCAGTGGAAAGAACTTTCTGATATACCCTCACATTCTTGAGAGGCAAGCGTGTAGCAGGATGATAAAGAAGATTCGGAAAAATATCAAAGGCATTTTTCTGACGGGGATAGCCGCGATTATTCCCGTGGGAGTGACATTTTATATTTTTTACCTTATCATAGGGATGATGAATAAACTGGTAAAAATTATTCCCGCCAGATTTCATCCCGACCAGATACTTTCCTTTCATATACCAGGTCTCGGTGTGATCATTACGCTGATACTTATCTTTATCGCGGGTCTTGTGACAAAGAGTTATCTTGGCAAGAAGGCCGTTTCTCTGGGCGAGAAACTTGTTGGTAAAATACCCCTGGTTAGGAGTATATATAACGCGTTAAAGCAGCTTGTCGAGGCCGTGCTTAGTGATAAGGGAGAGAGCTTCAAAAAAGCAGTTTTGATAGAATATCCTCGTAAAGGACTGTATTCAATAGCTTTTGTTACTGGTGAGAGTCGAGGGGAGGTGCAATCAAAGACATCACAAAAATGTATAAATCTCTTTATTCCCACTACGCCGAACCCTACATCAGGGTTCTACATAATGATACCGGAGACGGATGTGATCCATCTTGATATGACGGTCGAAGAGGCATTTACCTTGATTATATCGGGTGGTGTTCTTTCACCTCCGGAGATCCAATAAAAAATTGAAAAGGAAAAAAAGCATGCAAATAACATCTGAAGGCGTCAAGGTAGGGCATCCAGATATTGTGGCTGATACCATCGCGGCGAATATCATAGCCAGAATACTGGATGAGGAAAAAAAGGCAGGAATGGATATAAATACCATGCCCCACTGCGGTTTGGAGGTATTTCTGGGGAAGGGTTTCTGTATAGTGGGCGGAGAAGTTGCCACGAAAATATATGTAGATATTGAGAAGAGCTTGCGCCAGACGGTATTATCCCTGGGTTATAATGATGCGGCTGTAGGCCTCAACGGGCACTCAATGGGTGTTTTCAATGCGATTATACCTCAATCACCCAATATAAACATGGGAACACGGGCTGAGCTTGGAAAATATAAAGAGATAGGCGCGGGAGATCAGGGGATCATGTATGGGTTTGCCTGCGATGAGACCCCGGAACTGCTTCCTCTCACTTATGTCCTGGTTAACAGGATGATGAGGGAATTCGAGGATTGCGGGAACCCCATATTCGCACCCGATGGCAAAGGGCAGGTAACCGTAAATTATAATAAGCAGGGTAAACCGACGGGTGTTGCGAAGGTGTTAATGTCCAACGCCATTGACTACCGTCACGTGGCGGAAGATGAAGAGATTGAGGAAACCGCAAAAAAAATAGCATTCGACTGCATGGGCGAGTGGGTGAATGAAAAGACCGAATTTCTGTTTAATCCCACCGGCGAATGGCAGGCGGTTCACTCATGCAGTGCGGCTGACTCAGGAGTTACGGGTCGTAAACTTGTCTGTCAGCTCTATGGAGGGTATCCCGGAGCACAACTCGGAGGAGGAGCGGTCGTTAACAAATCGCCTGAGAAGGTTGACTGCTCCGCTGTATTCGGGTCGCGTTATGCGGCCAAGAATATCGTGGCTTCCGGTCTTGCAACCAAATGTTCGGTGCAGTTGGCTTATGCTATAGGCGTTGCTAAGCCAATGTCTATTTATGTTAACACGTTTGGCACAGGAGTTATGCCGGATGAAAACTTATCAAGCATAGTGGAAAAAGTTTTTGATTTTACACCCAGGGGAATGATAGAGCGTTTCGGCCTGCTCAGTGGAGATATCTACCGTAAAATATCGAAGGTTCTGTTTATGGGGGATTATGCCTGGGAAGAGACAGATATGGTCGAAAAACTGAAGAGAGAAGTTGAAGACAAGAAATGATTTTGAGCGAAGAAAAATGACTTTTTACGAACTTGTCAGAGTTAAAAGAATCAATTAGGAGAAAATATGGATTACGATATTAAGGATATAAGTCTGGCTGAAGAGGGAAAATCGAGCGTTGACTGGGCAAACGAGAGTATGCCGGTACTGAACAGCATAAAGAAAAGATTTGAGAAGGAAAAGCCGCTGAAGGATGTCAGACTGGGCGCATGTCTCCATGTTACGACAGAAACAGCCAGCCTTATGGAAACGCTGAAAGCTGGTGGCGCTGAGCTTTCTCTGTGCGCGTCAAATCCCCTGAGCACGCAGGATTATGTTGCCGCCTATCTTGTAAAGTATCGGGATATTTCGGTACACGCCATCAATGCAGAAGATACCACTACATATTATCGTCATATAAATTCGGTGCTGGATATAAAGCCGACGATAACAATGGACGACGGCGCCGATCTTGTATCGACTATACATTCAGACCGCCAGGATCTTATAGACGGGATTATCGGGGGAACCGAAGAAACAACCACCGGTGTTATACGGTTGAAGGCAATGGCCAGTGAAGGGGTCCTGAGATTTCCCCTGATAGCGGTAAATGACGCTAACACGAAGCATATGTTCGACAACAGGTACGGCACCGGGCAAAGCACACTGGATGGAATTATAAGGGCCACAAACAGACTGATAGCGGGTTCATCCTTTGTAATTTGTGGATATGGCTGGTGTTCAAGAGGGCTTGCAATGAGGGCCTCCGGAATGGGTGCAAATGTTATAGTGACAGAGGTGGATCCCCTTCGTGCGCTGGAAGCGGTGATGGATGGTTACAGGGTCATGCCGATTGCCGAGGCTGCCGAGGAGGGAGAATTTTTCTGTACATTGACAGGGGATATAAATGTCATCCGTAAGGAACATTTTCTTAAAATGAAGGATGGGGCTATCGTGTCTAACTCCGGACATTTCAATGTGGAGCTGGATATAGATGGGCTGAAGAAGGTTTCTGAGCACACAGGGAGAATAAGGAAATATATTGATGAATACACGTTGGAGGATGGAAGACGTATATATATTCTGGCGGAGGGAAGATTGATTAATCTTGCTGCTGCTGAAGGACATCCTTCAAGTGTCATGGATATGAGTTTTGCCAATCAGGCGCTTGCCGCCGAACACCTTGTAAGGCATGGAAATGAACTGGACAATATGGTCTACAGTGTGCCCGAAGATATCGACAAAGAGATAGCCCGAATGAAGCTTGAATCGATGAATGTCAGGATAGACACACTTACACCCGAACAGCAAAAATACCTTAATTCCTGGGAAATGGGGACATAGACAGCTGGATAGGTAGATAGGCTAAAGGCTGTAGGCTGTTAGTAAAAGATTAAATGATTTTACACTTTTATCCTAATAGCCTTCAGTCTAAAAAGCTTCAGTCTGCCCCTTGGTTACGTCTTTACGCGCATGAACATGAGCAGGGCTGCGATGCCAAATATGAAATTGGCGGCCCACGCCGCTATCACAGGCGGTATGGTTCCGGAGCGGCCCAGGGATATGGCGAAGGCAAAGACAATCCAGTATGAAAATCCGATTATAATCCCCGTGCCTATACTCTGAGAGACTCCTCCGCTCCTCTCCGATCTTAGTGAGAAAGAGATACCTAATATAGCGAGGATAACACTTACCAGCGGAAATGCGATCTTACCGTACATATCTGTCCGGTATCTTGTGGTTTCATATCCTTCCGAACGTGTCTTTTTTATAAACCTGTTCAATTCCACGAGGCCCATCTCCCCTGTGTCTTTCTGTACGGCCATAAAATCCGAAGGACTTTCGGGAAGATCTATAACCCTTGATGGTATCTTTTCGAGTGAAGGAAACCCACCCTTGGGAAAGGTTGTTACGAGCAAGTTTCTGAATACCCACCTGCCGTCTTCCCATCTAGCCTCCTTTGCATCTATCCTTTCATAGAGGTTCATCCCACGGTCAAAAAGATTAATTCTTATCCCTTTGAGTGTGTTTGTTTGGGGATCGAACATGGAAAAGTTGTAGATTCCATTTTTTCCCCTGTACCAGATCTGGTTTTGTTTAAAACTGCCCAGTTTTTCTCTTTTCTGAATCTCCACCAACTTGATATATTTAACCTTTTGAGTTGTGTATGGTGTTATGAATTCGCTCAGTAGGAACGCTGCTATACAGATTGTAAAGGACAATATAATGATGGGAAGTGATATGCGATAAAGACTTACACCGTTCGCCTTCATGGCAGTTATCTCGGAGCTTTTCGACAGGATTCCGAACGAAAGGAGAGCGCCGAGCAGAGTGGTCACCGGTATCATCTGTGACAGTATCATGGGTATATTCAAGAAAGAATAGGAGACCATCTGACCCAGAGTGGCGTTATTACTCAGGAACATCCTCATACGTTCAAAGAAATCCGCGATCAGATACAGCCCTGTAAGAGAGACAAGGATCAGTAAAAATATCTTTATAAATTCTTTAAGAATGTATCTGTCGAGAATATTCATTTAAGTCTCCGTATTCCGATGTGTCGGATGCAGGCAGGCACAAATGGTTTTTCCTTTGCAGTCATGATCAGCATGTATACACCGGTGACACCCAGGATTGAGTTTGACATCCATGCGCCTGTTGCCGGGGAAAGTATGCCGGTTTCACCCAATGCCTCCCCGCCGATTTGGAGGACATAGTAGATCATAATAACAATAATACCTATAACAAACCCCCTTGATTTTCCGCTTCTCTGTTTTGAAATCCCCAGTGGGATCCCGATTATACCAAAAATAATACATGAAAAGGGTATGGTAAACTTCTTATGGATCTCAATGATAAAATCTTTCAGGGCAGTTTTCTCCAGGCCGGGGGTTCTGCTTTTTCTGATCAACTCGGGAAGCGACATTTCTCTGCTGTCCTTTGCGATCGGGTTATTTTCGTTTCCAATTGATTCCGACAGATCGAGGCTTATGTCATAGGAGCTGAAATCAATCTTTCTATAGTTTGTCAGATCAGTATTTGTCGTGTGGATACTCCCATTCTCCAATCTTAGAGTTACCTGCATCGATTCCGGATTTGAGATAAGAAATCCCTTTTGCGCGATAATGGTAGCTGGTTCTTTTAACATACGGTTATCACATATGAATAAGCCCTTCATGTAATCTCCGTGTGGTGGAATTTCTTCCGCATAAAGTACAAGGCCGGCGAAGTTGTCGTTGAATATTCTCTCTTTGATACCTATGCTTGCCTTCTGCTTCGCTATATCGAACAGGAGGTTTTTGGTCGCAAGGTTCCCGTAGGGAATGAGAAAAAAACCTGTAGTTGTAGTTATGAAAAAGGCGCAAAGAGAAGCGAATACAATAGGTGGCATAAGCTGGTATAGACTCAGACCCGATGATTTCAACACAATTGTTTCGTTGTCACGGGAAAGTCTCCCCAAGCCTATCAATATGGAAATAAGAAGTGAGACAGGTATGGTGAGCATGAGAAAAGAGGGCATCAGGTAAAGAATAAGTTTCGCTATGTCTGTAAAATTTATCCCCTTGTTTATCATGAGATCCATGAGCTGAAGGATTCTCCCCATCAGGAGGACAAAGGTAAGTATGAAGAGAATCATGAAAAAGGGAATGGAGACTTCTCTCAGAATGTATCTGTTGATGACCCTGTTCATATTTTGTCTTTCCGGTTGTATGAAGGCTTTGCAATACTTTGTTCTCTGCTATCAGCTGTTTTGGCTCAAGAATATATAACAGCAAATCGATTTTGCTTCAATGTTTCTTGGATTGACCTTGATTTTTAAATCTGCTAAATAGGCCGGGGTATATCAAATTGAAGATATCAATATACAGTTTTATCAAAGCCAACAATATTCGAAGGTGTTATCCATGATTGATTTGCACACACATTCTATCTTCAGTGATGGCGAGCTGGTTCCCTCAGAGCTGGCAAGGAGGGCGGTTGTAAAGGGATATCGGATAATTGCGATAACCGACCATGCCGATCACTCAAATATTGATTTTATTATTCCCAGGGTTGCAAAAGTTTGCGAGAAGATATCAGACGCCTGCCCCATAAAAGCAATACCAGGTGTTGAGATTACACATGTTCATCCGGACCATATCGCTTCTCTTGCCGGGGAAGCAAGACGGCTGGGTGCAAAAATCGTAGTGGTTCACGGGGAAACTATTGTAGAGCCGGTTATGCCGGGCACAAATCTTGCCGCGCTGAGGTCGCCTGTTGACATCCTCGCACACCCCGGGCTGATTACTGAAGAGGAAGCGAAACTGGCTGCGGAGAATTCGGTGTTTCTGGAGATATCCACACGGCAGGGACACAGTCTGGCTAATGGTCGCGTGGCCGCGCTAGCGCGTAGATTCAACGCGAAACTGGTACTGAATAGTGATGCCCACTCACCCTGGGATCTTGTGGACAGGAAAATGGCAGTTATAATCGCGAGGGGGGCCGGAATGGACGAAGAAGAGATCGAAGCGATGTTCAGGAACTCGGAGTTGCTTGCTAAAGAAGCTATAGAGAGATAAATGATTCTGTATAAATCACGAGGCAGTAATTATGAAAGCGGTGTTTATTTCTGATGCTCATTTGGATGGCAGCGCCTGTGACGGATATCGCTATCTGATGCGCTTTCTTGATTCCATAAGGGGCGGTGCGGATGAACTTTTCATTGTCGGAGACTTTTTCGATTTCTGGTTTTCCAAAGGGAATGGCATTTACCCCGGTTTTTACGATATTGTTGGAAAACTGCTGGAAATAAAAAAGACAGGGACAAACATATCATTTTTTGAAGGCAATCATGATTTCTTTCTTGGCGATTATTTTGCGCAATATGGTATAAAGGTGTTTCCCGGCGGAGCCGCGATCAATCTGGATGGGAAGAGATTGTTTGTGTCTCATGGCGATACTGTGGATGCTTCCAACACAGCATACCTTTTATTACACAGAGTTCTCAGGAGCAGGCTGTTTTACGCGATACAGAAAAAGATACCTTTATCAATACTGTGGAGCGCTTCCAGAGTAATCTCAAAAATAAGCAGAAGGACAAGCAGACGCAAAAGCGATGGGGTGCGATACTCAAATGGACTTGCCGCCAGGATGAGTACGTTCTCCATGGAAAAGTTTGAAGAGGGCTTCGACGCAGTGGTCTTCGGCCATTGTCATCTCCCCACGCTGGAACGGCATGCAATAAACAGCGGGATGAAAACTTTTGTCATTCTGGGTGACTGGATAAGCCATTATTCCTACCTGATGTATGACGGCGGTGAATTTACAATGAAAAAGTATCATTTTACTCATTAATCCTCATTAACCAGGAAGGGGCAGATCCTTGTGTGTGGTGAGACATACAGCGAAGTGGAGGACATTGTCCGGGCCGAAAATATGGGGCCGGTTATGTTTAAGGGGATTGAAGAAGAAAACTCCTTGACATTTTCCGGATATTGGCTTAGATACAGCGTCACATTCGTCATGAAACATATCCATATGACTGACGGATGTATCAGAATATCACATGACGCGGGGTGGAGCAGTCTGGTAGCTCGTTGGGCTCATAACCCAAAGGTCGTTGGTTCGAATCCAGCCCCCGCTACCAAAATAAAAAAAAGGGGTTACGAGAAAATCGTAGCCCCTTTTTTTTTGCTTACATTGTCATCATCCCGCACTTGATGCGGGGCAGGAATGACA
>Ga0255405_1046_pt1 | contig 13432 bp, 12 predicted proteins | sample ANMaggSSYBR01C11_FD_182127 | JGI IMG/M metagenome (GOLD analysis project Ga0255405, IMG submission 182127) | Sediment cell enrichment communities from methane seep in Santa Monica Basin, California, United Staets - ANME aggregate JGI... | ecosystem: Environmental > Aquatic > Marine > Cold seeps >... | reverse complement strand
GATTGATAATCTTGTGGAGGAAGTAAAGAAGATAAGGAATTCAGGCATACCCGCGATCATGCTTTTCGGTATACCGGAGGCAAAGGATGAAGAGGGTTCCGGCGCCTGGGACGAAAATGGGATTATTCAGCAGGCGGTAAGAGAAATCAAGGATGAAGTTGCGGATATCCTGGTAATTACGGATGTATGTCTCTGCGAATACACGAGCCACGGCCACTGCGGGATGCTTGATGGCGGCGAGGTTGACAATGATGCCACTCTGGAACTACTCGCGCGAACGGCGGTATCACACGTGCTTGCGGGATCCGATATGGTTGCGCCATCGGCCATGATGGATGGACAGGTTTGCGCGATCCGGGAAGCGCTTGATGATGCGGGCTATGAGGATATCCCCATTATGGCATATTCGGCCAAGTACGCGTCATGCTTTTACGGCCCTTTCCGGGAAGCCGCAGAGGGAGCGCCGCAGTTTGGTGACAGAAGGTCATATCAGATGGACCCTCCCAACAGCTGCGAGGCGATCAGGGAAATCGCCCTTGATATTGAAGAGGGAGCCGACATCATCATGGTGAAACCGGCCCTTCCCTATCTTGATATTATACGAAGGGCGAGAGATGAATTTGATCTGCCCATAGCGGCCTACAATGTCAGCGGCGAATTCTCCATGATAAAGGCGGCGGACAAGCTGGGATGGCTCGATGGGAAGAAAGCCATGATGGAATCCCTGGTGTCTATCAAGAGGGCCGGGGCGGACATTATAATCACCTATTTCGCACAGGAAGCGGCCGAATTGCTGAGGTGAAAGTTTCGAGTTCAGAGTTTGACAAGTTCGTAAAAAGTCAGTTTTCTTCGCTCAGAATCATTTTGGGGATGCTGTTATTGCCCGGCTAGAAATCTAAGACTTGTGCTAACGCACTTCAAACAGTTAGATTTTCGGAAGCGCCGGTTACTATCAGTATCTTTTTCCCAAAATGCTTGGATTCGCTCGGAAAAGACTCTTTACGAGTGCGTCGAGTTTGACGGGGTGTCAGTAATGGTTCCAAAACAATCTTTAATTCTGCCTCATACGCTTCGGATGATTGCGTGGGAGGTTACACGGAGATGTAATCTTTCATGCGTGCACTGCCGCGCGTCATCGAAGCACGGTCCATACGAAGGAGAACTTGACACCGGACAGTGCCTGCAACTTCTTGATGATATAGCCGCTTTCAGCTCCCCCGTAATTATCCTTACCGGCGGCGAGCCCTATTTTCGCGAAGACATTTTTGAAATCGCCTCCTATGGAGAGAAAAAAGGTCTTCGCATGGTTCTCGCGACGAATGGCACCCTTGTTACGGATGAGATTGCACAGAAGACTCTGGATGCTGGGATAAAGAGGGTCAGCATAAGCATAGATGGCCATGACGCAAAAAGCCATGATGCCTTTCGCGGTGTGCCGGGAGCCTTTGACGGTGCAATGGCGGGTATTAATGCCTTTAAGCGGGCGGGGATGGAGTTTCAGATCAACAGCACAATAACCAGATTCAACCGGGACCATATCGAAGACATCTTTAACCTGACAGTAAAACTGGGTGCGGCCGCCCACCATATCTTTCTGCTGGTTCCGACCGGGCGTGGCAGGGAGCTGGCTGACCAGGAAATCTCACCGGAAGATTATGAGAGAACGCTGGACTGGTTCTATGAGCAGAGCCTTACCTGTCCAATTCAGCTCAAGGCCACCTGCGCTCCACACTACTACCGGATCTTCCATCAGAGGAAAAAAGAGAACAATAGAAAGCTGAAGGAGATGGAAAATCCCCTGGATTCCATGACAAGGGGATGCATGGGAGGAAGTTCATTCTGCTTTATCTCAAATACCGGACAGCTGCAGCCCTGTGGATTTCTTGAGATTGACTGCGGGCAGCTTAAGGAAAAGAAATTTGAAGACATCTGGAACAATTCCAAGATATTCAATGATCTCAGGGATCTGGGGAAATACAAGGGGAAATGCGGCCGCTGCGAATTCCTGAAGGTGTGCGGGGGATGCCGCGCCCGCGCGTATGAGATTACCGGAGACTACCTGGCTGAAGAACCATTCTGTGCCTATGAGCCGGGTAGGGTATGACCGTTTTACCGGCACGTAATTTGTCATTTTATGTAGCGTGGGGCCTCTGTTTTTTTACTTACGTATCAATCTCCATACTCCAGAAGATATAACAGGAGGTTAATCATGAAGAAATTATGCCTGTATTTGAGAAATCTCGCCCGGTCAAAATTTTCTCCCGGACTGATGGCAGCATTTATTCTGCCGGTATTTTTGCTTATGCCCTGCCATGGTCTTTTATGTGCGGAATGGTCGTGGCAAAAACGGGTCTTTGCGCCGCCGGCCCCCCTTGAATGGAGATGCATCACTGCTTCTGCTGACGGCGCCAAGGTCTATGCCGGGGGCTTTGAGAGTTATATTTACACCTCTTGTGACTCCGGACAGACATGGACTTCCCGTCTGCCTGGCGGCATGTGGACATGCCTGGCAACTTCAGATGACGGGACAAAGCTTATTGGCGGTCTCTATGATGGTGATCTCTATCAGTCAAAAGATTCCGGTATCAGCTGGAGCATCGTAGATATTGAGGGGAGCAATGAATTCTGGATGTGCGCCGCTTCCTCTTCAGATGGCTCCAGATTAATTGTCGGCCAATATCGGGGATATCTCTATACTTCCACGGATACGGGCGTGACCTGGACCCAGCGGGATCCCACTGGGGGGGCTGATATTCAAGATATTATCTGGGGTTTTGTCACTTCTTCCGACGACGGCACTAAACTGTCCGCGGGGCTTATAGACGGCAAGGTTTATACTTCAATGGACGGTGGCGAAACCTGGATTGAAAGAGACCCGGCTTCCGGAAATAGAGACTGGGTGGCAGGTGCCTCCTCTTCCAATGGAGACAAGTTGGTTGTCGTCGCGCAAGATGATTATCTATATACCTCAACAGATGGGGGAGAAACCTGGGTAGCGAGGGGTCCGGCCGGTACATCAGCCGAGTGGACCGGGGTTGCATCTTCTTCTGATGGCTCTATTATCGTTGCCTGCGCGCCTTCAAATGGTCTTTTTCTCTCCACTGACTCCGGGGAAAGCTGGGAGCAGGTCGAACCGCCCGCAGATTCACAATCATGGAGGGCGGTGGCCTGTTCATCCGACGGATCAATGATCGTCGCAGGGCTTGACAGGGGGAGTATCTATGTCTCAACGGACTCAGGTCAGACCTGGTCTCAAAAAAATACCGGCTCTTTCTGGCGTGACGTAGCCTCTTCAGCAGATGGATTAAGCCTGACAGCATGTGCCCAGAATAGTTGCATCTACACCTCTTCTGACGGTGGTTCAACCTGGACAAAACAGGAGGCCTCAGGGGAAAGAAACTGGACTTGTCTTGATTCTTCCTCAGATGGTTCCAAAATTATTGCCGGCGTTTGGGGTGGGTATCTCTGCACTTCCGATGATGCCGGCGTGACCTGGACCGAAAGGGATTCATTAGAACCAAACCTGTGGGGATGCGTCGCCTCATCCGCTGACGGTCAAAAACTCATCGCGGGTAGTGGGGATCTGGGTCCCATGTTTACTTCCGGCGACGGTGGCGAAACCTGGAATGAAGTCCCCTTTGGATTCGTAGCCTCCTGGGCGGATATTGTCTGTTCATCAGATGGGAAGAGGCTAATTGCCGCGGCTTATAAAGATGCCATTTATACAAGCGATGATTTTGGTGAGAGCTGGACTGAAAGAGATCCGGCAGGAGGGGTACGCGAATGGACCAATGCAGCCTTTTCTGCTGATGGGACTAGACTGGCAGTGTGCGCCCGCAAAGATTATATTTACACTTCAGATGACAGCGGGGGAACCTGGGTTAAGAGGGACCCGACCGGAAGTCCTGAAGACTGGGAATCATTAACTTCTTCGTTGGATGGAACAAAACTGGCCGCGGTCAATCAATCCGGATATGTCTACTTTTCAGAGGATTCAGGTGTTTCCTGGACTAAACTTGATCCAGCCGGCACTGATAAACTATGGAGCTGCATCACTTCTTCCGGAGACGGGAACAGATTGATCGCCACCGTTTACGGAGGTCATATATACACCGGTAACTATTTAGAGGGTGGAAGAAATTGCTTTATCTCATCGATTCGCTGAAGGGGTGAAAATGGCCAATCGAAGCAGATACCGGGTCAGCTTGAAACGCGCAAGACAGTTTTCGCGACAATCTGATAACAGCTACAGGAGGCAAAACAGCATGTGCAAGAGGTCGAATCATTTCAAGTATATTTTTTTGTTGTTTTTGATCGTTCTGTTCAATCAGGGTTGCACAGATGTGATTTCCGGCACGGATAGGGGTGAAAAGATGCGGACGCAGAGAATCGTTGGTGGCCCGTGCGAATATAAATCTTACCGAGGTATTGCCACGATTACTTCTGTTCGCGAAACAAAGGAGGGCTCGGAATCAAGGGGCGGGCATCCCTATCAAGGTCATGAGGTCAGATTCTTCTTTTTCCCTGATGAAAAGGTAAAAGAATCCTATGGTAATGTTGAAGGAAAGGAATACACTCTGAAATTGACCAATTCCCGGAATCCGGGGGCAAAATTTCTGAAGAAATACGGGATTGAAGCGGGCAGGAATTTTGAATGTTATTTAAAGGTAATTACCAGGGGAACCTGCACGCCGGTTCTTTTCGATTTTTCCACAATTGATCTCGGCGATTATTTTGAGTTTAAAGAGATCAGAAAATGAGAAATTTTATGGGAAGAAAGACGTTATGGCTGGTTTTAAGCCTTATTCCGGTTCTATTTTCAGCGAGCTGGGCATGGTCCGGCGAAGGGTCAGATGATTATGCCATAATGCATCCGGACAATAAAACGCGCATGAAATGGATACGGGCTTATGAAAACGCGCCAGGGGCCCTGCCCGGTGAACGGGTCAAACCAGGTGTTCCCTCCCCGCGTGGTTCAATCAGTCTTCTCAGTCATTTGGACTACATACCCTCCGCGCGCAGTCAGGGGTCCTGCGGAAACTGCTGGGTCTGGGCCGGTACCGGCGTAATGGCGATTGCTCTGAATGTTCAGGATGGTATCCATGATCGTCTCTCAATTCAATATATGAACTCATGTTATGATACCGATTATGCTTGCTGCGGGGGCTGGCTGTCGGATCTTGCAGACTTTTATTCGGATAGGGGACAGGCCGTTCCCTGGTCCAATACAAATGCAAGCTGGCAGGATGGCGGCAAGTTATGCTCCGATGGGGAATCAGGTGTGGCGTGCGAAGATATCTCCACCTCGCCAAGATATCCCATAGAATCCATAGAGACACAGACGATCATGACGCATGGTGTCGACCAGGCACAGGCCATCGCCAATATCAAAGGCGTTCTGGGTCAGAATAAGGCTGTCTGGTTTGCCTTTTTCATGGGCACAGCGGACAACTGGACTGATTTTCGTGTCTTCTGGGACAATCAGGGGGAAGACGTTCTGTGGAACTTTGATAGTACATGTGGCGAGCCCTACACATCAGAGGGCGGTGGTCACGCGGTTTTATGTGTGGGCTACAACGACGAAGATCCGGACAATTCTTACTGGACAATGCTGAATTCCTGGGGAACAACCGCAGGCCGTACGTACGGATTTTTCCGCGTGGATATGGACATTAATTACGATTGCGCAGATGCCAATGGAGAGTACAATCTCTATTGGCAGACGCTGGGTGTAGATTACGGCACAGTGCCCGCGGCGACCACAGAGGCTGCCTCTTCGATAACATCCTCCTCCGCGACGTTAAACGGCACAGTCAATCCCGGCATGGAGAGTACAACTTACCACTTCGAATACGGGACAACAACCGCTTACGGATCAACAACCGCTTACGGATCAACAACGGCAGGCATGGATGCCGGTTCAGGGACGGGCGATGTCGCAGCCAGCGTTGATATCGCGGGACTTTCTGTTTGCACCACCTATCATTATCGAATTGTGGCGACAAACATTGAGGGAACCACCTGTGGAAATGGTCAAACTTTTACCACCCTTGCCATCCCGCCGACGGTAACAACAGGGGCGGCGGCCTCGCTGGGTCTTAATACAGTCACGCTGGGAGGCACAGTTAATCCTAATCACTCAAGCACAAATTATTGCTTCGAATACGGGACAACAACCGCTTACGGATCAACAACGGCAGGTATGGATGCCGGTTCAGGGACGGGCGATGTCGCAGCCAGCATTGATATCGCGGGACTTTCTGCATGCACTGTCTATCATTATCGAGTTATGGCAACAAACACAGCCGGGACAGCAATGGGAAACGACAAGACATTCTCGACCGATTGCGCTGAAGGCGGTGGCGGCTGTTTTATCTTCATTCTGAGACGGTAGGGCCACAATCCGGATGATTCGAAAGCTGATGTTTCAAGCGACGGGCGTGCCCTGCCTCGCGCACAAGTCTGCTGTCCAGATAACGTTGGTTCGTACTATGGGGCAGTGTCAACATATTCCACATAGGATAGCTACTCACAATTTTTGAAAAGCATTGGCTCATGTCAAATGGGGGTTTGTTGTGGCGCGTGTGACAATAGATGGTAATGAGTATTATTACCGAATATCAAAGCGGGGGATTGATAAAGAGCATGCTGTTGTGTGCCTGCACGGTGCCGGAGCTGACGGGCTTGTCTGGGGTTACCAGGTAAGCAGACTCAGTAAGTACTTTAAGATAATAGTTCCTGACCTGCCAGGCCATGGCAGATCAGGCGGCAGGCCCCTTACATCGGCTAAAGAGTATTCTGCATGGCTTGACCAGCTTACCACAGAGCTTGGCCTTTCCTCATTTTTTCTTATAGGTCATTCATTCGGCGGGGCGATTGCACAGGAATATGTCCGGGTATATCCCGACAAAATAAAGGGACTGGTACTTGTGGGTACCAGCACCGTTTTCCGACTCTCGCGCATGTATCGCAAACTGTATGAAAAGGGGGTTGACCTCTCGGCAGAGGATATTATTGACAACATTTCTTCCTGCGGGATGGATATTCCGGATTCATTTAAACGGGGACTTACAATGCTCAGGGAAATGGGCAACGATGCACTGGAGGCTGATTTGCTGGCAGCGGGTCTTTTTGACAGTTCGGATTGGATATCATCAATAAAACAGCCTGTCCTTATTGTCTGGGGGGCAGATGATGTTATAACTGCCCGCGATTTGCCGGAGGAGATGAATCAAAGTCTGCCGGGAAGCGAGCTTTGCATTATTCCGAACGCGGGTCATGTGGTAATGATTGATAGGCGGAATGCGTTTAATGAGGCTGTAAAAGATTTTATTGAGAAACTATCGACATTGTCATAAAAGGTTTTTCCGTAGCGAATTCAAGTACTTTAGGGAAAACATGCTGACAGTGTCCGGCCCTGTTAAAATCTAGCTGTTTGGGCGCATTAGCACGAGTTTTAGTCCCGATTTATCGGGATTTGGGAGGGCGATACAGAAATTCCTCACGTTTGCTCGCGGAGAGATAGTTTGTTTAAGAAGTTGTTGATGGGATATGTTAAATGCCGGACGCTCCGAATATACAACAATTATTTCCCGATCTCGTCTTCACTGAATGCTGCCGCATAGAGGATAAGCACTACGCGTTGCACCTGGAAGAGGACGCCGCCGTTAAAAAAGCCGTTGCCGGGCGACGCAATGAGTTCGGCGCCGGCAGAATGTGTGCCCGGAACGCGCTTGAAAGTTTGGGCATGCAGGAATGTGTACTGACCAGAAAATCCGATGGTTCAACCGCATGGCCTCCGGGAATAGTCGGGACTATTTCCCATAGTGATTCGTGGTGTGGCGCGGCTGTGGCGCGGCAAAGCGATTATTCCGGAGTTGGTTTCGACATCGAGACGGCTGATCGCGTTACGCTCAGCATGGCCAAAAGAGTTCTCACCAACAGCGAAATGGACTGGGTTGGCAGACAGACCGAGGATGAAAGCAAAAAATGGTTTACACTGATTTTTAGTGCCAAGGAATCAATCTATAAATGTCTGCCCTCCCTTCTGAGGAAAGGCATCAGATTTCGCGATGCGGAGATTATTCCCCACGCGGATGATCTCTCATTTGAAGTCCGGCTGACAGATAAAATTACCTCACGGATTCCATCATTTTTGCCCCTTAGAGGGCGCTACCTGTTGTACGGGGAGAAAGTGTTTACCGGTATTGTTCTTATTAAATAGTGTCCATCCGGGAAGAACCTTTTTCTTTGCATCCTTCGGGTGACTCAGTTTCACCCCTGAGGGTTGGGTGCCCGGTTTCATAACCTCAGAGTCAATATACTCATCCGGCTTTTCTCCCCGGTGCGAAAATATAGGAACTGAAGCGACTCTATCGCCTGTGGTTTTTGCATTGACACCGGCGAAACGTTACCTTATAATTTCTCGCTTTTCAACAAAGCAACTACTAATAATAGAGGTACAATCATGGCAAAATATGCGTTTCTATTTCCAGGGCAGGGGTCCCAATATGTCGGAATGGGCAAGGAACTTAAGGATAATTTCAAGGTAGCCGCTGATGTTTTTGCGGAAGCTGATGATACCCTGGGTGAAGGGCTGTCAAAGCTCTGTTTTGAAGGTCCGGAGGATGCTTTGAAATTGACTATGAATACCCAGCCCGCCATTCTGACCGTCAGCGTTGCGGCGTTGCGTGTCTTGCAGGAGGAAAGCTCAGTTATCCCTGAACTGGTAGCGGGCCACAGCCTTGGTGAGTTCAGTGCCCTGGTCGCTTCGGGAACCCTGAAATTCTCTGATGCGGTTCGCATTGTGCGCAAAAGAGGCACATTCATGCAGGAAGCTGTGCCTGTAGGAGTTGGTGGCATGGCAGCCGTTCTGGGAATGGATACTGATGCGATTGAAAAAATATGCGAAGAAAGCGCCCAAGGGCAGTTTGTGGCCCCGGCTAATTATAATGCTCCCGGGCAGATCGTTATTTCGGGTCATACGGAGGCAGTCAGGCGGGCTGTTGAAAAGGCCGAGGCCGAAGGTGCTAAACGAGTCGCAATATTGGCAGTAAGCGCGCCCTTTCACAGTGCACTTATGAAACCGGCCGCAGATCGGCTGGGCGAGGCGCTGCAGTCCATTGGGATTGGTGAACTGAATGTGCCTGTGTTGTCCAATGTCGAAGCCGATTTTTATTCGTCAAAAGACGATGTAAAACGGTTACTGACCCGGCAGGTTAATCATCCGGTCCGTTGGATCGAGGAGATGGACAAGATGATGCAGGCTGGAATTGAAAGCGCTTTCGAACTGGGTCCCGGAAAGGTGCTGTGCGGCCTTATGAGGAAAATCAGTCGCGATGTTAAGATGAAAAATATTGAAAACATGGAAACCCTCAAAAGGGTCCTGTCATAATCAGCAGGGTTTAAAAAGTTCACAGCCGGCACAGAAATATCTGCTGTAAGTGTTATTGATGGATCTGTAAAACCAAGAAAACCGGCCCCTTGAGGACCCGGTTTTCCTGGTCTGTTCACGGTATAAAACAGCTTAGGCCAGCATTTTCTCTACCAGTGCCAATACGTCATTGAAGGTTTCCACTTCATCGGTATCATCTTCGTCCAGCATCAGGTCCCATTCGTCTTCAATCATGGTAAATAATTCGAGACGCCCGGAAGAATTCAGTCCCAGATCCACGAGAGGGGCTTCAGGATCAACCTGTGCGTCCTTATTCGCCAGCGCTCTTCTCAAGAAGACCAGCAGTTTGTCAGTAAGTTCCTGTTTTTCCATGTGTGTTCTCCTATTCTAAATTATTATGCAACAGCAAACGCCTTAAGGCGCTTTGACAGGTTTCCAGGGTTGCCCCGGAATGGTTCTTATATTTTAGTGTCCCCGGCATGCCTGCTGTCTGGATGCACTATTTTCCGTATTTGTCCCAGTGGGCTTTAAAAAGCTTATCTTCATCAAGATTATATTCAGCAATCGGCTTGGAAACCCATGTATGATTGACCATATGTTTCCAGGTTATGTTATCCGATGAACTGTTGTTGCCCCAAGTGCCGCAGGCGAGTGTCATGGTCCAAGGCATACCGTTAGTGGTTGCTCCGCTGTTCGCGAGGCACTGCGGCTGATTGACCATCAGGCGACTGACCTTTGCCTGCTCGGCAAGCTCGTAAATACGATCTTCGCTGGTGGTGTGGATGCCACAGCAGTGACCAATACCACGGATAGCGTGAATTCTATTGAGGTATTCAATAGCATCGCTGAAGTCCTTATATTTCCAGAGAGTTACGATCACTGAAAGCTTCTCATCAGCAAATTTGTCACTTTCGACCGGGTCATCGCCAAGAACCATAATAAATCTGGTGTCCTCGGGAACGTTCAGGCCGGTGATCTTATTGGCAATTCTGACTGGAGAACGTGCCACGACCTTGGCGTTGATATGAACACCATCCGGCCAGACGGCCTCTTTCAGTTTGGTTTTCTCCTCGGCATTACAGAGTTAACCACCGTGGGATTTGAGGGCATCAATGGTCTGATTCCACACCGACTCCTGGATAACAAGATTGTTTTCAGCGGAGCAGGAAGTGGCGTTGTCAAATGTCTTGCTCATGAAGATCTTTTCCGCTGCATCGGCAATATCAGCAGTTTCATCGACGATCATGACTGAATTTCCGGCTCCGACTCCGAGTGCCGGTTTGCCGCTGGAATAAGCTGCAATAACAGACTGAGTACCGCCAGTGGAGATAACTATATCACAGACTTTCATCATTGCCTGAATATCCTCGATGAAAGGTCTTTCCATTACCTGTATCAGATCTTCGGGGGCGCCGACTTTCTTGAGTCCTGCTCTCAGGTATTCAACAGTCTTATTGGCGCAGCGGCGGGCGATCATATGGGGTGCAAAGATGATCGCGTTACGGGTTTTCAGTGCTAAAATACCCATAACCCCGGGAGTTGCCGTCGGGTTTGTGCAGGGTATCGGCGCGAAGACAACACCCATGGGTTTAACAACCTTGAAAAGGCCCTTTTCGACGTCTTCATCAACTACACCACATGATTTAGCGCCTTCCATGTCGCGGAGAGTGCCCAGGATCTTGTTGCGGTGTTTGGCATATTTGTTTTCATAAATACCCATCTTCGTTTCTTTAACAGCAAGCTCGGCACATTCCCTGGCGTGTTCCGGTATAATAGCTTCCCATGCTGCAGCCAACACCATCTCATCAACCTTTTCCTGTGACCAGTGCTCAACGATTGCTTGTGCTTTCCGTGCTTTATCAAGCATTTCCTGCAATTCTTCCTTCAGCTCTTCGCTCATGCCTTCTCCTCAAACCAATGATTTGTGGTTGTAATTTATAGTTTTTTTTACTTTCTTTCCAAGAACGCGCCGAATTATATGCCAAAAATATTGCTATGTGTCAAGGCAATAATGGTTATCCCCTGATCCGTGGCACTGAAATTGCTTATCCTGGCAATTCTACTTGTTGACAACACATCGAGAAATAGCGCCTTGACTTTTGCCGGACGAGTTGGCATAATCGGGCCGAGATAAGATGCTGCTGAAAGGAAGTTGAGACCAGGCATGGAATTAGAAAGATTTAGCGAACTTGAACAAAAAATAAAGAGAATTTTAGAAGAATATTCCACGTTAAAAGACCGGAACCGTGAGCTGGAAAAATTGCTGGAAGGGAAAAGCGCGGAGTTGGAAGAGGTGAAAAGCAGAGTAAGGATTTTAAATGAGGAAAAGGATGCTGTGCGTACAGGGGTGGATATGCTCCTTGATATGTTGCATGATATAGAAGTACCATAAGCAAAGCACGGGGAAAGCATTTGAAAAAGCGTTTCGATATAAGGGTTATAGGGCAGGAATTTTCAGTCCTGAGTGATAAAGGGGATGAATATGTAAGCAAGATTGTTCAGCATATAAATGAGAGGGCAAAGGAAATAGGAGATGCCTCAGAGGATGTAACAACTTCAGATATTGCTATATTGGTTGCTTTGAATATTGCAGAGGAATTGTTCAGAGTAAGAGGAGAGAAAGAAGACCTGCGCAGCAGGTTCCAAGGTGAAATTGGGGAATTAATTAGTTATATAGATAAAGAAAGCAAGGTAACCCCCTGCGATGTGCGTGACAGCCTTTAGTTTTTTGAACCAACACCTTATAATCAGGAGCTCTTCCTTGTTAGTGGTGTGCATGTCCGCTGGCTCTCTGCGATGAGAGAGGTGGAAAGCCTGAAGCAGCAACAGGGCGCCAATTCTTTTGTAAGGTTCAAAAAAGTGGTTGTTACGGCATAGGCGGGGGAGAGATATAGCAGAAGCAGTTTCATTTCTCTTAAAGTCTTGGGCGAGATATGTCAAGCCCTGTCTCTAGGCGATTGTGCTTTGAGGCGATTGTGCTTCGAGTGCAGCGTATCGTTATTCCTGGCCCCTCCCGTTCATACAAATCCGGGATCCATGTCCTTGCGGGACAATTACGGGAGGAGGTAAATAAATTTGTTAAATATCAGTTTTATAATACTTGTAGTGCTGGGGTCTGTCTCAGTGGGTGTAGTGCTGGGATATTTTGTGAGGAAAAGCATCTCCAGCAAGATGCTTGAGTCGTCTGAAAACCTGTCATTGAGGATTACAGGCGAGGCCAAAAAGGAAGCGGAGAGTATAAAGAAAGAGGCTATTCTCCAGGCCAAGGACAATCTCCTCAGGGCAAAGAATGAGTTTGAAAGAGAAAGCAGAGATAGAAGAACAGAGCTTGAAAAGGTAGAAAACAGGCTTCGCCAGAAGGAAGAAAGTCTGGACAGAAAAACGGACCTGTTCGCCCAGAGGGAAGCTGATATAGAGAAAAAAGAGAATGCAGTCATAAATAAAGAGGCGCTCCTGGATGAAAAGCACGGTAAACTGGACAGGGCTCTGGAAGAACAGAAGGAAGAACTGGAAAAAATCGCCGGGATTTCATCAAAGGAAGCAAAGGAATATCTGGTCCAGTTGATGGTGGATGATGCGCGGCACGAGGCGGGCAGCGTAATAAGGAGAATAGAGGAAGAAACAAAACGGGAATCTGAGAAAAAATCCAGTGAAATACTGGCTTATGCGGTACAGAGATATGCATCCGATTTTGTGGCGGAGAAAACCGTGTCAGTTGTAACCCTCCCATCGGATGAAATGAAGGGAAGAATAATCGGCAGGGAAGGGAGAAACATAAGGGCCATAGAGGCCGCTACCGGCACAGACCTGATTATAGATGATACACCCGAGGCCGTAATTGTTTCGAGTTTCGATCCTGTACGGCGGGAAGTGGCAAAAAGATCCTTGGAGAATCTGATAAGTGACGGTAGAATTCATCCGGGGAGGATAGAGGATGTAGTCAAGAAGGTAAGATCCGATATTGACAGGGTGATTCGTGAAACAGGTGAAAGTGTGTCATTCGATGCAGGTGTCCATGATGTTCATCCTGAGCTGCTG
>Ga0255405_1045_pt1 | contig 13549 bp, 9 predicted proteins | sample ANMaggSSYBR01C11_FD_182127 | JGI IMG/M metagenome (GOLD analysis project Ga0255405, IMG submission 182127) | Sediment cell enrichment communities from methane seep in Santa Monica Basin, California, United Staets - ANME aggregate JGI... | ecosystem: Environmental > Aquatic > Marine > Cold seeps >... | reverse complement strand
TTACCGAGGCGGCGAACCAGTTCCATGCCATAGTCCTGAATGGCACAGCTTCCAGCTATATGCACGGGACCGTCTATTCTTTTTACCTCTTCGGGATCGATATCCTTGCCCATGAGGATGGTGAAATCACCCCTGCCGTTGTGATCGCAGTAAAAAACCTCCACTACTGTTTCTGTGTTTCGCCTGCAACCCTCTTTGCAGCAGCGTTCTCTCCCGCGCAGGATCTTCAGATTGGGCGGGAATATATCCAGCAGCTCACAGGTAAGGTCCTCTTTACGTTCATCAAAAAGATGTCTGTTAATGATGGAAATATTATCCAGATTTCCTTCTCCTATGCCGGTCTGTGCTGCCAGGTACAGGTGCTTTACATCTTCCAGCTTGAAGCCCAGAAAGGCCGCGGCGATCACATCGACGGAGAGTGGGTCATTTCCCCCGATGAGACAGTTCATCGGCACAATACATTCATCGACATTGCTCTTTGCGATGTAATGTCCGTGGTTGGTTGCTATGATTCCGTCTATGATAACGAAGTCGGGCTGTATCACGCGGTAGATATCCGCGAATTTCTGATGCAGTCTGAAGTTGTGATCGGCAATCCTGCTTGCCTGGTGGACAAAACCGAACTGATTTTTGATTGAAAATGTTACCTGTGACATGGAATGGGTCTTGAGTTTCGGGATGGATACATACAGATTCTTTTCACGATAGTAATCCCCACAAGGAGCGGCGCCATGAGCAATAATCTTTTAAAGACATATTTCAGCAAAGCTATTCACCTGAATAATCCAGCAACGCCATGCGCTTGATGTTTTCCAGTGTGTACCACAAATTTTCCTCGGTGTGCGGCTCCAGCGTTATTATCGGCTGGACACCCCTCTTTTTCAGCAATTTAAAAAACCGGTGAAAGGGGAAAGTTCCCTCACCCACCGGATTATGTTCATCGGCGAAACCATTGTTATCGTGGAGATGTATCTGGCCTATGCGGGAACCAAGCGCATCCATCCAGTCTTCAAGAGTCGATTGAGAAAACGCGTTAAAGTGGCCTGTATCAAAACAGAAACAGATGCTTTGCGATTCCTTAAACGTGTCCAGCAAAAGACTCAGAAATTTCGGGCTACTTTCATAGACATTTTCAATCGCTATCTTCGTTTCCATTCCGGCGGTGATTTCTATAAAACGACTCCATGTATCCCTGCTGTTCTCCAGCCACACATCTTCGTTGGAAACATAATATTTATCGTCAAAGGCGGCATGACACACCACAGACCGGGGTCTGAAAAGGGGCACCAGATCAAAAACCTGCCTGAGACGTTCTATAGTCACCTCTCTTATCTTCCGGTCTATAGCGCCGGGTCTCAGATCAAAGAAGGGGGCGTGCAGCGTGATGGACAGACCTGCGTCATGAAGAATATCCGCCACATTACGGAATTCATTCCTGCTGAAACGGTCAAGGACAAAACAATCCAGACCGATTTCAGGATTTATCCTCTCCTTGAGGATAACTTCAAGATACTCATCAACGAGCATCTGAAAGGGCATGTTAACTTGGACTTTTTTCAATATCTCGCGCATATCAGGCACATCCTAATATTATATATAACAGCAACCCGGCGGGAATATCCTTTACCACAATGCCTTCATCTTGACAACTCGACTGTCATTTTCTTCTTGCAATTAGATATACTTCCTGTTAGTTAGCAGCGCTTACATCAACACCATCGAGGGCCGTTAGCTCAGCTTGGTAGAGCAGTTGACTTTTAATCAATTGGTCAGGAGTTCAAATCTCCTACGGCCCACCATAATTTCAAGGGGTCAGTCTAAGTCGACTGGCCCTTTTCTTTTGGATGTCTGCTGTCTTATCTGCCGTTAAAGCAACTGCGGCCGTAGCCCAGTCTACCGCTACATCGCCTTATAGACCGTGAGAAGAGCCAGGGCTATGGTCAGCACGGAAAGGCCTATTTCCAGCCAGAAAGGTTTCGTCTTCAGTGAAATCTTACTTCCTACTCTTGCGCCGATCATTGATCCGATAAGCACATACAAAGTGGGCATCCATATTATATTGCCGCGGTGCCAGTAGATAACGATAGCGGCGGAAGCTGTGAAAATTGTCACAAACAGTGATGTGGCGATCGCCTTGTGAAAATTAAAGTGCATGGCTCTGAGGAATGATGGGAAAAGAGCGCCTCCACTCCCACCTCGCATGCCTGTTATCAGGTTTAGACAGAATGAACTGATAACAATATTTTTTGAACCCGGAGTTATTTTTTGGGAGAATTCCGGAGCAATTCTGTCGAGATATATTCCTAATATCGTTACAATAGAAACGATTACAAAAATAATCGCCAGAGTTAGTGTTGGAATCAGACCGGCAAGATATGCACCCGTTACCGAGCCCAGAGTGCCACCAATAACCATATACAGGGCAATCTTCTTATCTATATTTTTTTTCTGACTAATGGCCCCCACAATCGACGAAAAGGGAATGACAATGATATTGATTGCAAAAGCACTCAATAACGATAGTCCAGCCAGATTAAGCAGGGGTATCCTGATACCACCTCCGCCAATTCCGAACATTCCACTCATACAACCGGCAAAGAGGCCTATAAGAAAGAAGATTATGATTTGATCCAGTATCATAAAAAGCATCCTTATCTTTCCCGAATCAGGCGTCGCCGGGAAAATCCCCTTTGATTTCCACCACTACAGAATGGGATGGAGAAACAATCCACAAACTTGTTGAAAAACATGTTGACAACCCTGTTGATAAGACTTGCAAGTGCTTTAGAATCTCCTACTTATACCAGATTGCCCACAGAATAAGCATACAATTACATACAATGATATCACTTAGTTAGAACTTAATATCCTGATTTTAACTGCTTAGCGATCAGCCGGGACATAGATATAAACAGAACCTGAGAAAACAACTCGGAATACGGATCATGTTACACCGTATAATCATTCATTTTATCCTGTTCTACATTCATTCCCTCTGGAATTTCACCTCTTGATGTACCCGTTTCGGTTTCAAGGTAAAGATAAGAAGAGAGATAAAGATCAGCAGAATAATATTCAAGCGCCACGCATCGCCGTATGAACCTGTCTTATCATAAATTATCCCCCCCAGCAGAGGGCCCAGACTCCCTCCGATACCGACTGCAAAGAATACCAGCAACCCGAAAGCCGATCCCAGCACATCCCTGCCAAATCTGTCGGAGAGCAGCACCGGTATCATGGGCGCGATGGAACCATATCCGAAGCCGTAGACAAGGGCGTACGCATACAGCATTCCGGCAGTCTCTGTGTTCAGCAGAATCAACATCCCCGATGCCATTATAAGATACCCCAACAGAGCCGAATATTTGGGATCACGGATATGATCACTGAGCCACCCGAAAAAGAATCTCCCGAATATACTCGCAACACCTATAGCGCCCAGAGAGGAAGCGGCAGCTATCCTGCCTATGTTGTTGTCGACCGCGTAGGAAACCTGATGTACAAACACCATTGTCTGTGCCATAACCGCACTGCCGAAACAGACCACAAGCACCCAGAAACGATAATCTCTGAGGACGGTTGTAGAAGATGAATGAGAAATATTTGTTTTTTGTTCAAGCGGCCCTGTCCCCGGCTGATCACCATCCGGCAGAAGGTTGTATTCCTCCGGCCTGGATTTTCCCATCAGGACCTGCGAAACAAGCACACCTACAACCAGCACCAAGATCCCGAGGAATATAAAACCACTGCGCCAGTTGTAGTTCTTGACTATATAGCCCGCCACCGGCGTTAATGCCATGGTGCCAAGACCGATCCCTATCGACGCAACACCTATAGCCAGTCCTCTCTGCCTTACAAACCACTTTCCGACAGAGGAACCGCTTACCACGACACCTATCCCGGCGGACCCTATGCCACACAAAACCCCGTAAGTCAGATACAGCTGGCCCGGCGTATGAACAAAACCCGTGGAGATAAAACCAAGTGCGGTAATGCATGCCCCGATTGTCATTATCCACCTGGGAGCCATCTTGTCGAGCAGCCGCCCGCTGACCAGACCGCCCAGCGCATACATCAGGATATTTATTGAAAATCCAAGGGATATGACAGACATCTTCCACTGATAATCCACAAACATCGGATGCACAAATATCCCGAAGCAATATCTGGCGCCATAGCTGACTCCCAGGACAAGAAATGCTCCAGTGACAACAAACCAGCCCCAGTATATATCTTTCAGCTTTCCGACAACCCTCATGAAACAACCCCTGCTTTTTACAAGTTCACCAAACTGTGATATCTATGCCGTCTAATAACACCGGACAGGACACAATACAACATATGACACAGCCCCGAAAGCATTACGCTACCTCCAGAAAAGCGAAATATAACTACCACCATTCACGGAAAAGAAGCAAGAGAACTCATCAGGAGAACAGTCCGGTGGTGAAACCGCAGGCCGATCCAGTGTTAGAGAAGGTGTTTTCCCGCATAGGGAAACCCGACCCTGCACCCTTCAAGGCTGATCCTTTCCAATCAGATGCCCTCAGGGCCATACAAAAGACCGACTGTCTCGTGACAGCTCCTACCGGGGCGGGGAAGACATGGATTGCCGAAAAAGCCATCCAATCCATTCATGAGAGAGGCGGTCGATGCTGGTATGCCTCTCCGCTGAAGGCGCTTACCAATTCAAAGCGGGCGGAGTTTGGAGAAACCTTCGGAGATGAAAATGTGGGTATTCTTACAGGTGACGCAAAGGAGAACTCAGATGCCCCTATAATCGTGGGTACAACCGAAATCCTGAGAAACAAGCTCTATGAAGCCATGCACAGTGGTAAAGATCTTGATTGTGATCTCGTCATACTGGACGAAGCACATTTCCTGGGGGATGAAGACAGGGGCGTGGTATGGGAAGAGATAATGATCTATCTTCCCACCAGGATAAATATGCTCATGCTGTCCGCCACCATTGGAAACAGCCAGGAAATCGCGGAGTGGCTGAGTTCGCTGCGAAACAAGGAATGTGTTGTTATAAAAGACAGTGAAAGGCCTGTCCCCCTTTACCCCCTGTTTCTCCATCCTCCGGAAAAGATAACTCCTCTTTTGAATGGAAGCAGATTGAATGACGCCGCTACCTCCTGGCTTGAAAAAAATAAAAACAGGCGTTCCTTCAGAGGTAAACTGCCTCCATTTGACACAATCATAGAAATTATGCGCGAGTTCAACCTGCTGCCGGCAATCTTCTTCCTGAAATCAAGGGGAGACTGTGATGCCGCGGTAAACCTCTGCAAACTCACTTCGGATCGCGGCAACAACGGCCACTTCGAAAAAGATCTTAACGGAATACTGGAGCACCATCCCTACATGAAAAATCACAAACAGCTTCAAAGTCTCCGCTATTCAAGGGTTGGGGCACATCATGGGGGGCAATTGCCGGCATGGAAATCCGTTGTGGAAACCATGATGAAAGGAGAGCATCTTGACGCGGTATTCGCTACATCCACGGTAGCCGCCGGGGTAAATTTTCCCGCGAGGACAGTCGTGCTGTTTAACTCCGACCAGTTCAACGGCCATGAATTTATACCCCTGCATGCAACCGCCTTTCACCAGATGACCGGAAGGGCCGGAAGAAGGGGCCAGGATAAAATAGGCTTTATGATGGCCTTCCCCGGGAAATTCATGGATCTCCTGCATATCCGTAAACTCTATTTTTCGAAACCGGAAAAGATAACGAGCCGCCTTCGAAGTGATTTCTCAATGACGCTGAACCTCCTGTTGTCCCATACTCCTGAGGGAATCAGGGACATCTTCGAAAGATCATTCGCAGATTATCAACACAGAAAGAAAAGGGGCAAAACAACCCTCTGGGAAGATTTTAGCAGGCACCTCGATTTTCTGAAAGCGGAAGGTTTTGTGGATGAAGAAAACCGCCTTACAGAAGACGGCGCCTGGACCTCACAGCTCAGACTGGACCAGCCCCTCCTGATCGCGCAATGCTTGAGAGATGACGCCTTTCCATACGAGAACGAAGCCCTTCTCGCCGCTGTTATCGCGCCATTCGCGTATGACAGGAGCCATAATATTACCATAAGCAGGACTTCACTGCCGAAACGGTTAAGGAAGGCCGTTGACAGAGTCTACAAGTCTGCGGAGCCCCTCTCGAAAAGGATGACGACTGCCGGATTTGACACGGCTCCCCTCCCCCTCTGGACCTCCGCAGCCATTTACAGCTGGGCTGCCGGAACAGATTGGGACCGCATAGTTCAAAGGACAAAGATAGCGGACGGCGACCTTGCCATGCTGATATCAAGAACGGCGGACAGCCTCAATCAGATAGCATCCCTCAAGGACACTCACCCCCAGACAGCTTCCCTTGCCGCAGCAGCAAGAAAGGCTATCATGAGAGAACCGGTTGTATTTGATTGAAACATCGGTTTTTCTCTCATTCTGGCTTTCACAAGAGGAATCCCGATTTATTGTATTAGCTCAATTTATTGTTGACAGAGCGGCAAATAAAGATATATAAGCGGCAATTCATTTTCAGTGACTTCGAAATGCGTCCCCATCGTCTAGTGGCCTAGGACACCGGCTTTTCACGCCGGCAGCCGGGGTTCGACTCCCCGTGGGGACGCCAATAATAAAAACAAGGGGTTACGGGTTTACCGTAGCCCCTTGTTAATTTACAGAATTGGGTTACCCCATGCTATACCCCACACACTTTGTTAATTTTCGCCTTATTCACCAACCGTTCCCTATATCCCTTACACTCCCATTTTTCTTAGAGACAGCCACACAGTGTGACCCTCCGACACCAAGTGGCTCCATCGATCCCCGGTAATAGAAAAAGTAGAAATCATGACGATCCTCTTTGGGATATGTTTCTCCCATTGACTGCTTCCTGTAACCGAGGAACTCGATCCCGATCGAGTTATAGTATATTTCTTTTCGTAATCAGTAACGGCGGCGCAGCGCCCGTAGCACTAAGCGTTGTCAGCTGTATGCGCTGGTTCACGCCGCTTTGCGGTGTGGGCCAATCATGGGAGCGCAGCTCAGCTCGGCATTCACGGCGCGAAGCGACGTGAATGTACTCTTCAGCGGGCGCGGCTTTTTGCGATCCGCTGAAAGAGATTGTTGGGTCTTGAATGTCTACCTTCCGCAGCAACGCTTGTATTTTTTCCCAGAACCACACGAACAGGGTTCATTCCGACCAATTTTCCGTTTTTTCCGTACTTTAGCATTTTTAGTCTGGTGGTCTTCAAGATCCTCTTTAACAATCTCGGCAAGCATTTCCTGCATGTCGCCTAAGAACGGCTCTGTTGGATTATATACGACCTGCTCGCCGCCTTGCTGTGCCTTATAAATTTGATCAAAAACATCTGAACAATCAGGGGTTAAAAAGAAGCGATCTGCATTAGCCTTTATAATCCAATGAAGCCCGCCATGCTTTATGAAGAATCCAGCTATTTCCAGCTCATCAGCCGTAAGAACCTTCCCATGTAGGTTGGATCTATCATCCACATAGTCACAAATTTCTTCTGGACCCCAGCCAAAATATTCCCATGCATCAATTAGGCTTTCTAAGTCCAAAATATTTACAGCCCATGGATAAGGTCCATCTGGATCCTTTTCAAGAAGCAAAGACAGGTCTACAGATAGCGCCCCAAAGTCGTCACGAGTCACACATATGCAATAGACTTTACCAATAATTTTTCGGTTTAGGGTGACGATAAGTTTCTTTTCATTATTAAAAAAATCAAGGTCTTTTCCTAATTCAAGATATTTACGAATACGATCAGCTTGCTCATAAGCTTTTTGGATACCGCGGTCGCTATGAAATGCTCGCTTTATACGGGTGAACGCCTTGTCTGGATCGCGAAAAGGCTCTACGGGGGGACTGGCTTTTGCCTCGATAACAAAAAGAATATTTTTCCATAGGACAAACAAATCATGTTCGTTTTGAAGGTCAGGAGTCTCAAATAGGCCAGCATAATATGATGCAGAGTCCTTAAAGATACGCTTGATTTTCTCTTCTACTTCCTTTTCTAAGGCCTTGTCTCTGCGCCTGAAATATGTTTCTCTGTCGTTCCCCTTACTTAGTTGTCTTTCGACCTTCGTTAATATCGTTGTAAAAAGGTTATTTGGCAGAGGACAGATAGCTTCTCCTGCCGCCACTTCAAACAATGGCTTCTCTTCTGCAATATTATGTTCAGTTAAATAAGTGAAGTCCGGGAACTCTCCACGCCTTGCAACAAAGTTATGCCAATAAGCCTCTGACAGCTCTTTTCCGAATGCTTCTCGAATGTGCCCTAAGTGCGTTCTGGAAATCCTTTCGGTAGCTTCCATTAATCGCTTGAAAAGAGGTAGATAATTAGATGAATTTGCCTCCTTTCTTATTCTGTGGATATCCCATCTTTCCCGTTCTGCCTGATCCAATAGGGTAATTCTCGCCTTTTTCTCATTTATCGAAAATTTAACAACATTGTCTAAGGCATGCTGTAGATCCTTCATAATGAAATTTGCGATTGCCAACGCTTCAGAAGCAGAGATACCCATGAGTGACTTAATTTCAACGTCAAAAGGGGATAAATAACGCTTTATTCTGTCATGAACTTGTTCAACAGAGGCAAGTAGACCCGTGTTAAAATAATGAAGAAAGGCCGGCATGGCGACCTCCCTTGCTTGCTTCCAACTCTCTGTCAGAGAACCAACTTCCTCTGGTTTAGGCCAAAACATGCCCGTGTATGTACTAAAAATATCATTTAAGAGATTTTCAGCTGTGTCCCACTCCTCTTTTCCGAATTGGTCAGGCCTCTCAGGTTCATCCGTACTTAGCATCAATCCCAGTAAGAAATTCGGTTGGCGTCCTGGGGAAATGAGTTTCTGTCCATCTTTATCCGATACCAATCGGCGAAAGCTAAAGGCAGCACACATTCCAACAATAGATTCGGTCGAATATTTCCGAACTAAGTCCCTTAGTTCTTTAGTCTTTCGGATAAGATGATCATAAAGGTCATTTTCCAATTAAAGTTCTCCTGATAAGATCTCAGATGAGACCCAACGTAGAGCTGAGTGGCTGGCCAACGATAACCGAAAAACTATGATAAAGCGTAAAAACTACCGGTTAAATACTGCCTTTCAAAAAGCGGCACTGCTTTGCCCAGTCCATCTCCAGCGCCTTGTTATACGATCGATTTTATGGTTCTAAATACCAATAATTACCGTCCGGAACATAGATATATTCAATTGGCAAGTATGAATGTTCTCTTTCATATTGGTCTATAATTGAAACCGAAACTCGTAGTTTAAGGGGTTTGACTTTTTTTTGAATTTCATCAGGAATACTAAAATGACCGCTTATGCTGAAACGTGGGTTCAGGTGCCAAAGCTTTTCACCATAGTAATGGCCACCTGTGAACTTATGAACAGAATCTTTGTGTTCTATAGCTTCAATTTTTATGCGGACTTTCGCAGGTAGAGAATCACCCAAATGGGTAAGAATAAATCCAACATCTGGAAAATTTCGTTTTGAGCGACCATCCGGCAGAACTTGGGTGATCTGATAATGCAAGGGGGGAACCAAATGGCGAGTGTATTCTTCATATATTTGTTCTCGTCGAGCTTTTAGTTCATCTGGTTTATATTTTGTGCCTCGCGGATGTTGAACGTTATAGTTTCCCACATTGCTATGGCATTCAAAGCAAAGCGGTATCGCATTATCAAGTTCAGAATTTTCCCCTTGATTTTCGGGAATTATATGATGCACTTCGATATTAATTCCACATGCTTTTTTACAAAGGCAGCAGTGTCTGTCGCACCATAAAAGTACTCTATTTCTAATTTTTTCATCGAATGGCATGAAATACAACTCCCTTTATCGTATAACGTCGAAGCTCAGCCGCGTGCGGGCCATCCCTTGGCGGCTGGAACCATCAAACACGTTTCTATCTTCACCGCACGTCGACCAATCACCGCAGTAGCACGTCGGCTGCAGCGTTTTGTTATTCCGCCATTCACGGTTTCAGCTTGCCAAGAATAACACCGTAGCTCGGTGTTTGAGAATCGGCGAACAGCTGGACCTCCGCAATGAGCAGGCCCTTTTCCTTGTCATAGTGTACAATTATCCGGTGAAGCTGCCCACTGTGTGTCTCGAATGGCTTCGTCAATGTGCCAACCCAGCGGCCAATGTCGTTCGCCTGTCCGAGAAGTGCCGGCAGCACAAAAGGTTCACCGTCAAGATCATCTGTCGTTCGTTCGGCTGCGGCGAACGCATATGCAATCTTCGCAATCATTCGGGCGAAGGCGACGGGTTGATAGTTTGCGGTAACCTTGAGTTCAGTTGCGCCGAGAGACTTGGCAACGTCGTCAGGACGGGGACCAAAAAGGATGGAGGCAATACCCGAAATGGTGATGCCGCATTTGTAGTCTGTTGAGCGAGTCAGATGCGCGGGAGGCGCGAAAAGAGGAAAGTGAATAAGTGTCGGGTAGTCCTTGATCTTGAGTACGATGATTTGCTCTTCGCCGTTTCGCACGACCGTCAGGGGAAGAGTTGTTGGCGCATCCCGGTGCTTTGTGCGTGACTTCAGGTCGCGATACACACGAACAGGCCAGAATGGACCGCGAAGGACCGCTTGCTCGAATGAGCCGGTGATGGTGGCGCAGTCACGGCACGTGGATTGCGGCAGCGTGGACGTACCGCTTAGGGCGAATGGTAGAATGTGTTCCCTTTCCAGACGCGTGGTGGCACCGCAGTAGATGCAATACCCCACAGAAGTGTAGATGGTGTTGTCGAGTACCCTGAATGCTTTGTCCTTCATGGCATTTACATGTGCATGGGCGCGTTTTGCTTTGGCGGAATAACGCGGGGGCTCATTGGCGACGCGCAGCGGCGTCAAATGCAGCCCCATGTTATCCACATTTTGGTGGTGAGGGTAATAGACCGAAACATAATGCCGCTGTCGAAACTGCACCAATTGCAATTGGTGCTATGATGTTTATCCAACCCAGACATCCGATTCTTAAAGCGAATGTAATCCATGCAGCGTCTCGTATGCCTTTGATCACAGAGTTATCAGCCTTTGCCTCATTTGCATCAGCTAAAGCCTGGGCTTGTTCATTATAGCAGTTGACAACCAAAATATAGAAAGAACCGAATGCTCCTATGGCAAGGGGGGCAAGGTTTAGCCAACTGCGATGTGGCTGATCAGAAAGGAAAACAAGTGATCCAGCTACGGCTGTTACGGAAAGGACCGTAACCCACTTTTCGCGGGCATCTAAAAGAGTCCGTATATAGCTATCGTCCATCCAGGCCATAATAATCCCTTTCTCGTTAATGTCCTTATTATGGATAACCATTAAATGTTAAGAAATAAATCAATAATATTGGATACCAATATGTTGTTTCTTGATTTTAATCGTATATGTGTATTTCTGTGAAAACTGTCACCTAATCCTGAAGTAACTTTACCACTTTTCAATCATCCAGTCCCCTTGTAGTAAGCAATATCAAAGAAGCAGGTTTGCGTCAATTGTTTGTATAGATCTTTCTCGCAGAATCTCCTTTCAAATCTATTCTATGAGCATTATGAATAATACGGTCACAGATAGCATCCGCGACAATAGGGTCACCAGTAACTTCATACCAGTTGGATATTGGAAGCTGGGGTACAAACACACCAGAATCATCAATGATAATACCAATGGAAATGGCAACAGAAATTTGACCCAGCCCTTGACTACTTTCAAGCGTTAATAATCGATTTTCCCCTGAAATGATTCTGAGGAATTGTAGGTGGAGACAGCGATTCCGCCGGCTGGGTAATCTCGAAAAGTCTGCAGATGGAATTTCTATTGATGCCTTCCTGTAGTCAATGGAATCAAGAGTGGAGGGAAGTAACAGATTTTTTTCCGTAATCATTAATAGCTCGATATTGTCCCATAATCAGTCATCAAGTTCATTAAAGAATCTGTTTACACAAAGCTGTGGCACCCTGGTATCCCCTTCAAGAATTTCCCGAAATGTATCTTTAAATTGACGAATATACCGGAGAAGCCTCCGACCACGGTAATCAATTTCATTATACTGGAGACTCCTATGCATTCCCCATACAGCCATTCTGTCACTGATTCCCTTTTCGAATAAATCCAACTGCTGCAGAGATATTAATCCATACTGAAGCAGAGAAGGCCATGCTTGTGCAACTTCAGATATTTGATCTTCACCATGCTTTGCAATATATATCTGAGATAATTTGGATAAATAGCTTTGGAGTTTATAACCAAAAATTTGACCTACAATTTCGAAAGTTTCATCGATTGTGATCTCACAGTCCGCTGAGATCTCGAAGTATGTCTTACCCTCCAGCCACCTGCTTAATGCCTGAATTGTTGTTTCGATTTCATCATCATCCAATTCTATGGGAGAGTATCTTAAAAGTGGTTGAATAATTCCTTCAATCCAGTCATCATCTAAAGGGTTTTCAAGTTCAGCCCAAATGGGGTTTTGCAATAGACCTTGGCTTTGAATAAAATGCCAGAATTTAAGTGATGAACCGCTTTTTTTCAGAAATCTTCGCTGATCCTCTTCAACATCTTCTTTTATTTTGTCAATCCGGCATTGAAAAACTGTTTTAAGACTATCAACTACCTCGGATGTTTCGCTTTGATATTTCGCAAACGTCTTATCTATCAATTCATCGATAAGTTGAGGCAGAGTTTCAGTTTCTAAGTCATCAGGAAGAAGATCAAAGATAGAATAATCTACATTTTCAACAAGTTTTATGATTAATGGGTGATCAAAGTTTAAAATCTCACTGATTTCTCTATCAAACCTTTTTGAATACGCAGAAATGGCTTCAATTAATCGGAATAGAACCCCTTTAGCATCTTCCATCCCTTGATCTCTAAGAACCTGATAAACGGTGTCTTGTTCATTTTCATTAATGAATAAGACTCTTCCTTTTGTCTCTTTGCCTGCTCTTCCAGCTCTACCGATTATATTCTTCAGACTTCTGTTTTCAATGAACTGATGTTTTTGGGTTTCTGGATTATATCGTCTTATTGTATGAATAATTAATGTTCGAATTGGAAGATTTACACCCTCGGCAAGGGTGCTTGTACAAATAAGAATTAGAATGGTATTATTTTCAATACCTTCTTCCATTACACGTCTGATTTCTTGAGGCAGGAGGCCGTGGTGAAAACCAGCATTGTGTTTGATCAATTTTGATAAGATATAGTCAGATCCTAATAGAAAATTCAAATATTCATTAATATACCGTGTTTCAGTTCTTTGTATTGGTGATAATGGCGTTTGTCCTGTTATTGCAAATATCTCGTTATCATACATCGAAAGAAGCTTGTTCGCTAAACCATTGACTCCATTACTCCCACGTGTAGTGGTAAACAAGGCAACAGGGCCATTCCTACGAGCTTTTATTGAAGAAACACATGCAAGGGAAGTAAAAGATTTCCAATTATCAATTAATTTGTTTTTTCCAGTAGCAGGATTACGAAACCTAAAGTCATCTTGAACTAAAAAATTACGCAAACA